>Ga0099364_10013764_pt1 | contig 10823 bp, 8 predicted proteins | sample TergutTh196P3_FD_73070 | JGI IMG/M metagenome (GOLD analysis project Ga0099364, IMG submission 73070) | Microcerotermes parvus P3 segment gut microbial communities from Pointe-Noire, Republic of the Congo - Th196 P3 | ecosystem: Host-associated > Arthropoda: Insects > Digestive system > Gut ... | reverse complement strand
CCGTGCCGCTTTCCCAATCGCCGTAATTGATCTGGAGCTGGACAAACTCCATCTCCGGGTGCTTTGTGAGTACTTCATCGAGTAGGCTGGCCTTGTCGTGGAACGAAAACCCGACATGGCGGACAAGCCCTTTTTGCTTCAGCTCCAGTACATAGTCCCATATGCCGAACTCATCAAAACTCTTTGTGCGCGTCGAACCGATGTTGTGCAGTAAATAAAAGTCAAAGTACTCGGCGCCCGTACGATTGAGCGACGTCCAAAACATCTGCTTTGCATCGTCCGCATTTTTTGTGCGGGACCAGGCAGGCAGCTTTGTCGCTAACTGGAAGCTCTCACGGGGATAACGGTCAATAATCGCAGCTTTTGCTGTTTCCTCAGACTTTCCCTCGTTATAGCCATAGGCAGTGTCGAAATAAGTGAAACCGTTTTCTAAATAAATATCAACCATTTCTTTAGTCTGCTCGACGTCAATCGCCTTGTCTTTAATCGGCAGCCGCATTAATCCAAATCCAAGCTTCGGTATGTTTTCTCCTAAGTATGACATAATTGCCCTCCAAATTATTTAGCTACTTCGCAAACCAGTCCGTATGACTCGAATATTTCCTGCGCGCGGATTTTCTCTTGATGCAGCACCTCGCGCAACTCATCAAGCGAATACTTCCTGCCGATCATTCTGTACTTGTTGGCGCCATACCTGTGATAAGGCATAATATCGACAGCCGCATCGCGTGTTCTGTCCAGTATGGCCTGCGCTATCGCGGAAAGAGCCTCGTCTGACGTATTGAAATCCGGAATAAGCGGAACCCGGACGATAATACGGGCATCTGATTTGACAGCAACCTCAAGATTGCTCAAAATCAGCTCGTTTGACTGCCCGCATAGACGCTTGTGCTCGTCCGGATCCATGTGCTTGAGATCGTACAGCACAATATCGGAGTACTCGAGTATCTTTTCAAGCGCTTTGCTGTCGCCGAAGCCGGACGTATCGGCACAAGTGCCGATACCATCTTCCCGGCACCGCTTGAAAAGCGCGGCTACAAAATCAGCCTGCCCGAGTATCTCGCCTCCCGAAGCGGTCACGCCGCCGCCGGATGCCTCGTAATAGTCAAAGTCACGCTTGACTACGTTGAACACTTCCTCAACCGTCATGAATTTTCCGGAAATGCTCAAAGCCTCGGGTATGCAAGCATCTACGCACTTCCCGCAGCGCGTGCATGCGCCGCGGTCAATGCATAAATCGCCGTCCTTGGAAGTTATCGCCTTTTCGGGGCATGCATTGATGCACGCCCCGCACTGTTTGCAGGAGGTATAGCGCCAACTGACCTCAGGCAGCGGGTTTTGTGACTCAGGGTTAGAGCACCAAAGGCAAGTAAGCGGGCAGCCCTTTAAAAACACCGTCGTCCGCACACCCGGCCCGTCATCAATGCTATAACGCTGAATGTTAAAAACTACTCCATCTAAATTACTCATAATGCTCAGAGGTTCTCGTGCATGGAACGGGTTACGATCTCATTTTGCAGCTCATGAGGCAGGTCGATGAAATATGCGCTGTAACCGCCGACCCTGACCAGCAGGTTCCTGTGCTTGGCCGGGTTTTCCTGTGCATCGAGCAGCTCCTCGCGGCTGTGAATGTTAAATTGTATATGCCAGCCGTCGCGTTTCATAAACGCTTTTATGAGCCATGCAAGTTTTTGCAGTTTCTCATCAGTATTCAAGACCGATTTTGAAAACTTCATATTCATCGCATAGCCGACGAACTCGCTGGCATACGGACCTTTAGTAGCGGAATTGATCGCAGCCGTCGGGCCGTTGATATCCATGCCCGGCATTACGGAGCAGGCAGCGTCGCAAGTCGGGGTGTAAGCATCGCGGCCGCTTGGCATGGCGCCGACAGCTTTGCCGATAACAATGTGGCCGGCAGCCGCGCCGATGAACAGCATCGGCTTTTTGCCGGTAATCGGATCGATCCAACGCTGCATTATCTCCGGAACCTTTGTGGAAAGCTCGTCATAGATATCATCGACATAATCATCGTCGTTGCCGTATTTCGGCGCGTTTAGGCACATCTGCTTCAGATCCTCATAGCCTTCCCAGTTTGCAGAGCAGGCTTTTAGCATCTCGTCCATGGTGACGACTTTCTTGTCAAACACAAGCTTTTTAAGACCGGCGAGGCTGTCGGCAAGGTCAACCATGCCGCGGCTGCCAAGCCACGAAGTCCTGCCCTCGGGATAACGGGCGCCGCCCTCCTTCGGTGTGAGGCCTTCCCTTATGCAGTCTTCGTACTGCATAGCGCACCGCAGTCCGCTCATCGGCCCGTCTGTGATTTCCGTGCAGAGCGTCAGGACCTTGATCTTGTGCAGCACAGGAACAAAATACTCAAGCTGTTTGAAGTAAGCCTCCATTACTTGCTCAAGGCTTGTGAAAGTCCTCGGGTCGCCGGTGTGCGGTCCGAGCTGTTTTTTTGTCTTAGGATCAAAACCATCGTTTAGCGCAAGCTCGAATACTTTGAATTGGTTGATATTGTGCCCGCCGCCCAGATGCTCCATACAGTCAAGGTGGTATCCAAGGCATCCGCTGGCATTCCAGTTGCAGGCGTCGGACAGAGGCACATCGCGGTCAAGGTAACGCTGTGTGCCGAGCTTGTCGTTGAGGAACGCCGGGTTGCCGCCGCCGAATTCAACATTGCATTTCAGCGCATGAAGGATAAAATCGGGATCCATGTCAGGATTGTAGCGCACATATATCGCCGGCTCAGACAGCTTGACCTGAGCCATAGCCTCAAGAACCAGCCACGAAATATCGTTAGTCAGATCCTCGCCTTTTTCATTGACGCCGCAAAGCGTTATATTCGGGAGCAATGAACCGGGAGCGGCGCGCTGTTCACGCGGGATAGTGACAAGGTTTTCGCACTCCCTGATTTTCAGCCAGAACGCGCCGAGAAGCTCAGCGGCCTCCTGCGCGGTGATCTTGCCGGCTTCTTTATCCTTTTTATAGTAGGGGTAGAGGAGCTGGTCAAGCCTGCCGACCGGGACCTCGGGACGGTCAGAGCTTTCTTTCCAGCATACGAGGTGGTAAAGCCTTGCGCACTGGACGGCTTCAAAAAAGCTGCGCGGCGGCTCTGCGGGGACGCGGTCGCAAGCGTCAGCAATGCGGATAAGCTCCGCTTTGCGCTTTTCATCGGATTCTTTCGCGGCAAGCTCACGCGCGAGGTCGGCATGACGCTTAGCAAACTTGATAAACGCCTCGCAGGAGATGATACAAGCTTCAAGCAGCCAGTACTTGCGCAGGAACTGGGCCGAACCGTGGCTGTTTTCGTTATCGCCTTCAAGCATCATGCGCTCGCGCTCTTTTTTGCATAAGTCTATTACATAGTTCAAACCGTTCTCGACGCATTTGATGCTGACCTGGGCGACGCCGCCTCCGTAGGCGCTGTAATTCTGGAACAACCCCCGGTCCATCTTGTAACGAACCCCGCGCCCCTCAAAAACGCAAGCCCTATCAAAAAGAAGGTCGAAAACGTCTTCGCCCATATCATACTCAAGCGCGGCGTTGACAGTCGAAATCTTCGGCATATTCTCTACCCAATATTCCGCATCTTCAGTTAGTTTCGCAAGGTCGCCGGAGTCAATATTGGTAGACTCCGTGTCGCTGGTTTTACGCGCAAATTTGCCGGAGCGGCACATCTCCAGTATTTCATGCGGCTTCATCGCGCAAAGCGTGCCGTTTCCGCGGATGAATTTTGTAAGAGAGCCGACGATGATCTCGCCGTCGCGGATTAGCAACGGACATTCAAGCAGCCTTTTTTCGAGCGCTTTTGCCCAACGGATATCAACCGGGAGACCCTCGGTTTCCTTCCATGACTCTGTGAATAGCAGGGTGTCGTCTACATATACCTGCGGCGGGGCATCCTCCCACTCCTTCTTCAGTTTCTCAAGCCTCGGCGTGAGCACCTGAACGCTCTGGATTTCTTTCGCGTTAACTTTGTCTGCCATTTTTTTATCTCAACCCTTTCTTAATTATATGCATTATTATTATTTGACATTTCTTCAAAAACTAATTCTCGTCATATGCCCGCGAAATTATTGAAGAAATCAGCTCTTTTGACACAGGGACGGGGCATGTGCCGCGCCCAAATAGTTTTGTAAGCCCCTCTTGCATAGAAGTGACGATGTCGGGGAGGACGCTCAAAAGCTCCTCCTTAACAAGCCCGAGCTCGCGCAAACCAGGCAGCTTGATCTTTTTGTACAGCTCCTGCATGGTTGCGCGGGCTGCCGCGCCGATTTCATCAGCAGTGGCGCCGTCCGGTATTTCAGCGCCGAAAGCTTCGGCGATATACCGGACCCTGTCGGGAACTGCCGGGGCGACGGTTTCAAGCACCTGAGGAAAGCATGACGCGCAAGCATTGCCATGGGCGACATGGAATGACCCGCCCATTGCTTTGCCTATATCGTGCGCAAGGTGGCACAACGGGCCGGACATCGACATTCCCCCGAGTGTCGCGGCTTTCATCATGCCCTCGCGCGCCTCAAGATCGCTCCCGTTTTCAAAAGCGCGTACAAGATATTTGCCCACAAGCCTTATTGCCTCCCGGCCTGTCAAGTCGCAGAAGCTGTTTGAAAGTGCGGATGTATACGACTCAGCAGCATGGCACAGAGCGTCCATGCCTGTTGACGCCGTGATAGCGGGGGGCAGGCCCAACGTCAGCTCCGGATCGACTATGCCTAGAGTGACCTTGCAGCCGGCGCCTGCTATATTGGTTTTAATCCCGTTTTTTGTATCTGTAATAACGCCGCCGGGCGTTGATTCGCTGCCGGTACCTGCTGTCGTCGGCATGACTATAAGCGGTTTGCCCGGTTTTGTGACGACGCCCTCGCGTCCGTAATACTGTGAAATCGGGGGCGGATTTGTCTGAAGCAGTGTCGCGCCTTTCGCGGTATCGAGCGCACTGCCTCCACCAAGGCCGACGACGCCGTCAATGCCCTCCCTGACGCCAATAGCGCCCGCCTCCTCTACCGACCAATCCGGCGGGTCGGCAAGCACTCCCGAATAGTGGACGGTCTCGATGCCCGAATCGTTGATGATAGAAACGATTTTATCCGCAATTCCGGATGCCTTAATACCATTGTCATATACAACGAGAACTTTGGAACAGCCCATTTCTTTTAGTTTTTCACCGACAAGCTTGGACGTGCCAATGCCGAACAGTATAGGGTTTGGGCTTGAAAAAACACTTGGCATAATTAGCTTTTCACCTCCGCTGCATCATAAGTTTTTGACAAAATAGCGAGTATATCGCCCTGCGTTGCGGGACGTGGGGCGAAATGGAAATCTTGGGATGCCATGATCTTTGGGACTGACGCCAGCAAATCTTCTTTTGACTTGACATATTGCTTGATAGACGGCAAGCCGGAAAGATTCATTAGATCGCGCACTGCTTTTGAGGCAAGCTTGCCTATTTCATCGGGCTTTGCGCCTTCCGGCACGGTAGCGCCAAGCGCCGCAGCCACTTTCGCGAGCGTTCCGGGTATGGTGGGCGCGATGAACTCGAGAGCTTCCGGCAGCGCGACGGAGACTGCTACGCCGTGAGGCATATCATGCTCCATGCCCAGTACAAGCCCCATGTCGTGCGGAATATTGCAAAACGGGCCGAGTATGGACATAGTAGCCATCGTTGCGGCCAGATGCATGCCGCTTCGCGCCTCAAGATTGCTGCCGTCCTTGACTACAAGCGGAAGGTTTTTGGCAATCAGCGATATAGCCTCAAGGCCCAAAAGCTCGCTGAATATGTTCGGCTCTCTGGAAGTGACAGCCTCGATCGCATGCCCAAGCGCGTCAAAAGCCGTGATAACAGTAACAGAAAGCGGCATAGCCAGTGTCAGCTCCGGATCGATGATACCGAGCGTGATCGGGCATTGGAAATGCTCTTTAGCATTGTTTTCAGTATCGACAATGACACCGCCGGGGGACACCTCGCTGCCTGTACCCGAAGTCGTTGGAAGGACGATAAGCGGCTTAAGCGTTGCCATATCGGCTTCCGGCGGTTTGCCGGGGCGTGAATAGTAATTGCTTATTGGCGGGGGGTTGGACAACATGATGCGGACAGCTTTCCCTGTGTCAAGTGAGCTGCCGCCCCCTACGGCGACTATGCCGTCTACATTCTCTTGAAGTGCGAACTCAGCCGCCTCGTTGACAGAGTAGTCCGGAACGTCCGCAACTACGCCATCAAAGCAGACGGATTCGATGCCGGCAGCATCGATGAAGCCGATGATCTTATCGGCAATACCGGCGGACTTAATGCCTTTGTCAAAAATAACCAATACCCTCTTACAGCCAAGCTGCCCTAGCCGTTCGCCCGTTTGCGCTGCCGTACCAAGCCCATATAGTACGGGATTCGGGCTGGAAAACGTACTCTGACTCAAACTATGCGCCCCCTTTATGTTTATTGACTGCGCGGTAACTGGTCAGAACCGGTGAGGATGGCTGTTTTAATTTCCCGCAAAGCGCAACCAAGGACGGTGGAGCGTTCGCGAGTTGGCGCACGGAGGCGCCACCGAGCGATTGCGGGAAAAAAACAGCCGTGCGAGCGCAAGGTTCTGAGCAGTTACACTGCGCGGCTATTTCGCGCCCGTGGGTGTTTTGCCCAGAATGAATGACTGCGCGTGCGAGTAAACATAACCGATGCCGCCCCCGACGTAAAGGCAAAGCCCGGTTATGTACGAAGAAAGCTCCGAAGCAAGGAAAAGCGCGGGTCCGGCAACATCATCCGCAGTGCCTATCCTGCCAAGCGGAACCTCGTGTGCGGCGATGCCGGTAAGCAGCGAATCTATATCCGCGCCCTGCAGCGCGAGTTCATCCCAGAATGGAGTCTCGATAGCGCCCGGCTTAATGCAGTTGACACGAATGCCGAGCGGGGCAAGTTCCATCGCAAGGTTGACGGTCAGCGATTCGCAAGCGGCCTTTGCCATATGGTATACATACGCCGGAGTCGTAGGGTTAAAAGCCCCGTTTGATGAACAAATAATGATTTTACCCGATTTACGCTCCTTCATATGCGGCAGGACTGCAAAAACGGTATCATAAGTACCCGTCATGTTCGCATCCATCGTCTTATTGTAGTTGTCCTTGACACTCAGGCCCTCGCCGTCAAAAGTCTTTCCTGCGAAAGCTGCCAAAATGTCAATTTTGCCAAATTCATTGATTGCGGCGTCCACAGTTGCTTTGATGCTATCTTCGCTTGTTATATCCATAGGGGCGTAATACCTTGCTATGCCGCCGGCGGCACAAAGCTCAGCTGCCAGTGCGTTTCCCTTGTCAACGCTGCGTCCGCCAATTATGACAGCCGCACCCTCGGCGGCATACATCTTTACGACAGCCTTGCCCATGCCGCTTGTGGCCCCGGTTACCAGTGCAACCTGGTTTTTCAACATGTCTTTCAACTTTTGCAGTTCCTCCTCTTCCGGCACTATCGCCATTAAAATAAAAGTTTGCATATGGTCTATTTACTTTTTACTAAAAAAAAGATAATATGTGAAGAAACCCGTGCCCAAGCGTATAATGTCCCAAAACTGCGCACACCGCGCTAACACTGATTGTACAACATTTTTTTAGTGAAATCAACAGCTGAATGACTAAAAACAGCTAATAGTATTTGTAATAAATGCTAAATTGAAAACCGGTCGGTCAGGAGCTTGGACAAAAGTCTAAATGTTTGGATTTTGAGTGAGATTTTTGTCCCAAGCTCCTAGGGGGGGTAAACATGAACGGAGCCGCCGCATTATTATCAGCAGTTGCCAGAGCCAGAGGCATATACAGCGTAGTTTCAGTCGGTTACGGTTTGTTGGGTAACCCTGTGATTGTGTCTGATAAAAGTTGGAAAGCAATCGCCATCGCGACTGATGAAAAAGAGAGTGACGACAAAGGTTTTAATGAATTTTTGACGCAGGGGGCACTGTCGCTTGACACTGTGTCGTTCGATATCAAGGACAAACTAACAAACCGCATCGAGCGGGGTGAAAAGCCGTTTCGCTACCAGGGGGGAAACATGAAGTACGCACGGCTTTTCGGGCGTGTGCTGGCAGGGAACAGACCGGTAGCGACCGTGTCTGTCGTAGAACTAAATCGCCGATTTACCGATGAAGACTACGAAACAGTCGCGATGCTATGCAACGCGATATCGGCGGAAATGCAGAAGAACAAGTTCCTGCATTACACGCGAGGGTTGCTGTATGAGGAGCTCATCGTTGAACTCATTGAGGAAAGGTTTGAAAATGCGAACTTGATATCCGAGCGCGTCAAAGCGCTTGGAGTGGGTATGAAAAAATACATCTATGTCATTACGATTGACATCAAGGGTTTTGACGTCGAGAGGTTTTCGCTGTCCTATATGCGTGATTACCTTGAAAAAATGATTAGTGGAAGCAAGGCTTTGATATATAATGAGTATATAGTCATAATAGCTAGCTGCACGACGGAGAACGGACTGAATGACCCGAATCTTGCTGTGCTCGGCGAGTTTCTTGGCGAATACAACATGCGCGGTGGCATCAGCAGGGGATTTATAAAGCTTGAGGAAATCGGCGAGCATTACCGACAGTCCCTTGAAGCGCTGAGCATCGGGACGCGGATGGGCAGCGGTGAAAATCTGCACACTTATGACGACCATGCCATATACCATATTGCCAAAGCGTGCGCTCAGACAGCAAACTTGCGGGTTTTCTGCCATCCGAGGCTATATGCGCTAATGGACTATGACAAAGAGCATAATACCTCGTTTACAAACAGTCTCTACTCATACCTCAAGCACTCGCGGAATATCACAGAAACGGCTAAAGCCCTGCATATCCATCGTAATTCGATGATTTACCATCTAAAGCGAGTTGAGGAGATACTGGGATTTTCACTCACCGACAGCAACACGCTATTGCATATGGAGTTATCGTTTCGGTTCATGGAGTACGATAAGCAGCTCGTAACTAATAAGAATCGGTGAGGGTGGCAGCATTGGAATAGCCGCACGGGCGCAAGGCGCTGACTGTTTGCATCAGCTTTTTGCGAGCGCAAATAAGGGCAAAACCTGGCCTTTACAGCCCCCCACGCGTTATTCTGTCAGCAATGGCATCTATGAATTCCTGTGAATCGACGGTTTTTGTCTCAAAGCCGGTATCGGCAAGGGCGGCAAGGTCTGACGTCATTATGCCGGCTCTTAGAGTGTCAAGGCTGGCTGCCTCAAGCGTTTGGGCAAAACCCGAAAGCTCCTGCAGGCCGTCAAGCTCGCCGCGCTTTTTCAAGGCGCCCGTCCATGCGAAAATAGTTGCTATTGGGTTTGTAGAAGTCTTTTCGCCCCGCAAGAACCTGTAATAGTGCCGCGTGACCGTACCATGAGCCGCCTCAAACTCATATTTACCGTCCGGGGAAACCAGGACGCTTGTCATCATCGCAAGCGAGCCGAACGCTGAACTGACCATGTCGCTCATAACGTCGCCGTCATAATTCTTACATGCCCAGATATACCCGCCCTTTGAGCGCATAATGCGCGCTGCGGCGTCGTCGATTAGTGTGTAAAAGTACTCAAGGCCCAGAAACTCAAATTGCTCCTTATAGCTTTCAAACTCATTTTCAAAGACTTCCTTGAAGTGTCCGTCATATTTTTTTGATATAGTATCTTTTGTGGAAAACCATAGATCCTGGCGCGAATCAACGGCATATTGGAAGCATGAGCGCGCAAAGCTGCGTATGCTTGAGTCCAGATTGTGCTGCCCCAGCCATACGGCGGGGCCGGGCGCTTTTTGCACAGAAATCGACTGCTCCGCGCCGCTTTGGCCCTTAAATGTCATAACACACTCGCCCGGCTCGTCTGTAATAAGCTCGACAGCCTTGTAAACATCTCCGTAAGCGTGGCGGGCGATAGTGATTGGCCTCTCCCATGTTCGAACAGCAGGTTTTATGCAATCAATAGTGATAGGGGTCCTGAAAACAGTACCGTCGAGAATTGATCGTATCGTCGCGTTTGGGGACTTCCACATTTCGGTCAGCTCCGGGTACTCCTCCATACGTTGGCGGTTAGGCGTTATTGTAGCGCATTTCACGGCGACGCCATATTTTTTCGTTGCATTGGCGGAGTCAACGGTGACCTGATCCTGCGTTTTGTTCCTGTTTTGAAGGCTAAGGTCATAGTAATCGGTTGACAAGTCGACATGCGGCGAAATAAGTTTATCCTTTATCAGCTGCCAAAGGACTCGCGTCATCTCATCCCCGTCCATCTCAACAATAGGTGTTGTCATTTTAATCTTTGGCATTTATCTTCCTCCCATCGGCAGTGATTATATAACCTATGCAAACAGCATGTCAATGCAATAAAAAACATGCAAAAAAAAATGTATTGTTTTTTCGTCAGGATGGTGTATAATGTCCGGTGAGCACATAAAAAGGAGGATATACTTCAATGAAAGCACATAAACTGCTTCTGTGCGCGGTATGCGCGTTTGTCACGGTCGCCGCCGCTGTTACGGCCATTATCATCTTCAGGAACGAAATTGCAGATTTCTTCGTAGAAGTCAAAGAAAGAATCGATTTAAGCAAATTTCGCCACAACGGAGAATACGCAGACTACGCTGATATGTAGCGTCTATCACTGCTGTGGCGTTGCTCCTGTGTTTTCTCGCGAAAGACAGGAGCATAGCCGCAGTTCATAGCCTGTGTATGTATGCGATGCAAGCTTCGACGATTCATATAAATACACTGCATGATGTGCGCTGTGGCCCAGTAGTTCAGTTGGTTAGAACGCCAGCCTGTCACGCTGGAGGCCGACGGTTCGAGTCCGTTCT
>Ga0099364_10013763_pt1 | contig 10823 bp, 10 predicted proteins | sample TergutTh196P3_FD_73070 | JGI IMG/M metagenome (GOLD analysis project Ga0099364, IMG submission 73070) | Microcerotermes parvus P3 segment gut microbial communities from Pointe-Noire, Republic of the Congo - Th196 P3 | ecosystem: Host-associated > Arthropoda: Insects > Digestive system > Gut ... | reverse complement strand
TCCTTTTTCAGAATTACTTAATCTATCAAGCATATCATCAATTATATCAAGTGCTTCACTGTATTCCGCCATTAAAACTTTATCAGATATTCGGCTGATCATGTTTCCAATGCCATCTTTCCGTGAGAAATTATGTAATTCTTCAATAGATATATTCAACAGCTCTGCATCAAGATTTTTTAACGCCTCTTTCATCTTTACCAGATTCGATTCCAGCATCCTGCTGTCTGACAGTGAGATTTCAATACCAACGTTTGAATTATTTATTGGTGACAGTTCTTTATTGATATTATTTAAAATTTCTTTCATTTCTTCAATGAAACTTTCGTTGTTTGCCTTGATAAAATCCAAATCATTTTGTTCTCCGGCATTTTCCAGCAATCTGGCTCTTTCAGATAAATCCATAGCGCCTATACATGCTGCGGCACTTTTAATGGCATGAACATGAATGATATAAAGTTCCATATTACCATCGTTTAACGAAGTTTTTATCTCTTTTATTTTCTCAAAGCCATCTCTGAAAAATATATCCAGTATTTTTATATATGATTCAAAATTTCCGCCGGACAGATACAGACCGCTGGCTGTATCAACTCCATTGATAACAATGTTTTTTTCCGGGGTTTCGGGCATAACTGCATTTCCCCTGCGGACAATCTCTTTAATGCCGTCCTGTTTTTCTTTTGGTATCCATCTTTCCATAATGGAGTCCAAAATAACAGTGTCTACAGGTTTTGATAGAAAATCATTAAACCCGTTAGCCAGAAAAAATTCTCTTGTGCCTGAAATTGCATTGGCTGTAAGTGCAATTATCGGAAGCTTATTATAATAGGGATCTTCATTACCAAGGTCTCTGATAATCTTTACCGCTTCCATGCCGCTCATCCCCGGCATTTTTTGATCCATGAAAACCAAATCAAACTCTTTGGATTTTAACTCGGATATTGCTTCTGTACCGCTGCTGCAAAGATGGATCTGTACCTGATACGGAAGAAGAAGCCCTTCGGCCACTTTCAGGTTTGTGTTAATATCGTCTACAATCATAACTTTGGCAGAAGGAGCTGCAAATCTTTCCATAAATCTGCTGCCGTCGTCTCCATGAATCGTATTAAACCTGCTGTTTAAAATGTTCGCTACAGGTATGGAGTAAATCGGCGAGTAGAGGACAGGCAGCTCTCTGGCTAAAACAGGGTTACCAAACCTTGCAAGAAGGATAATCCTTGCATAAGAATCGATATCCGGCCAGGATTTCTTCATATCCTGATACAGGCCATGTGCAACAAAAGCAAATTGAAATTTCCCTGTCTTTATTTTATTGTAAAAATCCAAATCATCAACAGCAACTGCATAGTTAAGCTCCAGGTTTTCCATTGTCTTTGTAATGGAGTTAACATATCTTTTACGTCCGTACACAAGAACATTTTTTTCATTGATATTTTCAATCTTAATTACTGCACCGGGATCGCGGATTTTCTGCTGAAGTATAACAGTGAACAAGCTGCCCCTGCCATATTCGGAAGAAACTGTGATTTTTCCTCCCATGGCTTCAACAAGCTTCCGCGTAATGGAAAGGCCAAGCCCGCTTCCCTCAATACCCTTATTACTCTCAACATCAAGCTGAACAAAGTCTTGAAACAGGCTTTTCATATCTTTATCCTTGATGCCTCTGCCGCTGTCTTCAACTTCAATCGTAAGAGTAACAGTATCTTCCTTTATGCTCCCCTTGACAGAAAATGACACGAATCCGTCTTCGGTGAATTTTACAGCATTACTCAGAAGATTTAATATAACCTGACGAATTCTTATCTCGTCTCCGAATAACACATCTGGAATTTTACTGTCTATATCAACCAGGAATATTAAATTGGAATCAAAGATTCGTGTTCTTACTATACTGACTATATCATGCGCAAGGGAAGAAAAATAATAATCCCCATTTGTTATATCAAGGCTTCCTGCTTCAATTTTGGAAAAATCCAGAATGTCATTTATGATTGATAATAAATTTTTTCCGGCCTGCTTTATTGTAAGGACATGCTCCCTGACAGTGTCCGGCATATTTTCTCTGAGCGCGAGTTCGGTCATGCCAATAATTGCATTCATGGGGGTGCGTATCTCATGACTCATATGCGACAGAAAAACGCTCTTGGAACGGCTGCCCTGCTCGGCCTGTTCCTTGGCCACTACCAATTTCGCAGCTGTATCATTGGCTGCTTCCAGCATGGCTTTATATTCTGTTATGTCTCTTTCTATTCCAAGCAGCCCTGTTGTCGTACCGTCCTGTACCAATGGTACTTTAAGTATTTCAAAGAGCCTTCTGGAATGATCCGGATATTTCAGCCACTTTTCTACCTTTAAGGTTGTACTTCCGGATAAAACTTCATTATCCATTTTAATAAATTCATGATTATCATCTTCAGCAAAAATGGAAATTTCATTTATGTGTCTGCCTATTATTTCAGATTCACTCTTGCCGATAAATTCTTCAAAACTTCTATTACAGCTTGTGTAATTACCATGAACATCCTTGCTGTAAAGCAGATATGGAAGGGCATTATAAATTGTCGAAAGAGTAGTGGCCTGCTTTTCGTAATCTTCATCCTTTTTTTTATATCTGCCTTTTAACCGGCTATTGCTTATGTAGGAAATTGTAAAAAATATAAACAGTGCGGAAAACGCGACAATGGAGAAAACCAGCGAAAATACCCTGTTTAAGAAAATTCCATCAGGCATAATATCAAACCTGGCCTGAATCAGACTGTTCGGGCACCGCCTGTTCAGTCTTAGCTGCACTTACTGTACGGGTCTCTCCCCCGGACACATAAACAGTCTTACATTCAGGACATACTGCTGTACTAAGCCTCACTGTCTGACTGATGATTTCCCTTCCCTCCCGTTCTGCGCTTGCCCGTTCATTGGCCACATGCTCCCCCTCGTGGGCTGATACAACAGCCGCAGACGCACCGGGACTTATATGCGTGGGTGATTGAAAGCTGACAGACGGATCATCAGAACCATCCTGATACCGGCGGCTTTCACAGGTTTTGCATTGTGCCGGGTCTACTCCCCTGGAAATACTGCTTTCCGCCATAGCCAGCCTGGAAGCAGCCAATGCCTCCGGTGAAATATCCAGGCTAACCCCGGTATCCTTAATTCCGTAAGCATCCTTGATATCGCCGGCCTGCCTTTGAGGCTGTTGTACATTAATACCATAGGTAAAGGGAACCTGATTCTGCCAAAATAAGGGTGCTGCTGAATTTTCGATTCGCATACACATGATTATAATTCATACACTAACTTTTGTCATGTAATATCAGGTCTTGAATTCAAACATAAATTGAAGTAACTTGAAATTAATATATGGAAATGCGAATAAAACAACACCCAATTTTGGATTTTAAACGCGGGGAAAAGATCACCTTCTCCTTCGATGGGCAGGAGATGGAAGGGTACTCCAATGAAACCATTGCGGCCGCCCTGCACGCCGCCGGTGTCAGAGAGCTTGCAAAAAGCCCGGTTCTGCAACGCCCACGGGGACTTTTTTGCGCCATTGGCAACTGCTCATCCTGCCTAATGGTGGTGGACGGCGAACCCAATATCCGGGTCTGTGTCACCAAGGTTAAACAGGGAATGAGGGTAGAAACCCAGCAGGGAAAGGGGGATCTTAAATGAAAAACGTTGAGATTCTCGTCATAGGAGGCGGCCCGGCAGGCCTCTGCGCAGCCAAGGCCGCATCCTCCCAGGGCGCTTCTGTGTTGATCTGTGAGAGGGATGAAGTGCCGGGGGGTCAGCTTGTCAAACAGACCCACAAGTTTTTCGGTTCCCGCAGACAGTACGCAGGAGACAGGGGTATTGCCATTGGGGAGTTTTTACTGGAGGAAGCACAAAAAGACCCAAAAATCGAGATAATGCCGGAAACCACGGTTATAGGAATATACGAAGACGGCCTTGTTCTTACCGAAAAAAACGAGGAAATCATTAAAATCAATCCGAAAAAAATAATCATCGCCACGGGTGCGGCTGAGGAATTTCTCGCTTTCCCCGGCAATGATCTACCGGGCGTTTACGGGGCAGGAGCGGTTCAGACCCTGATGAACGTGAACGGCATAGTCCCGGGACAGCGGGTTCTGATGGTTGGGGCGAGCAATATCGGTCTTATCGTATCCTACCAGCTTGCCCAGACCGGCGTTGATGTAGCTGCGGTGATCAGAAGATCTCCCACGATTGGCGGTTATCTCGTTCATGCATCAAAAATCAGGCGCATAGGCATTCCAATCCGTACCCAGCACACAATTAAAAATGCTTACGGAAATGGTAAAGTGGAAGGAGCCATCATCTACAGCGTAGACGAAAAAAAACAACCTGTCCCCGGCTCAGAAGAAGACATAAAATGCGACACCATCTGTCTGGCAGTGGGGCTCTCCCCCCTCGCCGAGCTTTGCTGGCAGGCCGGATGTCAAATGGCATATATAGGCGAACTTTCCGGCCATGTTCCGATAGTTGACCGCTATCTGGCCACGACCAATCCCAAGGTCTATGCTGCCGGCGACGTTGCCGGCGTAGAGGAAGCCTCTTCCGCAATGGTCGAAGGCCGCCTTGCCGGTTACTCTGCCGCCCTCAGCCTCGGATACGGCAAAGACTCGGCTCCAAAGTTACAGGAGGAGGCAATAGAGGAACTCAGGGAACTCAGGGCCGGCCCCACAGCGGAGTCCATCCGCAAGGGCGTGGAAAAAGCAGAAAAGCTTTCTGCGACAAGTTTTTCCGGAGGAGGATGTCCGTCATGTTGATGGAAACAGGAATCCCGACAAAAGAAGATATATTAAAAGTAAGCCCCACAGACGAACGTTTTGCGAAAGGCCCGGTGGTGATCGTGGAATGTTTTCAGGAGATCCCCTGCAACCCCTGTGTGGATGCCTGTAAGCTTAAAGCCATCACCAAGCCAAAGGACATCAACGATCTGCCCTTAGTCGATTTTGACAAGTGTAACGGCTGCGGGGCCTGTATTGTGCAATGCCCCGGCTTTGCGATATTCGTGGTGGATAAGACCTACAGCGAAACTCATGCGGTTGTGCGAATCCCATACGAGTTTATTCCGCTGCCGGAAAAAGGCCAACTGGCCTGCGGTTTGGACAGGGCCGGAGAAGAAAGGGGCTGGTTCGAAGTACAACGGCTTGTAAAGGGCAGTCATAAAAACAAAACCGCCACTGTCTGGCTGATAGTGCCGCAGGAGCTGGTAATGGAAATACGCAGCATAAAAGCAGGAGGCTTCAAAGACAATGACTGAAAATGACAACACACTCGTTTGCCGCTGCGAAGACATTACGCTGGCTGAGGTTAGAAAGGCCATCGTAGACGGTTACCGAACAATTGACGAAATAAAGAGGGTAACAAGAGCCGGAATGGGCCCCTGCCACGGACACACCTGCCGCTCTATGATTGCAGCGGAACTCTCCCGCCACTACAAGATTCCCATGGAGGAGGTTCTTATGCCGAATTTCCGCCCCACGCTTAAGCCCGTAAAACTGGGCAGTTTCGTTAAGGAAAAATCAAGTGAATAAAAAAGCATATGATGTAGTGATAATAGGCGGCGGTATCACCGGCTGCGCCCTTGCCTTCGAGCTTGCCAAAAGGGGCCGTAAGGATATCCTGTTAGTCGAAAAGGAATTTCTCACTTCGGGAGCTACGGGCCGCTGCGGCGCTGGAATCCGGCAGCAGTGGGGGACGGTTCTGAACGCCACCCTGGCACGGGACTCAATCCGGATTTTTGAGCAGCTGGAAGAATACACAGGCTACAGCGGGAACTGCGGCCTGAACCAGGGCGGCTACCTGATCCTGGCCTTTACCGAGGCCGAATGGACACAGTTCCAGAAAAACTATGAACTACAGAAGGGCCTCGGTATCCCCGTGCAGAAGCTGGATGCCAAGGGCGCAAAGGAAATTGTCCCGCACCTTAACACAGAAGGCCTCTACGGAGCCATGTTCTGCAACACCGACGGCCACGCCGATCCCTTCCACTGCACCTTCGCCTATGCTCAGGCGGCTGAAAAACTGGGCGTGGAAATAGCGACCTACACCGAAGTAACAGGCCTACGCACCGCCGGAGACAGGATCATTGGCGTTGAAACCAGCAAGGGCTATGTGGAAGCGGCCACAGTGATTAACGCTACCGGCCCCCACGCCTCGGAAATCACCAAAATGGTTGGAGTGGAAGTACCGGTGAAGCCGGAGCGTCATCAGATCCTCATCACAGAGCCGGTGAACCGTATTCAAAACCCCATGGTTATTTCCTTTCACTATCACTTTTACTGCCAGCAAACGCCTCACGGCAGCTTCATAATGGGCATAGGTGATCCCACAGAACCCGTGAGCTTTAACACACAGGCAAGCTGGAAGTTTCTTGAAGACTGTGCCACACAGGTTACAAGCGTTCTGCCAATACTAAAAAACATACGCATTGTCAGACAGTGGGCTGGCCTCTACGACATGAGCCCGGATCGCAACCCGATCATTGACGAGGTAAAAAGCGCAAGGGGCCTCTACACGGTCGCCGGTTTCAGCGGCCACGGCTTCATGGTTGCCCCCAAAACCGCCATCATTATCGCCCAGCACCTATGCGGAGAAAAGCCGGACATTGATCTCCGTCTTTTCAGCGCCGGGCGTTATGCGACAGGCGAGCTGCTTTTGGAGCCGTCGGTGGTGTAGCAGGCTGTAAGACAGGGGACGGGTTTCAGGGAGCAGGGGCTAAGTTAGCCATGATTTAAAATATCGATTTTCTCAGTAATTTTTTTCTTTAAAATGTCGATTTCGTCCAGAATTTCATAATGCAGCCGTTCAATGGATTTACTATGGGAGGGTAAAAAAATAACCGTCTCGGTAGTAAATAATTCCGGTGTATCCACACCCAGTGCATCGGCAATTTGTTCCAGCATTTTTACGGAAGGAAATTTTTTACCGATTTCTATCATCCCAATATGGGTAGTTGATGTTTTTGCCATTTCTGCAAGATTTTCCTGGGAAAAGCCCCGGAATTTTCGATACTTCTTTATATTTTGGGCCAATAAATCCCTTATATTAGTCATGCCATCCCTATCATCTATAAGGTTATTTTTAATCATTTGATAGAGCATTGACTATAATCTAATTGGTTATATATAATCTATTTGACTATATAATAAATCTGGAGGGATTTAATGAAGAATCGAAAAAAGACTATATTGGCTCTTGCCATTGTATTGTTGTTTGGATTGGCATTTATCTCCTGCCCTAACTCAGACATCAGCGTAAGTAAGACACGAATTGCCATACCTGCTCTTACCCAAACAAGTTTTGTCCACACAGGCAGCCCAATAAGCGTAAGCCTTAACACAGCAAATGAAGCATACTCTTTAAGCGGCAATACGGAAACAGAGATTGGATCATATTTTGCAATCGTTACCCTGAATGACACAGACAATTACGAATGGGCTGGCGGCTCCACCGCTCCATTGGAACTCCCATGGTCGATAATTTCCAGAATGGATAGTTCAAAATTATTTGTCCAAAGTGTAAGGAATGATATGGGTACGATTTTTAATGCTGCCATGAATCATGTACCAGTACCTCATGAGCTTGATTCCTGGTGGGGATTAGCCAGTATGCTTGATGTTCTCCTTTTATATGAAGAATTGGAAGAAGACAAACATTGTTTCGGCTCGACCACGATTGCTGAATTCGGCATAGCTTTGACCTTTGACATTATTTCGAAGCTTTATGAAAACAGGGTGGACCTTTTTTCGGAGATTACCATTTCGATCGGAGAACAGGTACAGGATACAAATATGTTTTTAGTTTCAATCCACCAGGGCCAAGGCGATGAAAAATGGACAGTACACCTCCGGAACCCTTCACGAACCCGAAATGGTTTTACTCTTTTGGGACCATATCATGGTACTTTTTTTGATGAACAAAAAATTACCTATTACAATAATGGGAATGTAACTATGTTAAATTTAGGGATGGCTACAGATATTTCTATTGATACACCGCTCGATGTTTTTAATGTGTTTTATGAAAACCTTAATTTTGCAGCCAATACTACCATTACTGCTGCACCTCCCCTGACTGAGTTTACCCAGGAGTACCTTGCTACATATCCGGCTTTTGATGGTCATCCTGTTGATAGACTATTCACGGAACAGGAAAGGCAAGATCTTTTTGATCATTTAATTGGTGTTTTTCAGGCTGATGCAACAGCAGGTATACTAGATATATTTGACGGTACTCCTGTAGGCACAATCCCGAACTATGTTATACAGGCAATCTTAAGCGCTTTTTTACCCTAACAATTAAGCAGGGGTAATAGCTTATAAGGGTATATCTAAAGACTTCGGTTTTTAGATATACCCTTCTTTTATTCAGTCGCTCATGGACACCAACACTTAAGCAGTTCTTTTAGTGTTTGAATACCAGGTTTGTGAAAATTAGTCAACAACCCCGCCCTGAAGGACGGGGTATTAAACCTCTCGCAGACAATAAAAACTTCCCAAATCCAAAGTTTTTCCATCATAAAAAATACGAATTCATAAAGTTTTTTGAGTGGCAAGGTTCCTCGGCGATCTCTGTATCCCCTCCGCGTCTGCACCCGCGAACCATAGATTCAATGAGATCCCCGCGAGACAAAAAACCCGAAATGCGGTATAATATATGCAGATCTGAATGTAATAAGGATATCTGAATGACGTTGAAGGAAACGGTTCAATTCTCATACAAAAACATGAATACGGAAATTGATAACCTCAAAAAGGAAATCGATTCTTACCGTCCGTTTAAAAAACAACTATTAAATGAGCTTCAGCAGTTCTATCGTATTGGATTTACTTATTCCAGTAATGCCCTTGAAGGTAATTCATTGACCGAATCTGAAACGAAAATCATTATAGAGGACGGCTTAACAATAGGCGGAAAGACAATCAAAGAACATTATGAAGCTTTGGGGCATAGTGAAGCTTATACATATTTAAATACATTGATAAAAAATAAAACGATCACAGAATCCAATCTTTTTGAATTACACCGTTTATTTTATTATAGAATTGATGCCAAAAAAGCAGGTAAGTATAGAAAACAGCAGGTTTACATTTCGGGTACTGATTATTTACCGCCAAATTATAAAGAAATTCCTGATTTAATGAAAAATTTTATCATGGGTATTGATAACCTGAAGGAAACATTACACCCGGTTACTTTAGCCGCAAAACTGCATGAACGCATTGCAACTATACATCCATTTATTGACGGTAACGGAAGAACAGCACGTTTGGTCATGAATCTTTACCTTTTGCAAAATGGTTATCCAATTATTATTATTCCGCCGATTTTACGAAATGATTATATTACATCGATCCGTTTGGCCAATACCGGAAATGTAGAGCCGTTTTTTAATTTTATTTCTTATGTTGAATACGAAAGTTCAAAGGATTATTTAAGATTATTAAACCATTTTCGAGGTGAGAGTTAGGGGGAATGTTTTGAAAAAGTTGATTGCTGATGCAAAGAAGTGTACGGGCTGCGGTGCCTGCGAGGAAGTATGCTCTAAGACATGGTTCAAAACAGCTGACAGAACCAGGAGCGCCATCCAGGTGGAGAAGGACGGGGACAGTTACCGGATTGATATCTGCGACCAGTGCGGGGACTGTACGAAGATGTGTGCTTCGCAGGCTGTACAAAGAGCAGGCAACGGCATTGTCAGGATTATTAAGGACAAATGTGTGGGTTGCCTTATCTGTGTGGCTGAATGCCTTAGGGGTTATATGTTCTACCATGACGATGAACCTGTGCCGTTTAAGTGCATCGCCTGCGGGCTTTGCGTCAAGCAGTGCCCCACGGGCGCTCTGGCCTTGGCTGACGAATAAGGGGTAAAGGAGAATAAAATGAACCACGTACATGACCTTGATTTGGATGCAATGAACCTGCCCGCCATGAAGGCCAAACATAAGCTCCTTGCGGAGTATAATTACCAGCCGGGAAAAATCGAGCGCGGCTATAACAACCGCACTCTTTTAATTGATGTGGGTAAAAGAGAAATCAAAGAAAAACCCGTTACGCAGTTAATGAAGGATAAATTTACCGGGGGTAAGGGTTTCGGCCTTTACTATCTCTGGAATGCAATCACGCCGGAGACCAAGTGGACAGATCCGGAAAACGAAATAGTGATCTCCCCGGGGCCTCTGGCGGGCATCACCCAGTATCCGGGCGCGGGGAAATCCCTTGTTGTGGCCCTGTCGCCGCTCACCGGCCTGCCCTATGACAGCAACGTGGGCGGGTACTTCGGCCCCTACCTGAAATTCTCCGGCTTTGACGCAATCGAACTCGCGGGCAATTCTGACGAAGACGTGATTGTCTTTATTGACGGTAATAACGGAAAGATCACCATAGAAACCGCCCCGGACGAATCCATCGACAGCCATATCCTTGCCGAGCAGTTAACGACAATGTATTCAGGTTTTTCTGATAAGGAAGAGGACAAGGCAAGTGTTGCAGTTGTCAGTTCCGGCCGGGCTGCGGAAAATTCCATGATAGGCTGTCTTAACTTTTCCTTTTACGACAAGTGGCGTAAGTGCACCCGGTTAAAACAGGCCGGACGGGGCGGCATAGGCACGCTTTTCCGGCATAAAAAAATCAAAGCGGTGGTTGTGCGCTGGCAGGGCATCGCAAGGAGCGAGCTGAATGGCCCCTTCAGTAAAAGCCTTCTTAACTCCGCCGGCCTTCGCCTTCACAAAGAAATGGCGCATCACGACAAGGATCAAAACCAGATGCGGCGAATCGGCACTGCCAACATCATCGAG
>Ga0099364_10013762_pt1 | contig 10826 bp, 11 predicted proteins | sample TergutTh196P3_FD_73070 | JGI IMG/M metagenome (GOLD analysis project Ga0099364, IMG submission 73070) | Microcerotermes parvus P3 segment gut microbial communities from Pointe-Noire, Republic of the Congo - Th196 P3 | ecosystem: Host-associated > Arthropoda: Insects > Digestive system > Gut ... | reverse complement strand
CGAAGGCCTGTCTCCTGGAATTGCTATTGCACCCCTTGTTCTTTCCCGGCATCCCATTGCAAGGACAATGGCCTTTGCTTCTATGTCGAAAATTCCGTTACTGTTCATTGCTTTGATTTTTCTGTCTCTTGATATAGAAGTTACCATTGTATCCAGTAGAATTTCCACATTTTCTTCTCTTGCCGTATTGATAAAGCGCTGTGCATATTCTGGTCCGGTAAGTTCCTCGTTAAAAAAGTGAATGCCGAATCCGTTATGAATGCACTGCTGCAGGATGCCGCCCGGCTCTGTGTCTCTTTCAATTACAAGTACTTTTGCAATTCCCTGCTTTTTTGCCTCTATTGCGGCAGCCAGACCGGCAGGCCCTCCGCCTATAATTACAATATCAAAAGCAACGCTGTTATTTTCCTGTCCGGTGGTTTTCATTATTTTGTTCTGCCTGTTAGTATGTATGACGATTTCTTTTCAAGGACTATATCTTCCAACGGTTTATTGAGTTCCTCTGCAAGGATCCTCTGAACCTTGGGGGAGCAGAAGCCTCCCTGGCATCTTCCCATCCCGGCACGGCATCTTCGTTTAATGCCGTCAAGAGTAAGAGAGCCTGGCTTCCTGTTTATTGAGTCTGCAATATCGCCTTCGGTTATATTTTCGCATCTGCAAACAACCCTGCCGTACAGTGGATTTTTCTTTATTAAACGGGACTGCTCTTCCTCTGTCATTTCAATAAAAAGCTTTCTTTTTACTATGGGGTTAAACCCTTTCTTCTTATTGAGCACAAGGCCTTTCTCTTTAATCATGGAAACAACGTCTAACGCTATTGCCGGCGCAGCGGTTAGCCCCGGCGACTTGATTCCCGCAACATCTATAAAACCGGGAGCACCTTCTGCCTCTTTGACGATAAAATCCCCTGTGCTGGATTCCGCCCTAAGCCCGGAAAAAGTTCTTATGCAGTTTCTTGTTGTTATTTTCGGGACAAGAAGACGTGCTCCTTTTCTTGCCTCTTCAAGCATTTCGCCGCTGGTTCCAAGGTCATGCTTGTCTTCAGTTTCATCAGAGGCGGGTCCCATTATAATATTACCATGAACTGTAGGAAGAACAAGAATCCCCTTGCCGGCCTTTGAAGGGCAGGGGAAGATGGTTGATTTAACGATATCACCTTCGGTTTTATCGAGAATAAAGTACTGTCCCCGTCTGGGGTTTATTGTAAAATCTGGCCTGGCTGCCATGTCATGAATTTTGTCTGAAAAAATCCCTGCGGCATTAATTATAAATTTCGCAGTTACAGAACTGCCGCTGGAAATAATTCTATAAAAATTTTTTTCCTTTTCTATTGATTCAACCTCAAAATTAAGCAGGTATTCCGCACCGTTCATTACGGCATTTTCCATGAATGAAACAGTAAGAAGCATGGGGTCAATTATCCCGGCAGTTCCTGCAAGGAGAGCCCCTTTTGCTTCGGGGTTTACGGCAGGTTCTCTTTTTAATATTTCGTCTTTCGTTAAAATGCTCAGTCCGGGAATACCGTTGTTAATCCCTCTCTGTTTTAATTTTTCTATATGCAGAAGCTGCTCTTCATTTAACGCAACTACAAGAGAGCCGTTTCTTTTAAACGGAACGTCTAACTCTCCGCAAATTTCATCAAACAGCTTGCTTCCCGTGGCATTATATTTTGCCATAAGGGTGTTTTCTTCCGGGTCATAACCTGCGTGGATTATTCCGGAATTTCCCTTAGATGTCCCAATGGAGATGTCATTTTCTTTTTCCAGAACTATAATTTTGACATCATACCTTGAAAATTCTCTTGCTATAGCTGCTCCAATTACACCCGCGCCGATGATTGCAACATCGAAGCAATAATTGACGGCAGGGTCCTGTTCAGGAAAGCACTTGTTCATTATGCTTTCTTTGTTTTTTTTCTAAACAAGAGATTCTTAAACACAAAGGCCAGCAAGGCCAGGAGATATAGCGCAATGGCAATGGTAACCCATCCCAGGTTCCCCGGAACCGGAGCCTGGGCAATCAGGATGAGCATGGGAACACCAAGGATAATAGCAGCGGCAGAACCTGCAACCAGGTCATCTCCGGCGGGGGTTTTGAAGCTGTTGTCTATCTCGCGAAGCAGGATCATGCCATTGGCGATGGTGCCTGTTTGCATACCGTAAAATGCCATGAAAGCCTCATCCTTATAATCCTCGAATATATGGTTGCACACACGGCGGAGATAAATAGCTGTGAGGATACCGCCCAGGGTGGTAATAACCATAACGGGAATCCAGAGGGTGCCCAGAGCGCTTATAGAAACCAGAAAGAGAGCGGCGCAGATAGAGAGATCAAAGGAAGATCCGGCAATGCGGCTTAACATATAGTTGTTCGGGTATACACGGTGCATGACACCTTTCTTAACGAACTTACGCAAAACCCCTCTGGTAATTATTGCCACCAGAGCTGCAAGCATGAAGGAGAAACCCCAGAAGGTGGGGATTAAGCCTATGAGGAAAGGTATGCCCGACAGGCGAAACCCAATTTCGATTAACATAATAAAAATAATAGTAAGGAGATATATACCGCCAACCATACATACCTGTAATGAAAACTTGTCTATGGATTCAGACAGGGGAACCTCGTCGGGTCCTTCTATCGTGTAGCTTAAAAGTTCTCCGCTTTTTTGGAACTCATTTTTATTAATAGTGAGGCCCTTCCTTTTCGCAATCCTGTTAATCATAAAAATGCCGGGTATTGAAGCCCACAGGAAGCCAAGAGCAGCTATTGTAAGGCCGTAATTCTTTGCACTGCCCGTTCCCCAGGCATCCATGTGTCCTGCGGCATCCCAAATTAGACCGGTAGCATTCGCCTGCTGAGGTCCCTGACCAAAACCGAGGGCAAGTATGATACCTGTGCCGCCGTTCAGATTTGACAGGATTGGGATAGCCATTGCTAAAATGATTGAAATGAGTATGCCGAGCAAACCCTGTAACAGGTAGGTGCTTATAATCAGTGCACCTGATCTGGATGCGGGAACCCGTTTATATTTAACACTGCTCTGGCCGGGCTCTTCCTTATAATCCCTTTCCCTCAGACACAATGCGATGAAGCCTACCGGCAGCATATGATAGACCATTGATTCCAATGATATGATATTGAAAATATTAAAATCTGTAATTGCCAGAACCACTTCCTTTATTACAAGTCCCATGAGTCCTGCAATTACCGCAGTAGGCATGAGGGAGCGTCTGAATAACCTAACTTTACGGCGCAATATGTTAGCTGCAAGGATAAACACGAAAACGAGTAGAATTGTAATGATGCCGGAAGAAAGGTTAATGTTCTCCAGCAAAGTCTGCTCTCCCAATTTCAAAACCAGACCACGTCTTACAACTTCAGCCTCCAGAAGTTCAGTATCCATAATATTCCTCCTCAATGTTAAGTAACTTGTTCCGCAGATGATAGCTGCATATCATGTATTTCATAAAATTTGTTCTGTAGGGGGCTCTGACAGCGTACACTTCACCGCCCTTATAGATTGTTAGTTTTCTGACACCCTGGAGCGCTATTGTAGTTTCGGTATGGGGAAACTCCTGTCCGCAGATTAACATTCTGTCTTTGAAGAATTCTATTGAACCCTTACCTAAAAGAAATTCTTTTCTGGCTCGTTCAGCAAGGAAAAAGCTGATGTTGTCTTCTCCAAAAATAGGTTTGTCAGAATAAGGAGAAAAATCAAAGCTTTTAATGTAATTTAGCTGTATGCGGCTCCATTCCTGGATAGATTCGGGAATGTTTTCGGCGTTTTCTTTTTTTTCAAAGAAGCCGTAACCATTTATGCTGACCTTCATTCCACAGTCCCGGCAGGAAAAATCGTTGCCCTGTGAATACAGGCCTGTCATGCTGTTGCATTGCGGGCAGTAAAAAAGAACGCTTTCAAGGTATTCCGCCCTGTGCTTTCCTTTAAATACAACCTGTGCGGTTTTATTATATTCAAACTCGTTAAAGTTAAGCTCCTTTCGGATCAAGTCATCCACTTCTTCGTTACGCATTGCCGCGAGTTCTTCCGCACTAACAACCCTTGAAACCCCTGCAGTAACTTTGCCCTTGCTGGCTTTAATATTCCAGCGGGCTTTTGCGTTGTATCCGCCCCTAATCTGCACAAGCACCAGGGTAGTATTTATTTTTTTTACGAGCTTGCCTATTCCCGAGACTATGGTACATTCATCACCGAAAAAGCTCCGGTTACCCGATGGGAACATCCCCACAGCGCCGCCGTCTCTTATGACGGAGAACATGTTTTTGACGGCGATTAAATCAGAACTACCCTTGGAAAAGGCAATTGGCTGAACCAGGGCAATCATCAATTTGCTTACAAGACCATGCCGGAAAAGAGTGTCGCTGGCTACGTAGTTAATTCCGAACTTGAAGCCTACGCCCAGAACAAATTGATCGATTACTGAAACATGATTTGCGAGAATCAGGCAGGGGCGTTTTATTTGTCTGGATGTTTTTCTGTCAAACCTGAAACGGTACATCAGATAAAGGGCGGGTCTGAAGAAAATCTTTAAAAAGAATGCAACAAGCGAACTCGCTTTCTTTATTTTTCCCGTTCTTTTCACTTTTTTCAGTATAGCCTTTTTTAAAAACTATAACCAGAGGAGAATTCATTAAAATACGCCGATATAGTATAGTAAACCTATGTCAGCATTGGATCTATCAAAGGAATGGGTCATCATTTATCCCCCCATTCTAACCGCTACTGGAAAATGCGTGCTTGACCTTTCCAGGTGTCTTGGCCTTTTGGCTGGAACAGGAGGAAAGCAAGGCCGGAATCCTCCGTCTATTGTTGATTCTTCAGTTTTTACAGGAGCGGAAGCAGAAATTATTTTAAATTATGATAACTCCGGCTCTGAGCGAAACGGCTTTATGTGGAGGGCGGAAAGCACGAGGGTGGAAATCTTTGGTGAATCTTACCGCGGGCTCTGTAATGGCGTATACAGTTTTCTTTCCGCACTTGGGATTAGATGGCCTGCCCCTGGTCAGGAACAGCTCCCTTCAGTGCTGGCCGGAGATTCCCTGGTTTTTCCCCTTTCAAACAGCAGTATGAGTGAGCCTTCAGGTAATATTGACGGGAGCGGAGCGGCAGCTCCCCGCCAGCGTTTTATTTTTCCCGGACAAAAAAGTAACAAAGTACCCCGAAAAAGTGAAGTTTATGCCGCCTGGGCTGCCCGGCAGCGTTGTGATGCGGTGATTCTCCCCCTGTCCGCTTTTACTGCCGGAAATCGAAAAAAAATAAGGCGGCTTAGGGATCATCTGGCTGAGTATGATATTGCACTGGAAGCTGGTGGGCGGGATTTATCTTCTCTGATTCCACGCTCACTCTATATTCTACACAGGGATATTTTTCGAATGGACGATGGTAAACGAAAGAAAGACCACCATTTTTGTCCTACCAACCCACAGTCAATAAAACTAATTAAAAAAACCGGAGCTGCTTTATTCAGGAAAGCGGGAGCTAATGGCGGTTATATTGATGTTTTCCATCTCTGGCCGGAAAAGGAAGCGGAGGCGCTATGGTGTTCATGTCCAAGCTGCCGTGCCTTTACCCATCCGGAGCAGAACCGTATTGTAGTTAACGCAGCCTCTGATACCCTGTCTGAAATATTTCCCGAAGCTTTCGTTACGTTTTATGAGAAACCGGGCGAAGTGTGCAATGTTCCGCTTAGAAAGAATTTAATCAAGCTAGAGACACTTCCCTGAGTTCCGGACTGATTATAAGTTCCGCCTCGGTAGCTTCCTGTATCTGTTCCACTGTATAACCAGGTTGCAGTTCTGTCAGAACAAGACCATCAGGGGATACTTCGATGACTCCCATCTCGGTTACTATCATATCAACGGCGACTAACGCAGTGTAGGGGAGGGTGCACTTTTTAAGGATCTTCGGCTTACCGTTTTGGGTGTGCAGCATGGCGATGATGACTTTTCTGGCTCCTGCGACAAGATCCATGGCACCTCCCATCCCGGGCACCATCTTTCCCGGGACTATCCAGTTGGCCAGGTTTCCCTTTTCGTCAACCTCAAGCGCTCCCAGCACCGTCAGGTTGACATGGCCGCCGCGTATTATGCCAAAAGACACGGCACTGTCAAAAAACACAGCCCCTGCGTTAACTGTTACGGGTATGCCTCCGGCATTGATAATGTCAGAGTTATAACTTAGGCCTGACGGAGCCGAACCCATGCCCATTATGCCGTTTTCCGACTGGATAACAATATTTATGCCGGAAGGAATGTAATTGGCGACTAACGTGGGAATGCCAATGCCCAGATTTACCACATCTCCGTCCCTGAGTTCCCTTGCAATGCGGGCTGCGATGATCTCCTTTGGCTCCATCGGAGTGTTTGTCAAAATGCTCTCTGCCATGGCCTTTCCCCTCCCGCAATGGCATCTACGAAGATGCCTGATGTGTGAATAATGTCAGGGTCAATGCTACCGGTCTCAACAATCTCGGCGGCTCCGGCTATAACATAGTCCGCTGCTGTTGCCATCAGGGGATTAAAATTCCGGGTGGAGCCATAGTACACAATGTTCCCGAACCTGTCTATTTTTGAAGCTCTGACAAGAGCGAATTCTGCCCTTAAAGATTTCTCCAGAAGAAAATCCCTGCCGTCTATGTTGATAACCTGCTTGCCCTCGGCGACAAGGGTTCCCGCACCGGTGGGGGTAAGAATCCCCCCAAGACCGGCGCCTCCGGCTCTTATCCTTTCCGCCAAGGTTCCCTGTGGAACCAGTATACATTCGAGTCTTTCCGCTTCTATTTCCGTGTTCATACGTCTGGCGACTTCAGGGTTAAGCCCCACATGGGATGCGATAAGGGTTTTCACCATCCCCTTACTCACAAGCTTGCCCACACCTCTTCCGGGAACGCCCGCGTCACTGCTGATAATCGTCAGATTTTTTAGACCCTTATCCACCAGCGCGTCAATCAGGTTCTCGGGCGTTCCGCAGATCATAAAGCCGCCTATCATTATTACGGCTCCGTCTTTTATCGGGGCTACAGCCTCTGCGGCCGATTCTTTTACTTTTTGCATTAAATCTAGGACGAAGAATTACTGTCTTTATCTTTCTTCTTGTTTTTCTTTTCTGCCCTTTTTTCCTTCTGGGTTTTCTGCGGAGCCTTCTTGGTATCCTTCTTGTGCATTACACGTTCTGCCATATTATCCTCCCTGAATACTTGCAATATACATTATTTTATATATTATTTTGGCAGGGAAATCAAGAACGTTGTCCCTTCGGCAAGACTGCCTTCTGTAGTATTACTGCCGGCGGTAATGGTTCCGCCGTGGGCTGCGACAATGGCGGCGGCTATGGACAGGCCGATTCCGGCTCCTCCGGTGCTGCGGCTTCGGGATTTGTCGGAGCGGTAGAATCGTTCGAAGATATGCGGAAGATCATCGGCGGGGATGCCAATGCCCGTATCAGTTATGCTGATAAACCATTCCGGCTGGCGGGGATTTTCCCCTTCTCCCAATGTGCCGGAGCTTTCAGTTTTAATTGTAATGCTTCCCTGTTCGGTAAACTTAACTGCGTTGGACAGTATGTTGATAAATACCTGTTTCAGGCGGTCATAGTCTGCAGAGACCGGCATCTCTCTGAGCTGTAAATTTAGTTCCAGCCCTTTTTCCATGACAGCGCTCTTCCACTGTTCCGCAACGTGATACAGAAGTTTAGACAGATCAAATTCGGTTTTGTTCAGGCTGATATTTTTCCATTCAAGTCCGGAGAGGAGGTTAAGGTCTTCCACCAGTCTCGTCAGGCGAAGGATCTCTTCATGACAGCTTTCAAGACGCTGTGGATCCGAAGGATACACTCCGTCAATCATGGCCTCAAGAGTTCCCTGAAGAGATGCAAGAGGCGTGCGCAGCTCATGCGCAATGTCGCTGGTTAACTGTCTTTGGCGGCGCTCGCCCTCTTCCAGCTCTTCTGCAAGGTTGTTAATTGATTCCGACAGTTCCGCTATTTCTCTCGTCCTGTACCGTTCTTCAATTCTTATGCCCGGACTGTCGCCGAATTGCAGTGTGTTTTTGCTATAGACTTGCGCTATACGCCTGGCGGCACTTCCTGCCTGAAGAATTGGTTTCGCAATTGTTCGTGATAAAAAAATCGAAATGGTAATTGTAAGCAGGGTCAAGACAATCCAGATAATAAACAGAATACGATTTAATGAAGAGAGGAATATTGCTTCAGGAGTGCTGTAAAAGACAGGACTCAGTGTTTCTATGCTCACGGTTCCCACCATACTGCCGCCGACGTTCACCGGAAACCGTTCACTGTGTGTACTCTGGATGGGGACGCCTGGTCTTACGGCCTGTCTGCCCATGCTTCTCCTCATATTCATCGGAGCACGCACAGGAGGTGGAGGATGATGTCCTGAATGGGAACGGGCATCCCAGACAAGGTTACCTGCCTCGTCTTCAAGGGTAACGATAAAACCCTGTCCCGCGAAGTATCTTCCCACGGCTTCCAGAGATTCAGTATCAAAACGCCTTCTGCCGGACTGATACTGCTCTCCTATAATACTGACAATTTCATTGCGTCTTGTTGTGATATTATCCCTGATCAGGTTTTCAAAAAACATTCCCGTAAACAGGTTGACAAGAAGAATTAACACGCCGAGTACAAGACTGATAAATACCGCATAACTCAGTGCCAGACGGTTTTTCAGGCTGATGGAAAAATTGCGCTTCATGCCGTAACACCTAACCTGTATCCCATGCCGTATATGGTTTCGATATACACCGGCGTTTTGGAACTGTCTCCGATTTTAGCCCGGAGTTTTTTTATGTGAGTATCCACAGCCCTGTCAAAGCCGTCAAAATCGTCCCCCTTTACGGCGTAGAGTATCTCGTCCCGGGTAAATATCTTTTCCTGCCTGGACATGAGGAGTTCAAGAATATTGTACTCATCTCTGGTCAGGCTGAGGATTTCTTTTCCCCTGCGTACAGATTTTTTTTCTGTATCGATTGAAAGATCCTTGTATGAAAGAAGTTCCTGCCCTCCGGCTTTTCTGCCGCCTCCTACCTGCTCGTGCCGCCTGAGAACCGCTTCCACTCTGGCCATGAGCTGCCTGGGGCTGAAAGGCTTACAGACATAGTCGTCCGCCCCCATCTTCAATCCCCCGATTATACTGGACTCGTCAACCTTTGCGGTGATCATGATAATAGGTACATCCGAGACCTGCCTTACTCTTTTACAGAAATCTTCTCCAGGTAAATCCGGAAGCATGAGATCCAGTAAAATAATGGAGACAGTGTTTTGGTTCCGCTCAAAAAGAGCCATCCCTTCCCTGCCGTTTTTGGCACAGAGGGCTGTGTAGCCGTTCATTTCGAGGTAGGATTTGAGGAGTTCAAGAATCTTAGGCTCATCGTCAACGGCTAAAACTGTGTATTTTTCCCTCATACATTAATTATATGGCAGATTATGGCAAAATTGTGTTTATGGAAAATACATCACAGGTATCTTTTAGGTTCCCGTCCGTCAACCTGGGCATAGAGTTCTATATGAGACTTTGCCGTGCTGGAGGCGATTTTGGCTAACAGAACTTCCTCCACCTGGAAAAGACCAACTTCGCTGGACATGAGTACATCAATACGAATAGCTTTTCCCTGCCCTTTGGAAAGGCGCACTTCCTCTATGGAATTGGCCGAATACTGGTGAATATCTCCCACCTTGGGATTGTTACTCAGTGCCATGGATATACGAGCCCGGCCCTTGGTCATATCGCAGCCGTCCGCCACCTGCACAACGCCTGCCTCCAGGGAATGGACGCTGCGGCTTCCCATGTGGCCATAAATGCCTTCCAGTGCGATGGAACGGATTATTATCTTTTTATGGATGTTCCCGGGAAAAGCCTGTGATAAAAGCCTGTCCAGGATTGGAAGGGAAAGATGGGCACTGTGAAGTTCATGTTCATGCCTGCCAACGCTCATGCCAGTGTCGTGGAGCATTGCCGCATAGACAACGCCAATCAGGCTGTCTTCAAAATTGCCCACCCCTTCGGTCTCCAGATTCATTCTTACCCCGGCCTGTTTCAGGAGGTTCATCATGATAATTACATTCATTGCTACAATACGCATATGTACCGGCCCATGATCGTTATACCCCATGCGCACGATGGAAACATTGTTTGCATACTCCTGTACGGCCTGTACTTCTTCATCCGCCAGTATCAGCCCTATCGCTTCTCTGGTCTTGTCCGATATTCCCTGTTTTTTCAGGGTGTCCATGATTCTGTTATCTATGGATTGTTCTTTGTGTGATCTCATGGGGTTAATATACCTTTTTAAGGGGACTAGGGACTAGGGAGTTGGGGGTCGCAGGGGGCAGGTTTCGGGGGTCAGGGGTCAGTGTCGGTAATGCTGTCCGGCAGTGCCTTGTCGGGGGTTTTATTCCTAGACAGCCTTGTTTGTTTGACATGATGAACTGTGATATGTTATAAGTTACCTGCGATGAAGAAAGAACTGGCAAAGATACAGAGTATGATATATGAGGTCCGCAGACAAAAGGTCATGTTTGACCGTGATTTAGCAGAATTATATGGGGTCGAACTTAAGGCCTTAAACCAGGCAGTAAAGCGCCATCTTAATCGCTTCCCATCAGATTTTATGTTTCAATTGAGTCAGGATGAATGGGACTATTTGCGGTCACAATTTGTGACCGCAAATAGGAATATATCTAAAGTTCGATACCTTCCCTATGTCTTCACCGAACATGGTGTACTTATGCTGTCAAATATACTCAATTCTGAAAATGCAATTAATATGAGCATACAGATAATTAGGGTTTT
>Ga0099364_10013761_pt1 | contig 10826 bp, 15 predicted proteins | sample TergutTh196P3_FD_73070 | JGI IMG/M metagenome (GOLD analysis project Ga0099364, IMG submission 73070) | Microcerotermes parvus P3 segment gut microbial communities from Pointe-Noire, Republic of the Congo - Th196 P3 | ecosystem: Host-associated > Arthropoda: Insects > Digestive system > Gut ... | reverse complement strand
TTTTCCATTGAATTTCAACGGCATCTGTTAAATAACATTTTACCAACTGACCATTTGCAATATTTGCTGTTTTTTCATCTTTTAAGCTTAATCCCAGTTTTTTTTGAATATCCTCAGTTATAACAAGATGCAGCGAACCCGTATCTGCAACAGCCGTTATAGTAGCGGTTCTGACCTCTTCAGGTTTAATATAACCGTTTTTTGCAATTACATCATCATTGAGATTTTTTAATGTTATTTCCGTATTTACTATTCCCATGTAGCAATTGTCTCTTATTATTGGAAAAAGTCAATACATACATGCAACGCATACTTGCAAGCCCCTTCCTTGTGTACCCTGTTTGACAAACTGTAAACTGTAAACTACACTGAAATCATGGAAGTATTGCTGCACCCGATAGCAGAAAAATATCTTAATAGATTAAGCGTGACAGACAGGGATCGTGTTGACGAAGCAATAGAGGGATTAAAAGAAGAACCGCCAAGGGGAAACATTAGACCAGTTATCGGGCAGCCAGGTATTTTTAGACTGACAATCGGGGCTTATCGGGCATTATTCCGGTATAAAGAAGATCATATATTTGTTACACACCTTGATCCGCGAGGGCAAGTATATAACAAGAAAAACAAAGGGGGCAAGCGATGACCGCCGCAGTATTAAGAAAAGAAATTCACAACATAATTGATGTAATCCCGGATAACAGTCTTCCGGCATTAAGACCATTACTTAAACATTTGGCAGATGATTACTGGAAACCAATAATTGAACCTGCAAGCCCTGAAGAAATTTTAATGGTCGAAGAAAGAATGAAAGACTATGAAAAAGACCCTTCAAGTTTCGTCCCTTTCAAAAAAAGAAGTAAGTAAGCTCCATTGCTTATGATGTCTTGCAAGCCCCTTTCGTGTGTACACTGAGTTTTTTATTAATTTTACTGTATAATAAAAAAATGGAAAAACTTAATGATGATATTCACGAATGGGCGATGCTGCCTGTAAACGAGCTTGTCTTTTCGCAGGATTTGCTGGATCTTTGCAAGACAAATACCTGCGGTAATTACAACAAATCCTGGACGTGCCCTCCTGTCTGCGAAACTATGGAAGAACAGCGCAATAAAATTCAATCGTATAAAACTGTTTTTGTGTTTACAACAAAACATGATATAGAAGATTCTTTTGATTACGAAGGCATGAGCCGTGCAGGGGAATTCCACTCAAAATTGACGATTGAAGTAAAAGAAAAGCTGGACATTCAGACAAACAGCGATAATCTTATTTTTGCGGCGGGAAGCTGTCCGGTCTGCAAAAACGAAACAGGCAAACCCTGCGCCTTCCCCGAACCCTGCCGGCATCCTGATAAAAAGATAGGTTCTATCGAAGCGGCAGGAATCAATGTAACGGAACTGAGCAAAGCGGCGAAAATAGCATACAACAACGGGGCAAACACCGTAACATTTTTTTCGATGGTCTTGTTGAATTCCCGGCAGGTTTGAATTATAATTGTTTTAAGGAGAATGTTATGGCTGATGATTTTAACACAATTTTTAATGAAATTTCGGAACTGCTTCAAAAAGGGAAAGCAAAAGATATTGTCGCTTCTGTAGAAAAAGCGCTTGATGCAGGAGCCCAGCCTGCGGATATCCTCGAAAAAGCCCTGATGTCGGGAATGAATATAATCGGCGGAAAGTTCAAACGGAACGAAGTTTTTGTACCGGAAGTTTTAATCGCCGCGCGTGCAATGAACAAGGCAACCGCCGCGCTCAAGCCTCATCTTGCCAAGGCTGGTGTAAATCCTGTCGGCAAGGCAATCATCTGTACTGTAAAAGGCGACCAGCATGACATCGGGAAAAACCTCGTTAAAATGATGATCGAAGGAAAAGGGATCGAAGTTGACGATCTCGGTGTAGACTGCGACACCCAGGCAGTTGTTGACAGGGTTAAAGAATCCGACGCAAAGGTGTTGTGCCTTTCCGCGCTTCTTACCACAACGATGGCTGCCCAAAAAGATGTTATTGAAGCTCTCAAAACCGCAGGGATTCGCGACAAGGTGAAGGTAATGGTCGGCGGCGCTCCCGTAACTCAGGGGTATGCCGATGAAATCGGCGCCGATGCTTACACTCCAGACGCTGCATCCGCCGCCGATGTCTGCCGGAGTTTTTACGCATAACGTTTAAGGCAGCGCACAGTTAAAGTAAAACTTGCCTACCCTTTCACGATACGCCAATGGTTGTCAACACGTTCAAACTGCGAAGCGGCTAAACTCACCAGCCGCCCGTCGTCGGCGGTGAGTTTGATAAGACCTGCCACAGGATTTACTTCGGTAATTCTCCATGATTCATTTTCGTAGTTGATCCTCATCCCTTCCTGAGGGAGGTTGCGCTGCTGTTCGCTGTAAAAGCCGTACTCGTAAAAGAGGCAGCACAACAGCCGTCCGCAGGGACCGGAAATTTTTACAGAGTTAAGCGAAAGTTTTTGATCTTTCGCCATTTTAATAGAAACCGGTTTAAGCTTGTCGGAAACACAGTGGCAGCAATAGCCGCGCCCGCAGACCCCAAGTCCGCCTGTAACCCTTGCTTCATCGCGAACTCCTATCTGGCGCAACTCAATGCGCATTTTAAAAACACTTACCAAATCTTTAACAAGTTCGCGGAAGTCAACACGGTTATCGGCTGTAAAGAAAAAGAGTATCTTTGGTTCTTCTAAAAGATAATGCACTAAAACAAGCTTCATGTCCAATTTATGATTTTGAATTTTCTTTCTGCATATATTAAAAGCTTCTTCTTCCAGCTTTGCGTTGTTACGCGATTTTTCCAAATCTTCGGGGGTTGCTGCGCGGACAATCCAGGCAATTTCAGAAACAGGCGGAAGTTTTCCGCTTACGGAGCCGATTACCTGCGCAAGATCGCGCCCGTAACGGGTGGGCACAATAACCATCGTGTTGGGAGAGAGCATGTCTTCACGGTAGACGGCGAGGAATGTCTCCTGAGAATACAAAAGCCGCAGCCTGTATATCGGAGTATCAGGTGCGATGGATTCAATCCCGGCATCCGCTCCGGTAATTACATTATACTCGCGGCGGTCATCCTCAAGGATTTCATCGTCTTCTATATCATATTCGTTATAATCACTCATCAAAAAGCCTTTATTGCAATAAGTCTATCAGAAGACCGCGGATTTCTTCAAGGCGTGAAACCAGTATTAATTGATTTTTCTGGCTGCTAAGAAGCATTGCTGCAAGATCTTCAAGCTTTTTGTCAATTATCGAGATTTTTGCATATCTTTTTCTGGGTTTCATAAATTTTTGAATCCCATCTTCGTGTTCTAAAGTAAGGCTGTTTTTAACCACATAATTGATGAAATTGCGAACAGCCTGCTTGTAACGTAAGATTTCTTCGGGAAGAGGGCGGCTTTTTAAGACATCGCCGGCATCACGGACTTCGTCCATCAAAAGATTTATTGAATCATCGGAAACAGGCAAATTCCGCAATGCGCCAAGCTCATCGGCGGTCTTTCCGCGAAAATTATCAAACATACGGGAGAACTCCGCTCTTTCTCCGCGGCGTAAACCCTTAGTTTTCTTTTCATTTTTTACCTGCGTATAGGCAGATGGGTTCATGTAAAATGCGGGATCGGTTGAGTCAACTTTAGCCATAGGTTTTTTGGAAAACAGGCAGCGCCGATTTGATACCTTGTGCATCGCTGTGTTCGGACATTGTCTTTGCCCACGTTTCATCGTTCAGGCAAACAACCACACTGCCGTTAATAAAACAGCCGTCATCCGCCCTGATACGGCGGGTAATAACGTCGCCGTAAACCAAAGCTGTCGAAAGTATCACCAAGTGCCCGTCTGCGATAATGTTTCCGTATACCACGCCGCCAATGGTGATGTTTGTCCCTGCCACATCTCCTTTAATCCTTGCGCGCTCTCCAACAACCACCCTGCCCTTAACTTTTACATTACCGCGTATACTTCCGTCAATGCGGGTAAATCCGCCGGTTTCAATATCGCCGGTTAAATTCGAACTTGGTCCAATTATTGTGTTAATTGAATAATCGGAACTATCACGAGCCATTAGCTGTAAACATCCTTATCTGGAAAGAGTAGATCGAATGGTAATATATCTGTACGGATCAACGACATCAGAGCCTACCTGAACTTCATAATGAAGATGAGGACCGGTGGAAATACCGGTATTTCCGATATAACCTATTATTTCACCCTGCTGAACACGCTGTCCGACAGTAGCTCTAAACTGCTGTAAGTGCGCATAACGGGTATAATACCCGTGTTTATGCCTGATAATTATATAGTTGCCGTAATCGTAGGAGTATTCGGCAGTTACAACCTGACCATCCGCAGTTGCAATTATCGGGTCGCCGTAACGGTATGTGGAAATATCAATGCCTCTATGAATATAATATTGACCGTGAATTGGGTGGATATTCTGTCCAAAGAACATTGTAATGTGCCCAAGTCCGCCTCTGACAGGCCAAAGGCTCGGAATCTCCGTTAACAACGCGCTTTGCGAATCAAGAAGACTGCCGATTTCCAGTATCGGCCCTCTGGATTGCGAAAGAAATGCAGTCAACTGTCTTATATCATCAACCTCAGGTAAAACACCTTCCGGCGTTTCTCTTATCCCAAGGAATGAAATTAAATCGCCGGATGTACTTTGAGACGCAGTACTGCTGCTGTTGATTCCCAGGGCGGAAAGAACGCTTGAAAGAGCGTTTTGAAAACTTCGGGCTTCGCGCAGAAGCAAGGTTGTTTCATCGCGAAGCTGATCCAGCGAGGCCTGCGTATCCCTCAGCCGCCCGTCTCTATCCGCAACTGAATACAGGGTGTTGCTGTACGAAGCGCCGTACCAGAAAATAGCCCCAAGAATTCCAAAAGTTACAAGCAAAAAGCAGAAAACAGAAAGCACCGTAACATGAAGGTTGTAAACTTTCTTCTCTGAATGTGGAACAAAAACAAGGGTATAACGTTTGGTTAAAAATCTGCCAATAGCTCTAAAAATTCTGCCTATAAAAAAAACAACTGCAAGCGCCGCATTCTTTATTTTTTGGACAAGTTTATTTTCAAAGCGTTTATACTCATGAACCGAGGCCATTAAATCTCCTGCTCTTCAAGTTACAATAATACCGGAGACCGGTTAAACTGTCAAGAAAAAATTCCGTTATGCACAAAAAATAGCATTAAAACCAAGGCTTTTCAAAATCGAAGTTTCGAAAAAATCTTAGATTGCGTTATATCCCGCCTGAATAGCTTTAATATTCATCGGGATAAACTGATGCTTATCCACAGGAAAGAATTTTTTCAGTACACCTTCTATATCGGCTAATTTCAGCGCATCTGTAGCTTTTGCCATCGCTCCAAGGGCTACCATGTTGGCAAAAACAACATTTCCAATCTGTTCGGCAATGCCTGTCGCCTCTATTTTGACAGTTTTTAAACCGCTTCGGTTGGGATTTTCCTTAACAAGGCTTGAATTTACCATGATTAACCCGCCGTCTTTGACCATTTTTTCACAAAGGGGGAGGGAATCGGTGTTCATGACCAAAACTGAATCCGGTATTGTTACCAGCGGGCTTGCGATTTCTTCGTCAGAGATGATAACGCCTGCACGGGCAATGCCGCCGCGCTTTTCCGCCCCGTAAAACGGGAAAAAAGTGACATTTTTCCCTTCTTTCATTGCAAAATATACCCAAAGCTGCCCAAGAGAGATTATACCCTGTCCGCCGAACCCGGCAAAAAACGATTTTTCTGTCATGACTGGCTCCCTTTTTCGGAATTTAAGGTGTTTTTAACTTCGCCAAGGGGATAAACGGGAAACATGTTTTTTTCCATCCATTCGATTGCTTCAACTGGCCCCATTGTCCAGTTTGTCGGGCACGCTGAAAGAACTTCTACCATCGTAAAGCCAACCCCCGAAAGCTGCGCTTCAAACGCCTTTTTAATGTACTGCTTTGTTTTGCGAATATTTGCGGCATTGTTAACTGCGCCCCTTGCAATGTAGCGTGTTCCGTCCAGTGTCGCAAGAAGTTCTGCAACCCTGATTGGATAGCCCATTCCCGCCTCATCTGCATCGCGCCCGAGGGGGGCTGTGGCTGCCTTCTGCCCAAGCAATGTCGTTGGAGCCATCTGACCGCCGGTCATTCCGTAGATTGCGTTGTTAACGAAGATCGTGGTGAATTTTTCGCCGCGATTTGCCGCGTGGATCATTTCCGCAGTCCCTATCGCCGCCATGTCGCCGTCCCCCTGATAACAAATTACAAGGTGGTCGGGGCGAACCCGCTTAACGCCGGAAGCTGCGGCGGGGGTGCGCCCGTGCGGCGGCTGAACCGAGTCAAAATTGAAGTACAAATCCGCCCAGATTGAGCAGCCCACGGGATGGGTGATTATTGTTTTTTCCCTCAACCCCATTTCGTCAATTAAACTGGTGATAATTCTGTGTATTACGCCATGCCCGCAGCCGCCGCAATATTTTGTCTGCACTTTATTTAAACTTTCAGGATAACCGTATAACTTTTTCATTTTTTTAACATTTCCTTTGCTCTTGCGAAAACTTCTTCTTCCGTTGGAATAATTCCGCCGGGTCTTCCAAGAAGTTGAACGTCCGACTTCGAACCCGCGTAATAAGCCGAAAGTTTTACATCTTCAACTAACTGCCCCATCGACATTTCCACTGTAAGAACAGGCTTGTTTCCAATGGCTTTTCCAAGAGCGTCAAAGGGAAACGGCCAAAGGGTGATGGGTCTGAAAATCCCAAGTTTTATGCCTTCCTGTTTTGCAAGTTTTTGCGCTCCGAGGCACACCCTTGCGCAGGTTCCGTAAGCGACCATTACAAGGTCTGCGTTTGCACAATCATTTTCTTCGTACCGGATTTCATTTGCCTTAACAGTTTCATAGCGGGCAAAACGCGCCTTTGTAAGAGCTTCAAGTTTTTCAGGAACCAGCTCAATTGAAGTGATATGCCGTGCGGCTCTGCCTGTTCCTGCCATTCCTCCTGCTGTCCAGTCGCGTTTTGGCGCTTCTTTTTCCGGCGGAAGTTCAAGGCTTTCCATCATCTGACCGAGCATCCCGTCGCCCTGAATTATAACAGGCATCCGGTATTTGTCCGCCAAATCAAACGCAAGATAGGTGAAGTCCGCACATTCCTGCACGCTTTTTGGAGCAAGCACAATGCTGCGGTAGTCGCCGTGACCTCCGCCGCGCGTGGATTGGAAATAGTCGCTCTGCGAAGGGGCAATGTTACCAAGCCCCGGCCCGCCGCGGACAATGTTAACAAGCACAAGCGGCACATCCGCGCCGGCGGCGTAGGACATTCCTTCCTGTTTTAAGCTGATTCCCGGGCTTGAAGAACTTGTCATCGCCCTGACCCCCGCGCACGAAGCGCCGTAAACCATGATCATTGCGGCAATTTCGCTTTCAGCCTGTATAAAAACACGTCCGCGCTCAAGCATATGCCTTGCCATGTAGGCAATCAACTCATTCTGAGGGGTGATGGGGTAGCCGAAATATGCGCCGCATCCCGCCCTTATCGCAGCTTCTGCAATCGCATCATTACCTTTCATTAAGACTTTTTCACTCATTATTTTTACCTCTGTTAACCTTTTGAATTAAGCGGTCAACTCATAAACTTCGATAGCGACATCGGGGCAAACTTCGTAGCAGTTGCCGCATGCGATACATTTATCCATATCCACCGCTTTTACGGGGTATGAACCGGAAGAATTCATCTCGGTATCAACCTCGATTATTTTGACAGGGCATGCGCGTATACACAAGTGGCAGCCTTTGCACCATTCGCGGTCGATGATTATTTTACCTTTTCTAGCCATGTACTTTCCTTTCTACTTTTTATGTATTGTATTGTAGAGAAAAACGGGTTTTACGCCAAGTGGCTAAAGCAGGCAGCGGCATCCATGCCGCATTTAAAAAATCAGTTTTCATAAAGTTGAGTATATCTGTATCAATTTTTGTATGGATTTCTTTCGGCTTTTACCACCCTGCCGTTTACTTTACATTAAAAGAAAAAACATTGCGTTTATCATGACCTTCCAGACGCGCCCTTGCTTCTTTGTAGAAAAGCTTTGCGCTTTCGTCGGTTTTATCAAATTCCATAACTTTTCTGAAACGCTCGGCGGCTGTTTTGTAATTTTCAGTGAGGAAATTACGCACCGCAGATTCAAAATACTTGCGGGTTTTCAACCTTCGGTTTCGTATATCGTCCGGCAAAACATCCAATACTTCAAAAATACCGATAGTCTCGCGGGAAAGAGCCGGATTTACCATCCCAAGGTAGCGGAAATCGAAATCCCGTTCGCCTTCGGAGATATCGTTCATCAAATCCGCGCTTATCAACATTCCGGTTTTTACCTGTTTGGTAAGCCCTTCAATACGCGAAGCAGTGTTAACATGTTTTGATATAACCGTGCTTGCATAATGCTCCGTGTCGCCGATGATCCCTAGCATGACATTTCCGGTGTGCGCCCCAATCCCTATGCTGATATTGTCCATGCCGTTTGTAATCAAAGTCGATTTATTGAGAATCAGCGTGCGGTAAATTTCGATACCCGCCTTCACCGCATCGCCGGCGCGTTCAAAAAGAACCATCGCGGCGTCTCCCATGTATTTGTCAACAAAGCCGTTGTGCTTTTGAATGATCGTTCCGGCAATTCCAAAAACTTTGTTTACAAAATCGAAAGTCTGATTTATCGACATCATCTGGGAATGAATAGAAAAAAACCGTATATCAAAAAACAACACAGTGATAACACTCTGTACGGAGTCCCCCAGTTTTAAATTCGTGATGCTGTCAACCCCGAGTATCTTTACAAATTGAGTCGGCACAAACCGCCTGCTCGCTTCGTTTAACCGTAGAATCGCGTCCGTGTTGTTTTCTATACTTCGATGCTGGCGCGATATAATAAAGGAAAGCGTGATCATCATCGCCGCACCTACCAGCGTCAGGATAAGCGCCATAATGTACAACTCGTTGTAAAACACATGGAACGGCGTCATGGAACCGATATACCAGCCGTTATCAAGCCGCCTGAAAAACGAAATATGCCTGATGTTATTTGAATCAGTTACGCTGAGGGTGATTACAGGAATTCCTTCCTCAAGCATTGCCTGAGCTTTTTGATAATCGCCGTTGATTGAATCAAGCCGCTTGCCGCTGTACACTGGATCGGGATGGGCGATTATCTCAAAGTTCTGGTTCATCAACATTCCGTAACCCGAATCGGAAAGACGCAGGGTTTTTACATATTCACCCACCTGATCCAATTGCACATCAATGGACAACACGCCGAGTGATTCCCCAAAAGCGTCAATGAGTTCCTGCGAATAAGAAATAACAACATCTCCGGTCTGGGCATCGACATAGGGAATGGTCTCCGCCAATCCTCCGCGCTTTTCTTTTGCGGCGATAAACCACGGGCGTTCCTGCGGCACGTAGCCGGGCGGCGGCTCCCAGTTGGTTCCGTCCAGATAATCCCCGCGGACATAGCCGTAAATCCCGTAGAATCCGTAAACTATATCTTCGCTTTCCAGCCAGTCGGTTATTGCGACCATATAACTGTGAATGGCTTCCTGACTTTCGCCGCGGGCAATCAAATGCTGTATTGTAAATGAAGATTCGATCAGCGTTGTCGCGGCTTCGCGCAGGTTTGACGCGATGGTCAACTCGGTAGTGCGGAGCAGTTCTTCTGCTTCATGGGCAAGATGGCGGCGCAGGATAATGTTTGTCGCGGTAAAACTGATGGCAATCATCAGGGTAAAGGCAAAGCAAACAAATAGTATTTGCCGGTAACGCACGCTATGATTTGATTTTTTCAATTTCTTCATGTTTTTTAACACTCCTTATCGTCTAACGGATCGAGGGATTTTTCTTTTCAGCCGGGGTATTCATTGCAGTTTAGATGATAAAACACACACCGCTCCACAAACGCTTCAACAGCGCATCAAATAGAAATACGGAGCTTAATTTGGAGAATTAGCAGAGAGAAGTGAAAAAATCAATTGAGCCAAAGCACAGAAAATTCTCCGGCTTCTTTGATAATATTGCGGGAAATGTCGTGAAGAACAGTTATTGGCGAGGAATAAATACTTTCCAACACTGTTTCAGCAAACTCATGACCTTTAACATAAATCCGGTCATAGTAAACCTCCATAATTTGAATACAGCTCATAAACAAACGGTCAGTGCCGGCGCTTGCCTGTTTCATCAAATTAGAGACAGTATCCGCTCCTTTTTCTTCATTAAAAAGAACAATCAGAGCGCATGCATCAAGAACATAATCCATTATTATTGCCCCTGTATTTTGTATGGGTTTTCTTTAATTAAGCCGTCTTCAAATGCTTTATCTGTCCATTTTCGCGCAAAGTATGCATCCATTGTATCAATCCCTTCGCATGATCCTCTTAAAGCTAGAAGAGGAATGGGTTTTTCCTGTCTTTCCTCTTTAACAAAAGGGATTATTTTTAGCTCGACTTGCACCCTACCCGGCGGCACTTCACGAGGAACATCAAAATCTAAATGCAGCCGACGGTTGTCAGCCAATATATCTACGGTTTGTGTAATGGTCATGGAATAAGTTTAACATAAAAAGGAGCGTAAGGCAATGAAAAGGAGCGGCAGCCGCCACTACATATACCAGTAAAAGACCCACTTCAATGGTTGATATTTTTAACAGGTTTTGATATATTGTATAAATGAGATTGAACCTTGCCCTGAGCGGACAAGAAAACCCCCAGGCCCGCGCCGGAAGCTCCGCGAATTCGGTTTGCCAAGATGTACGAAATTTGGGCATAACTGCGCTTA
>Ga0099364_10013760_pt1 | contig 10827 bp, 12 predicted proteins | sample TergutTh196P3_FD_73070 | JGI IMG/M metagenome (GOLD analysis project Ga0099364, IMG submission 73070) | Microcerotermes parvus P3 segment gut microbial communities from Pointe-Noire, Republic of the Congo - Th196 P3 | ecosystem: Host-associated > Arthropoda: Insects > Digestive system > Gut ... | reverse complement strand
AATGAAGGAGGAACCACAATGAAAATAAGCGCTAGAAACCAGCTGAAAGGCAAAATCACAAGCATTCAGGAAGGCGCCGTCAACGGCATAGTCACTATTGACATCGGAGGGGAGAATATCGTCACCGCCACCATTTCCATGAACTCCATCAAAGAGTTGAACCTGCAAGTCGGCAAGGAAGCGTACGCAGTCATAAAAGCCACCTCGGTAATGGTAGCTGTGGATCACTGACCAATGCCAACAGGTTGAGCCGCGCCAAAGACCTTTGCGTTCAATAGTGAAATGAGCGCGAAGCGATACGAAATAACACTAAAACCGCAATTATAAATTAAATATAGTTTCCGTGCTTTGCGGCCTGAAGGTAAATCTATGGTCGTTTAGCCTGAACCTTGAGTTCACGGGGTTGATGTTAGAAATGACGCAGCCTTCACGTTTTGAGAAGGAAACGAACAACTACGCTTGGAGCTTTGCTCTGTGCTATACCGCAAAAGTATAATGCGGCAGTCCGTTTTGTAATCTCAAATGGACTGCCGCTTTATATAGCGCAAGTTCTTTTCAGCCATGGCCGGGCTTCTGTTGGGCCCAGAATCCCGGCCACACCTCTAAATACTGCTTAGCGCACCGTGTTTTTTGTGCAAAACGTGCATTATCAACGTTTTGGTATATTTTTGAGAAATGCAAAGGAGAAATTAATGAAAAAGGGAAAAACACTCATTATGAAGACCCTCGCAATCCTGGCCGCCTTGGTCATGGCTCTGAGCCTCGCCGCCTGTGGAGATGGTGCGTCCACGGACACTCCCGTGTCGCCTGACCCCACACCTGCGGCTTCCTCGCCCCCCCCGGCACAGTCTTCACCTGCTCAGTCTTCACCGGCACAGGCATCACCCGCGCAGCAACCTTCCGATGCGCCGCCGCCCGACCCTGTTGAGATTATCGTATTTGCCGCGGCATCCATGACCGACACACTGTTGGAGATAGAGGAGCTGTACAAGGGCGTTGCGCCGCACGTTTCGCTAGTGTTCAATTTCGACTCGTCCGGAACCCTGAAGACACAGATTGAAGAAGGCGCGCCCGTCGATGTGTTCATATCCGCCGCGCAACGGCAGATGAATGAACTCGGAGAGCTGGGGTTCATCGAGGATGGAACACGCATAAACATTTTGGAAAACAAGGTCGCGCTTGTTGTTGCACCGGGGAACCCTAAGGGCATAACAAGCTTTGACGGGTTAGTGACAGCCCTTCAAGGGGGCGACATACTCATGGCGATGGGCAACAGCGACGTGCCTGTCGGACAGTATACGATAGAGATTCTGAAATACTTCGATCTGGACGAAGACGCGCTCGCGCGCTCCGGCGTTATTACATATGGCTCAAACGTCAGGGAGGTCACGACTCAGGTCACCGAGGCCAGTGTCGATGTCGGTATCGTTTATGCTACAGACGCCTTTTCCACTGGACTGCAGGTCGTAGATACCGCCACTGCCGCGATGTGCGGCGGACAGGTCATCTACCCCGCAGCTGTAATGAACGTCAGCGAGGATGTCGAAGCGGCTCAGGCGTTTCTTGACTACCTGCTGACTCCGCCGGCCATGGCGGTATTTGAAGGCGTGGGCTTTTCGCCGGTTTAGCGCAGCCCGGCGCAAGTAGCGCAGCATAGGAGTTTAATCTTTATGGACATGTTTCCTCTGTGGAACTCACTTCGCGTAGCCGCGATAAGCGGCGTGATCGTATTTTTCACGGGAATTCTCGCCGCATACTACGCGGCGAGGCTTCCGCGTGTCCTCAAGGGCATTGTTGACGTTATACTGACGCTGCCGCTCGTCCTCCCCCCTACAGTCGTAGGGTACTTTCTTCTTGTGATATTCGGCAACCGAAGACCGGTCGGGATGTTTTTAGCGCAGTTCGGCATACGCTTTCCAATGACATGGTACGGCGCGGTGCTCGCCGCGTCGGTCGTTGCTTTCCCGCTGATGTACCGCACGGCAAGGGGGGCATTCGAGAGCTTCGATGAGACGCTGGCGTATTCAGGAAAGACGCTTGGGCTCAGTAACACCTACATATTCTGGCGGATACGGATGCCGGTATGCCGACAAGGGATCATGGCGGGCGCTGTGCTTGCGTTCGCTCGCGCCCTCGGAGAATTTGGCGCGACGACTATGCTTATCGGATACACTCCCGGCAGGACTGCAACAATATCAACTACGGTCTTTCAGCTTTGGCGGACTAATCACGATGACTTGGCGTTTAGGTGGGTTATGATAAATATTGCCATCAGTGCGGTTGTGCTAATGGCGGTCAATCTTCTTGAGCGCCGCTCAAAAAAGGCGGTGACACGGTGAGCCTCTTCGTTGATATCCATAAAAAGCTCGGAAAATTCACGCTTGATGTTTCGTTTGAGACCCTCGGGGGCGTAACCGGATTGCTTGGTGCGTCCGGAAGCGGCAAAAGCATGACGCTCAAATGCATCGCCGGTATAGAAAAGCCCGATCGCGGCATAATCGTCTTAGACGGCGTGACCCTGTTCGATTCTGAGCGGCGGATAAACCTAACGCCGCAGAAACGCAAGGTCGGCTATTTGTTCCAAAACTACGCGCTTTTTCCAAATATGAACGCGCGGCAGAATATCCTATGCGGTCTGCGTGGTGAAAGCAGTGAAGAAAAAGAGCGTAAACTTTCAGAAATCCTTTACATGACGCAGCTTTGGGGTCTTGAAAAGCACAGACCGCACCAGCTTTCCGGTGGTCAGCAGCAACGTGTCGCGTTGGCTCGCATACTAATCGGCAATCCACGCCTTCTCATGCTTGACGAGCCTTTTTCAGCGCTTGACAGCCACTTGCGCGGCCAGTTGCAGATGCAATTACAGGAACTGTTGAAACAGTTCGGCAAAGATGTCCTGATGGTGACTCACAGCAGAGATGAGGCGTACCGGCTCTGTAAGCGGCTCGCCCTGATTGACAGCGGCGGAATTATCGTTCATAAAGATACGAAGGAATTGTTCGCCGACCCTGAAAGCCGTCAGGCAGCGCTTCTGACCGGGTGCAAAAACATAGTTGACGCGCATAAGACGGGTGAGTTTGAGGTCGAAGTGCCGCAGTGGGGCATACGGCTGAAAACGGAAAAACCTATACTCGATGGCCTGTGCGCAATCGGTATACGTGCGCATTATTTCGACCCAAGCTGCGAACAAAACAGTTATCCCATCCGTTTTACAGGCGAGATGGAAGAGCCGTTTGAATACATAATGCAATTCCGTTTTGAGAATCAGGCGGAAGATACGCCGGACATCTGGTGGCAGACACCTAAGTATCAAAAAAGCGAGCGAGACACGGCTGCGCTCGGGATTGCTCCGGTAAATGTCTTGCCTCTTTATGAGTGAATCCATAGCTTTTTCAGAAGGAGCCGAACAAATGCGCACAATCTCGAACTCAGCATACGCGCAGAAAGGACAGGTCATAAATATGAGTGAAATCCAAATAGATACGGAGTTCCTGCCAAGACGCAGTGAGATGGTGAGCATCATCCGTCAGCACATAAAACCGGTAACAAGAACAGAATCACTGCCATGTGTGACTGCTTGCGGGAGGGTTTGCGCTGATGATGTGTTCAGTAAAAACACCTTGCCGAACTATCCGGCAAGCAGGTTTGACGGCATTGCCGTGCGTTATGCGGATTTTAAGAACGGCGCGCCTGATACAAGCGGCTGGCTTCTTGGCAGGGAGTATGAATACTGTAACACGGGAATCGCGATGCCCGAAAGTTATGACACTGTTATTGCCATAGAAGACGTAACGATACACGAGACCGGCATTGAGGTACACGAGCTTCCGGAGTATCGCGGCGAAATGGTAAACGAAATAGGCAGCAATATGATGGCGGGTGAGCGGCTGATTTCAAAAGGGACGGTGATCGTGCCTGCTCACATCGGGCTTTTCGCATCGGGCGGCATCGACAATGTGCGCGTATATGCAAAGCCGCGAATAGCCATCATCCCCACCGGGGATGAGTTAGTATCGCCGACCGATAGCGTACCAATCGGAAAAAACGTGGAGTCCAACAGCTATATGATAGCGGCCTACTTGGATACGTGGGGAACGGAAGCCATCGTACTGCCTATTGTCCGGGACGACCCGGCAGTAATAACAAATGCTCTCAGACTGGCATCAGCGGAAAATGACGCTGTAATCATAATAGCAGGCTCCTCACTTGGCACAAAAGATTTTACCATTAGGACGCTAAGTAAGCTTGGCGAGATAATCGTGCCGGAACTTGCTCACGGCCCCGGCCGCAAAAGCAGTTTGTCTATGGTAGATGGCAAGCCGGTTATGGGCATAGCGGGACCGCCGCTGGGTGCGCAGATCACTTGTGATTTATACCTCGCGCATTTTGTAAGCACCTTGAGAGGGCTTCCAAATATTGAGATGCAAAGAATCACAGTCATTAGCGACGATGATTTCAAAGAACACGATGTAGATTTCTGTGAGCGTGTTCATATTTACAAGGACAAAGAAGGCTTCCGCATGTTATCCGTCTTTGCCCTCAAAACCACCCGTTCACAGATGCAAGCCCTTGTCAATGGGAATTTTTACCGTGAGGCGGGAACTTCCTGCAAAAAAGGGGAGCATGTAACTGTTGAGCTTTTATGTCCGGTTGAGTATGTACCGGAAGGAAACATGATGACTGATATCATATGAAATGCGTTATATAAATATTCGGTTGGTATCCGAGAAACAGAGGTTACTGTTCATGCTCCGCCAGAAACAGGCGTATTATGCGCCTTTTGTTCGGTCAGTTCCGGGATAAAACCGGAATTCCCTCACGTCAGCCGCTGGGCACGCCTGTTTCTGGCTACCCCGTGAACTGTAACAAACAGAGGTAAAAATGCACATTTTTCTCACCGGCGATATACAAGTCGGGAAAACAACGATTATAAAAAAGTTTCTGCCGCAATCCGGTTTGTCCGCAGATGGGTTTTTGACTTATTGGGCGCTGGACGGCGATGGGGTTCGATGCTTGTATCTCTCGAAGCTCAGCACGGATGCTGCGTCAGGTAAGCGGCATATTTTAGCCAGAGATATCGGAGGCAACCTTTCGCAATCTGAGAAAGTGACGAGCGTGTTTAACGAACACGGGGCGGCAATACTGAGTGCTTGCGGCAAACACGATATCATCATCATGGACGAGCTTGGCTTTTTGGAATCAGAAGCGGCAGAGTTTCAAAATGCTGTCTTGCGGCACATTGCCGGGGGCGTGCCTGTTTTGGGCGTGATAAAGCCCAGAAAGACAAAATTTCTTGACACTATCCGCGCACAGGCAAACGTAACGGTGCGAGAAGTGACGCCCCAAAACAGGGACGCGGTTTTGTTGCGGCTGCTTGAACATAATTGGAGGCATCGCAATGCGATTTGAATGGAATGAGCAAACTATAGGATGGTTTATGGATGCAAGCGCCTATACAGGCTTTCATAAAACACTGGCTGAGTTAATTGTGCCGTTCCTGTCTCCGAGAGGCACGCTCTGCGATATCGGATGCGGGCTTGGAAGGCTTGATATGGAGCTTGCTCCTTTTATGACAAAAATCACCGCCATCGATATAAATGAGAATGCGACAGAAATCCTGCGCCATGAAGCCATGACTGCCGGGCTTGACAATATAAATACCATACATGGCGATGTGTCGTCACTGATAGAAACATTTGACTTTGTGCTAATGAGCTTTTTCGGGCAATCTAATATGCTTGAGTTTCTGAAACTGTGCAAACGGCGGCTTATCCGTATAGTCAGCGCGGACAACAATAGCGGTCTATATCCGCAAAAATACAGATGCAGCGTCAAGGATACCGTGCCAATTGTTCAAGAGGAGCTTGATGCTAAAGGTATAAGCTACAAACTGGAGCTTCACTCGATAGAGTTCGGACAGCCGCTCAGGTCATGGCAGGAAGCCATACAATATGTCCTCAAAAATGCACCGGAAGCAGGCAATAATGAAGTCATCGACTTTTTAAGCGAACGCATAATACGCACGGATGAGGGCGACTTTCCGTTATATCTGCCAAATCAAAAGGAACTGGGAATTTTCGTGTTTGAAAAGGAGGACTAATTCATGAACCCGTGGAAGATATATGACGACCTAATCAGCAACATCCCGGACGATATTACGCTCGCAGACTGCAACACCGGCTATAACTGGACATCAGCGCTTTCAAGTGAAGGCGGCATAGGTATTGCAAAGACTATCCCGGTTTACAGTATTCCGTATACCTTTCAGGGCGAGCTTATGGGCGCACCGCTGAGGCAAGTCGCCGGACTTTCAAAGTCTTGGAACTTTGTCGAGGCCGCCATCGGCGTTGCTGCCATTGGCGCATATTATAACCTACCTGCGCGGGCACAAAGCGCCGGTTATGCGCACCCCGGCCTTACTGCAGAAAATCAAAATGTGTTTGCGCTCTACCGCGAGGAAGTGACCGGCAAAAAAGTCACGGTCATCGGGCATTTCCCGGCGTTGGAACAAAAGCTCGGCACTATCTGCACCCTGACGATTCTTGAACGTGAGCCGTGGGAGGGCGATCTGCCCGATCCGGCTTGCGAGTACATACTCCCGGAGCAGGATTACGTGTTCATCACGGGCTGCACGCTTGTGAACAAAACGCTGCCTCGATTGCTTGAATTGTCCAAGAACGCGAAAACGATTATCGCCGGTCCGAGCACGGTAATGTCGCCGGTCATGTTTGAACACGGCGTTTACGGGCTCTCCGGCATGATTGTCCGCGATGCGCGGCGATTCGATGCCGTGATTCGCGGCGGAGATGCCCCTGCTTTGTTTGATGTAGGCGAGATGGTAAATTCCGTCCGCCCTTCAAAATAACCAAAAAAGGTCACTGCTCAGAGGGTGTACCTGTGCTGCGGATTTGACTCAGCCAATGCACGAGCACTGCGGAGAAAATATGCAAAACCGACATAAAACTGTGTGCAGACTGCGTCAAATCCGCAGCACAGGTACACCCTCTGAGTAAATACAAAAAAAAGGAGAAATACGAATGAAAATGAAAATGAGAATGAAAAAGATCTTAGCCGTAATTTTTGCGGCGCTGATGCTGATGCTGATGCTGATGGCCGCAGGATGCGGCGGCGAGGAAACAACGCCCTCCCAGTCCGTCTCGCCATCGATTACGCCCGGCTCGCAGCCCGAAGCGCAAACACCCCAAACATCCCCAACGCAGTCAGAAACTCCCTCGGAGACTCCCGAAAGCCCGACGTTTATGTTCACCGATTCCGCCGGGCGCGAAGTTGAACTTCCTCGCAATATTGAGCGCGTCGCGCCATCCGGCCCGCTTGCGCAAATCGTTCTGTTTACGTTAGTCCCGGATAAGCTGGTCGGGCTCTCCGGCGGTTTCGCGGAAGAGCAGCTTGAGTTCATGGACAACAGGATGGCGGATCTCCCTGTCCTCGGGGGATATACGCAGGGCACATTGAATCTTGAATCGCTGATGGTCGCCGACCCGCAGATATTCATAGACATCGGCGAGGTGCAAAACGACTCAGCAGGGGATATGGACGGCATACAAGACGCGACCGGTATCACTGCGATTTTTGTACAGATGGATAGCCTTGAATCAATGATTACGGCTTATGAAACCCTCGGCATGATTCTCGGAGCGGAGGATCAAGCTCAAAAGCTGAGCGATTATGTCGCTGCGACAATAAGCGATGTCGTTGAAGCCGCGGCAGGAATACCGGAGAATGAGCGCGCGAGGGTGTTTTACGGCCAAAACGACGGGCTCACTGCGGTTGTTGACGAAACGGTACACTCAGACGTTATCGACTTTGTAAATGCGATCAACGTAGCTCAAATAGAATCGACCATCAGAGGCGGCGCAGCCGAAATCTCAATGGAGCAGCTCATACTGTGGGCGCCTGACGTCGTGCTGTTCGCTCCTGACAGTATCTACGACGATGTTGATACGCGCCCTGAATGGTCTGCAATAGGCGCGATAAGCGCGGGGATGTACTATGAGATACCATTAGGGCCGTACAACTGGATGGGACGCCCTCCGTCAGTCAACCGCGTAATTGGCGTAAGGTGGCTTGCCAACCTGCTTTATCCTGACATGTTCCCATTTGACATGGCGGAGGAAGCGCGGGAGTATTACAGGCTGTTTTACCACTGGGAACTGACTGACGCGCAAGTAAGTGACCTGCTCGCAAAATCAACGCTGAAATAAAATGATAACTGCCAAAGAAAAAAGAGGAAAATATTATATCGCGGCGTTTGCCATTTTGTTTGTGTTTGCTTTTATCCTGAGCATCTCGATGGGCAGATACCCGATCCCTTTCGGCGACGTGGTGCGCGTTATCATAGGGAGGCTTTTTAACACCGCTCAGACATGGACAGATGAGATGGCGCTGGTTATTTTCAGGATCCGGATGCCGCGAGTGCTTGCGGGCGCAATGATCGGGGCGGGGCTCTCGTCGGCGGGGGCTGCCTATCAGGGGCTTTTCCGCAACCCGATGGTATCGCCCGATGTGTTGGGCGCGTCATCAGGCGCGGGTTTCGGCGCGGCGGTTTCGATTCTCAACGGACTGAATTACGCATTGGTATCCGCCGCCGCGTTCACCGGGGGCATCGTCGCTGTCAGCACCGCTTATCTTATCAGCACCCGCGCCCGCCGCAACCCCACGCTCGGCATGGTGCTCGCCGGAATAATGATCTCGTCGCTGTTCAATTCAGCCACATCGTTTGTCAGGCTTGTCGCCGATCCGAGCAACACCCTGCCCGCCATAACTTTCTGGCTCATGGGCAGCCTCTCCGGGGTCCGCGAAAGCAGTCTGACGTGGGCGGCTTTTCCGATACTTGGAGGCATGGTGGTGCTAATCTTCTCGCGCTGGAAGCTCAACCTGCTCACAATGGGCGAGGACGAGGCCCGCTCTATGGGCGTCAACACAAGAATTATGCGGGTAGTGATAGTCACATCCGCAACGCTGATAACGGCGGCGTGCGTCGCGATCAGCGGGCTGATAGGATGGGTCGGGCTTGTCATACCGCATTTCGCAAGGCTTTTGGTCGGGTATGACTACCGCGTTATGATGCCCGTCTCAATGCTCATGGGCGCGACGTTTTTGATGCTGGTCGATAATATTTCCAGAACTATCATGACAGCGGAAATACCACTCGGAATACTCACCGCGTTTGTCGGCGCGCCGTTTTTCCTATATCTCATTTTGGACAGGGGGAACCGCATGTGACGCTTGAAATCAAGAATCTGAGATATGCGTACAAGAAGAACCTTGTCCTTATGGGAGTTGATGTCTCGGCGGATATCGGGCAATGCGTGTGCCTTCTTGGAGAAAACGGCGCAGGGAAAACGACGCTTTTCCGCTGCTTGCTGGGGTTCTTGAACAATTACTATGGAGAGATTTATCTTGACGGCGTGAAAACCAAGCACCTTTCCATCCGCGAACTAGCGAAGAAAATAGCTTACATCCCTCAAGCGCACGCGCCGATGTTTAATTACACGGTCTTTGAAACTGTGCTGATGGGGACAAACATCTTGAGAGATAAACTCAGGAGCCCCGGACGTGGTGAGCGTGAAGTCGCGTGGGAAATGCTGGAGCTTATGAATATCACGCGCCTTGCCGAGCGCGGCTACGCCGAAATTTCCGGCGGCGAGCGTCAACTGGCGCTGATTGCGAGGGCTCTGGCGCAAAAGTCGCGCATACTCGTTATGGACGAGCCGACCGCGAATCTCGATTACGGCAACCAATTCCGCGTAATGCGTCAGATAAAACAGCTTGCAAAACAAGGGTATCTTGTCGTGTTATCTACACATAATCCTGAACATGCAATCCTGTTTGCAGACACGGTGCTTGTGTTAAAGGACGGGAGGGCTATGATGCATGGCGAGCCGGAAGAAGTCTTGAATCCTGAGATGATCGAAAAAGTTTACGGCGTTTCCGTTGATCTTCAAAGGGTAGACACATCAAAAGGCAGCGTCCCCGTGTTTGTGCCGCACTATGAATAAGAGCACTAAATGATGATTAACAATTATCGTAATTGCTCAGAACCGGTGAGGATGGCTGTATCTGTTCACGCAAAACGCAATCAAGGACGGTGGAGTGCTCGCGAATTGGAGCATGGATGCGCCACTGAGCGATTGCGGGAACAGATATAGCCGTCCGAGCGCAAGGTTCTTAGCAGTTACCAATTATCAATCAATGGTTATAACGGCAAGAGTTGATGCCGGAATAATAAGATCAATAAAGAAAAGGAGAAACTCATGAAAATCAGTGCAAGAAATCAACTAAAGGGGAAAATCACAAACATTCAAGAAGGCGCCGTCAATGGTATAGTGATCATTGACATTGGGAACGGAAATTTAGTTTCCGCAACCATTTCAATGACTTCTATTAAGGAGTTGGATTTACACGTCGGAAAAGATGCCTATGCAATCATTAAGGCCACATCGGTTATGGTCGGTGTAGATTAGTCTTCCACGAAACATATGTAAAGGCAAGTAAATCCTGACGCGGCTGCATACATGCCGTTTCAGGATTTTTTGCCTCTTGGTAACCGCTCAGGAGGTACCCGTGAGAGAGACCTTGCCGGAATAGGGCTATTTTGTTGCATTCCTATCGCTCAAAGGCGCATCCTACGTCCATTCGCGGCGCTCCACATCCATGCTACGCGCTACGCAATGAAAAAATAGCCCTATTCCGGCAAGGTCTGACTTGTAACTGTTCCGGGTTACAGTTCACTGGGTAGCCGGAAACAGGCGTGTTGTGCGACTTGCCGTGAGGGAATTCCGGTTTTATCCCGGAACTGACCGAACAAAA
>Ga0099364_10013759_pt1 | contig 10827 bp, 5 predicted proteins | sample TergutTh196P3_FD_73070 | JGI IMG/M metagenome (GOLD analysis project Ga0099364, IMG submission 73070) | Microcerotermes parvus P3 segment gut microbial communities from Pointe-Noire, Republic of the Congo - Th196 P3 | ecosystem: Host-associated > Arthropoda: Insects > Digestive system > Gut ... | reverse complement strand
GAGAGAGAGAGAGAGAGAGAGAGAGAGAATTATCTAATAATTTCTCCTCAAAAGCTGCATGAAATTAATAATTTCTGTTACAAAGGGATGGGAAAATAGAAAAACGATTAACGGTATTTAAATATGAACTTAAAAGCGCTAAACAGACTTTTTTCAAACGGACGGGAAGTAGTATTTCGGGCTTTGAATGATGCACGGTTAACTGTTGCAGAAATCACCGACAGCATATCCGTTTTCGGATATATGCCTGAAGATTTTACGTCGGGAAAAATCGGCTGGATGGATATAGTGCATACCGACGACCAAAAAACTTTAACCGACTATTTTCGTTCATCTTTTAATGCTGCAAACCAACACCGTATTCTTAGCAAATCGGGCGAAACACTATGGGTTACATGCTTTTGTACTGCCGACGACGATAATGCGGAATACATTTGGGTCAATGTGAAAGACGGACATTATGAGCAAACTGAACAAAGACTTTGCGTTGAGCAGGAACGTATTCGCGCGTTAGGCGACCATATTCCCAACGGTTGTCTCTACCGATTTATAATCGACAGCAAAACTAACGAGTCGGGCATGGTCTATCTAAGCTCCACATTTAAAGACGTTGTGGGGATTTCGTCCGAAAAAATTATGGAAGACCACATGATTATTTTAGACATCATGCATCCCGACGACAGCGCTCGTTTTGTAGAAGAGAACAATAAATGCCTCAGTGCTCATTCGTATTTCTACTTCGAGTTTCGCCTTCTTGTTGAAAATTGTTGGCGATGGCTGCAACTGTCGTCGTATCCGCACAAAGACGGCGATAAATGGGTCTGGGAAGGAATTATACTCGACATCACCGAGCGTAAAGAACACGAATGTCAATTGAATAATATTCGCAGGCGTCAGGACATACTAATCAAAGTGTTGCAATTAGTGCAAACGGCTTCCAATTTGGACGAAGCGCTCAAAAACGCCCTTGCAGAAATAGGAAAATATACGGGGGTAAGCAGAGTGTATATTTTTGAGAAAAGCGAAGACGGACTCACTTTCAGCAATACCTACGAATGGTGTAACGAAGGCATAGAGTCGTTTATCGAAGAAGAACAAAATCAAAATATTGAACTAGGCAAACCATTTTTCGATGTATTTGAAGCGGGCGGTTACATTTGCGCTTCCGATATTAATACGCTGTCGCCGATAACTGTGGAAAAACTTATTCCGCAGAAAATAAAGTCAATTGTTTGTTTGCCGTTGTCTATTGGCGGCGTCAATTATGGTTTTGTGGGGTTTGACGATTGTTTGACTAACCGCGAATGGGACAGCGAAGAGATAGAACTTCTAAAAAACCTGTCGCAAATCGTTTCTAACGCTACGCGCCGGTATCGGGCGGAAGTAAGGTTGTTAGACGAAACAGCCCGTATAAAACATTTAGGCGACAATCTTCCCGATGGTTGCCTGTATCGTCTCGAATTGAACTTAAAAACAGACGTTGGAAAAATGACATACGTCAGTTCCAATTTTGAAGCCGTTACAGGTATTTCTGAAAAAATCACAAGGGATGATTACATGTCATTTGTTGACAATATGCACCCGGACGACCTTACCGACTTTTTGACGTTGCACGAGAGAAGCCGAGCAAATATATCGCCATTTTTGTGCGAAGTTCGCAAATTTGTAGATAATCAGTGGCGATGGCTGCAAGTGTCGTCTTTTCCGCATCGCGAAGGCGACATGGAATATCGCGAAGGTATTGTTCTTGACGTTACCAACAGAAAAGAAGCCGAAATGCAGTTGGCTGCCGAAAAAGAACGATTGGAAACAATAGGCGACAATATTCCTGACGGAACGCTGTATCGTTGCATTTATGAAAACAATACAGGAAAAATGTATATGGATTACATTAGCGCAACGTGGAAAAAAGTTACGGGACTTCCGGTAAATTATGTTTCAAGCGATATGTCGCTATTTATGCAGGCTGTGCATCCCGATGATAAACAATATCTTGACGATATGGTAGAAATAAGCAGAACAAACCTTACCAATCTTAATGCAGAAGTTCGCGTTGTTGATAAGGAAGGAAAAATACACTGGCTATATTTCAATTCAACGCCCTATCAGTCAGGCTCAAGGGTAGTGTGGGACGGTATAGTTCAAAATATTTCGCGCAGAAAGGAAAGCGAGAAAAAACTTGCGCACGAAAAAGACCGCATCAAACTTTTAGGCGACCATATACCCGCAGGGGCGCTGTATCGCCTAAAGTTAGACAAGAAAACAGGTCTGACAAACATGGTTTATGCCAGCGCATCGTTTGAAGCGATAACAGGCGTTTCTTACGAAAAGGTGATGACGGAACACATGGCTATTATCAACCTGATGCACCCCGAAGACCAGCCGCATTTTATACAGACAAACGAGTTGTGTGTTTCAACGCAAACGAATTTCTTTTGCGAAGTGCGCGTATTTATTAATAATCGCTGGCGGTGGCTGCAAATGTCGTCATATCCGCATCGCGAAGACGACAATTTGTATTGGGAAGGAATTATTCTTGATATTACCGACCGTAAAGAAGCTGAAATGCAGTTGCTTGCCGAAAAAAACAGACTTAGCGCTGTTGGCGACAACCTGCCCGATGGAACGATTTATCGCCTTGTGCGCAATTTGGATACGAGGAAAATGTATATGGAGTACGTCAGCGCATCGTTAGAGCGGGTAACAGGCATTTCACGCGAAGCCGTATTGGAAGATATGTCCGTATTCTTTGATGCTGTACACCCTGACGATTTGCAATTCTTGATAGACGAAACGCAAAGAACCGAAGACGAACTGTCTTATTTCGATGTAGAAGTGCGCATGGGCGACAGAGAAAATCCCCGCTGGATTCGCATCGTTTCGCAGCCGCACAAAGACGGCAATAAGGCAATGTGGGACGGTATTTTCCGAGATGTTACCAATCGCAAAAAAGCCGAAACGGAATTGGAAAAATACCATAAAAATCTCGAATATTTGGTTAAAGAACGCACCGAAGAGGTCGAAACCGCCAACGAAGAACTTGTTGCTACAAACGAAGAACTGATAGTAAAAAACGAAGAACTGAACGCGGTGAACGAAGAATTGAACGCCGCCAACGAGGAATTGAATACATACCGCAACCATTTAGAAAAATTAGTAGAAAACAAGACGGTCGAAATAGTTGCGCATCAGTCTCATTTGGAAGAAGTTCGACGTCGTCAGGCGATGATGATCAGGGTGCTGCAAATAGTTCAATCGGCTGAAAACCTGCATGAAGCGTTAAGTTCGTCACTTGCCGAAATGGGTAACTTCACAGGGGTTAGTCGCGTCTATATTTTCGAGAAAAGCGACGATGAAACAACTTACAGCAATACCTACGAATGGTGCAACGAAGGCATTACTCCTGCGATTGATTCAATGCAAAACATACCAATAGAATCGTCTCATGCTTGGTTCGACATCTTCGATGCAGGCGGATTTATTTGTACAGCAGATATTTTCTCTCTAACGTCCAACGTTGCTGAATCATTGGAAGAACAGGGAATAAAATCTATTGTTGCGCTTCCTTTGTCGTCCTACGGCGTAAATTTTGGTTATGTAGGCTTCGACGATTGTATCGCTCACAGAGTTTGGGAACAGGCAGAGGTAGATTTGTTGAAAAGCCTTTCGCAGGTGGTATCCAACGTTGTTCGCCGTCACCGCGCCGAAAGTGCAATTCGCCGTTCAGAAGAAATGTATCGCCAATTGATAGCCGCCTCGCCCGACGCCATTGTCGTTTGCGAGCCTAACGGACGATTGAACTACATGTCGCCCACAGCATTGTCGCTATTCGGATTGACCGACCCAAACGTGAGAAAAATGCGCGTTCTGAAATTCATTCACCCTCACGAACGGCGCGAAACTATCAAACTGTTAGAAAAAATATCAGAAAAAAACGTTGTGTACCAACCTCAACTCCTTTTACAGCGCGACGACGGCACAAGCTTTTTCGGCGAAACATCGGCGGCATTGGTAAGGGACAACAACGGCGTACCCATATACATTATCATGGTAATTCGCGACATCACGCAGCGCAAAATAGACGAAATGGAACTTATCCGAGCCAAAGAAAAAGCCGAAGAATCCGACAAGCTCAAATCATCGTTTTTAGCAAACCTGTCGCACGAAATACGCACTCCGCTCAACGCCATAGTAGGCTTTTTAAGCATTCTCGAACTTGGCGGAATGTCGCAGGAAAGCATTAGAGAATGTACGCATCTGATAAATACCAACAGTTCGCAGTTATTGAAACTGATTGATAATATCATTGATGTCTCAAAAATAGAAGTAGAACAGATGGAACTTACACCTGTTCCGCTGCATATCAATAACTTGATGGGTGAATTGAATATACTTTTTGAGTCGCATATTCTCGCTGCCAACAAAATGATTAATTTAGTATTGGACGACAGCGAATTTATTGATCCTTGTATCATACGCGTTGATGCTAAACGTTTGCGTCAAATACTTGATGGTTTGTTAGACAACGCCGTCAAGTTTACCGACAGCGGATTTATTCGCTTTGGCTATCGTCGTACGCCTAATAACATGCTCGAGTTTTTTGTTCAAGATTCGGGCGTTGGCGTAAGTAAGGAATTATCCAACGTTATTTTTGAGAGTTTCCGTCAGGCTGAATTAACTAATGACCGCCGTTTTGGAGGCGCAGGACTGGGATTGACCATTTCTCGCGGTTTAGTGCGACTTATGGGCGGCGACATGTGGTTAGAATCAACGGAAGGCGAAGGCGCTACATTTTATTTTACGGTTCCGTTCAGGTCGGAATAGAAAAATTTATTATCTTTATAAAAACATTGAAAAAAATATTTCACGCCATAATCCTAACATTCAACATCATAGCGGCAATATCGCTGGCTTTGGCTTGTCTGTGCGGCTTTATAAACCCTAAAACGATTTGGTGGATAGGTTTTTTCGGTTTGGCGTATGTGTATCTGTTAGTCATAAATATTTGTTTTGCGGCTTTTTGGGCTTTTTCGAGTAAAAAGATATTTGCGTTGATTTCCTTTGTTACAATTTTGGCAGGTTGGAATTTCGTTGGAAAACATATTCAAATATTTGAAAAAGCAATTCCCGAAGAAAAATTAGACGACAGTTTTAAGATAGTTTCCTTCAACGTACAGGGTTTTTTGCAAATGAACAGCAGGCAGCCCAACGGCGAAATGTTGAATATTTTTGATTTTTTCAACGAAATAGATGCAGATATTATTTGTATGCAGGAGTTCGTAACCGACCGCCGAAGAAATACCGATGCACAAAGTCTTAGAAGGTATCTCGGAAATATGCCGTATTCTCATAGTGAATTGCCCGGAGGATATTTCGGCGTTGCAACATTCAGCAAATATCCCATAATACGTAGAGAATTGATATACTCCGACCGCACAACTAACGCCTGCATAAGCACAGATATTGTGATTGAAAACGATACTGTTCGCGTGTACAATGTTCATCTGAAATCGGTTGCTTTTAACAACGACGAAAAGCACTTGCTCAACAACGTGGTGAAAAAAGAATATGATAGAGCCGATATACGTACAATAATATCAATTTTACGAAATTTAAAAAATTCGTCGCTCCAACGCGAAAAGCAGGTTGAACTTCTTATGGCGCACATAGCGCAATCGCCATACCCTGTGGTCATCTGCGGCGATTTCAACGACCCGCCCGCTTCACATACATATCGCATATTACGCGGAAACCGAAAAGACGCATTTGTTGAAGCAGGCTCTGGTAGAAGTACAACATACGATATTGGCAAAATAGCATCGTTGCGAATTGACTACATAATGTATTCAGATTACTTCAGAGCATACGATTACAAAAGTCCGCGAGTACATATTTCCGACCATTTTCCCGTTTTGTGCAGATTAGTAAGACAGCAATAGAATTGAAAATAGAATTTTTCCTGTCAGTCAGCATTTTTTTTCTAAAAAAGTATTTTTTTCTAAAAAAAGTATTATCTTTGTACAAAAATAGAGTTATTTGAACATTCAAAACGATTTAATGCGAATCAAAAAAATGGTGTTACCAAATCATTACCCTTGGAGGAAATCGAAATTTATTTCGATTAATTTACAGAGTGTTAGAAAATGTTTTCAGTTTTCTGTTTACCTGTTATTCAATTTTTCAGTTATTTGCGCCCAGCAGACTGGTGATATTTTTCGTCGTCCTTTAGATATTCCCGTATCGCTTTCGGGTACTTTTGGAGAGTTGCGAACCAATAGTTTTCATACGGGAATTGATTATCGGACACAGGGAGCCATTGGTCAAAGGGTTTTCGCCTGCGAAGATGGGTATGTTGTACGGATTTTGGTGTCGCCGGTTGGATACGGCAACGCGCTGTACGTTGAACATCCTAATGGATATACCACTCTTTATGGGCATTTGGACAAATTTAACGATGCAATAACACAGTATGTTAAGCAACAACAGTACGAGCAGGAGCGATTTGCCGTAAACTTGCTTCCTGAAGCTAACCGTTTGCCTGTGAAACGTGGCGATGTTATTGGGTTTTCGGGAAATACCGGAAATTCGAGCGGACCTCACCTTCATTTTGAAGTGCGCGACACAGAAACACAGGATCCGATCAATCCAATGATCTTTGATTTCGGAGTGAGAGACGATATACCGCCTGAATTGCGGCGTCTGGCAGTTTATCCGATAGGAGAGGGGAGTACTGTAAACGGCTCGACGCAAAGGCTTATCCTCGATCTCGAAAGAGCGGGAAATTCATATCGTATTGCAGGAGGCAGAAGAATTGCAGTTGTTGGAAAAGTTGCATTCGGCATCAATACTAACGATTTGACTACCGGCTCGAATATCCGTTGCGGACCTTACAGAATAAGACTATGGATTGATAATTCTATGGTGTTTTCGCAAACAATGGACAGATTATCATTCGATGAAACGCGATACCTTAACAGCTTGATTGATTACGAATATTTCATCAGCAACAATGTTCGGTTCAATCGCATGTTTATTCAGCCAAACAATCATTTGAGCGTTTATGACCGACACATGAATCGCGGAATTATATCATCTCCCGTTTTTCCCGATGCTGCGACACACAGGGCATTGGTTGTGGTAAGCGATTTTCATGGAAACGAGTCGCGTCTCGAATTTAATTTCGATTACAATCCGGGTGAATCATCTGCTAATTCTGCTCAGGGGCTGATTATTCCGGGCATTTCTCTTCCGATGTATAAAAAAGAACTTGTTCATACTCAACAGGGTATTCGCATAGTGATACCTCCCGATGCGCTTTACGATGAAATAAACTTTACATGTACTGTTTCTCCTACTCCTAATGGGTTGTATTCCAACGCTTACAGAGTTCATACCCCAAGTACGCCCTTGCATTATGCGATGACTGTTGAAATAGCCGCCGACAATTTGCCTGCTCGCTTGCGCGATAAGGCTTTGATTGTCAATATTGGCGCTAATGGTCGCAGAACTAATGCAGGAGGTGCGTACAGCAATGGGGTGGTAAGAACAGAATCAAGGGTTTTTGGGCAATTTGCAATAGGAGTTGATACCGTTCCACCGCGCATCACGCCTGTAAACATTAGAGAAGGAGCAAACATGAGCGGCGTTCCAAACATAAGATTTACAATTACGGACGATTTTTCGGGCGTCAGTTCATATAACGGCTGGATCAACGGACAATGGGCGCTTTTTGAATACGATGCAAAAAACAATCACTTGTATTACACATTCGATCCCGATCGTTTGACAAGAAACTCACAACACACGCTCGAACTGAAAGTGGCAGACGCAAAGGGAAATACGTCAGAATACAGAGCGACATTTACGTGGTAGTAAGATTTCGGTTTTGAAGGTACATCAGTTTGAGTCCTGTCGGAGTTGCAAGGAAAAATTAAACAATCCTCTTTCCGCCAACCATCGTCATTTTTACGTTAATATCCTCGTCGAAAATCACTATATCGGCGTCTTTTCCTTTTGCGAGACTGCCTTTGAATTTATCAATACCCATAATTCGGGCAGGAGTTGAGGTTATCATCTGAATTGTCTCGGGTAGCGGCGTTTGAGCAAGTCGAAGCATTGTTCTAACAAGGCGGTCGGCTGTTGCTACGCTGCCTGCGAAAGCGGTACGGTCGGGCAATTTAGCCACACCGTCCTCTACAAGCACTTCCATTCCGTTGGCAAGACTGCCCAAAATGCTTTTACCGTCGGGCATACCAGCTGCCCGCATCGAATCGGTTATCAAGGCAATATTTTCGGATCCTTTGATTTTGTATATCAATTTTAACAGACTTTCAGGAAGATGTACGCCGTCGGCAATTATTTCAACCGTCATACCGTCAATCAGATAAGCAGCCTCAATTATTCCGGCATAGCGGAAACTGTTGCGGCGCGTTACCGTTGATGTACACGAATATAGATGCGTGACGTGCGAGAATCCCCAATCGAATGCAGAAAGTACGTCTTCGTAAATTGCATCGGAATGGGCAATGGCTGGTAATATGCCGCGAGCGATAAGCGTTTCGGCAAAACCTTTGCTCCCTTCCAATTCGGGTGCAATGCTCCAACGGGCAATATCGCTTGTAGCGTCAAGAATAGCCAAATAATGGTCTGGATGCGGATTGCGGATATATTTGGGATCCTGTGCGCCCTTTTGATTCATTGCAAAATACGGACCTTCGAGGTGAAAACCCAGAAAAGCGGCGCCCCTGTCGTTTTGCGCCTTCGCCTGACGGTATATCTCGAAAGTTTTGAATAACTCCTCGTTGGTCGAAGCCAATGTAGTTGGATACAAGCCTGTTGTACCGTGACGAGCGTGAGCTTCGGCAATTTTTAGATATGCCTCTACGGTTCCGTCCATGAAATCGCTGTTGCCCGCGCCATGAGTGTGTATATCTATGAAGCCGGGAGAAATATAATTTCCCTGCGCATCAATTATTTCAGCATCAGGAAAATTAACGTCTCCTTCGCTGACTTCGCAAATTTTACCATCTTCAACACATACGCACCCCACAGGTACTATACGGTAGGGCGTGATTAATTTTCCATTAAAAATTTTTGTTCTCATATTTTTAAGAATATTTTTTGTTTATAGAGGAAATACAGGAATAACCAGCATACTGCCAAAAACGCTGAAGCATTGATGAAACCCGTCCATGCTTCGGGAAATAAACCTGCAAATCCGCCAAACAGAAATCTCGACGTATGCCTGAAGTTGATGATGGATTGAGCCATATAGATAGTGATGGAGTTCACGCCTATCACAGTAAAAAAGAACGCCCAACGCCGATATTCGAGTACGTCAATTATCAGATAAAACAATGCGAACAATATGGAGCCTATGCCCGCCGTCAGACATACAAACGAACTTGTCCACAGTATTTTGTTTATAGGGAAGATTATATTCCAAAGTAAAGCGACAACTATCATCGCAACTCCTGCAACTAACAGATATGCAGTCTTTTTCAGACCTGTTTTTTGTGACATTATAAATTCGCCTGCAAACATTCCAAGTAAAGCATTGGAAATTGCAGGAATTGTGCCTAACAATCCTAACGGGTCGTACAACGGATTGTACATTCTGCCGGGCAATAACAGGCGGTCAATGTACGATGTGAAATTTCCTTCCATTGAGAAGCGTTCGGCTCCGGGAAAGTCAAAAGCAGGAACAAAGGTCAGCAGCAGCCAGTAGAAAACGAGCAGACCGGCGCACCAAATTATTCGGGCGGTACGTTTAGCGTTGACAAAGATAAGAGCGGCAAACATCCACGCCAATCCTATTCTGCCCAATACGCTGACATAGCGCAGGTTGGCAAAGTCAAATCTCAACATGCCATTAAATATCAATCCCAAAAGAACAAGTATTAATGCGCGTCTGAAAATCCGCAAATGTAACTGTTTAGAACTTACGCCATTTTGATAACTTTTTATCATCGAAAATGGAAACGAGATACCCGCGATAAACAGAAACAGCGGAAATATCAGATCGTAGAAGGCAAAGCCGTGCCATTCAACGTGTTCCATTTGACCTGCCCACCATTTGAATAGAGGCAGACCTGTAAGCGTTGCCAATGCAACCCATATTTCGCCCCAGCCGATAATAAAGAACATATCGAACCCGCGTAACGCATCTAACGACAGGAGACGGTTATTTTTAACTGTTTTATTTTCTTTGTTTTCCATGAATTGTGAGTTATTTATATTGTTTCTCCTTTTACTTTTTTGAAGAATTGTGTTACTTGCTCTTTACGTTCTCCCTGGTCGGGTTTTATAATTGAGCCAAGCGCCATCATAATAAGCGTTCCGCAGCAGGTGACCGGTACTAACACGTAAACTGCCCGCAAGTTAAGACCTGAAAGCGCATCCAAGCCACCCAATGCAAACGTTGATACGCCAAACAGGATACCCAAGCCTAAGGCGAGTTTGCCCCCTAATGAGGAAACACGCGGAGTCAACATTCCCAAAAGCATGGTGAGGGCTACCGGCGGCAAAAATATTGCGAAGACCGTTGCCATTAGATTGAACAAATCGCCTGTGTTTTTCATAGAATTCCACATTAGCGTCAAACCCAAAATAATGATGGCGGCTGTGACCATTCCTAACCTTCCGAAAAACAACAAATGTCCTTCGGACGCTTTCTTTGCTACAAACCGTTTGTAGAAATCGTTGGTCACCACTGACGAGATGGCATTAAATTCGCCGGCAAGCGTAGACATTGTTGCCGAGAAAAGCGCCGCAATCAACATTCCCAACATTCCTACCGGCAGCAGTGCGCGTCCGAGCCTACCAAAC
>Ga0099364_10013758_pt1 | contig 10827 bp, 4 predicted proteins | sample TergutTh196P3_FD_73070 | JGI IMG/M metagenome (GOLD analysis project Ga0099364, IMG submission 73070) | Microcerotermes parvus P3 segment gut microbial communities from Pointe-Noire, Republic of the Congo - Th196 P3 | ecosystem: Host-associated > Arthropoda: Insects > Digestive system > Gut ... | reverse complement strand
CTATCGACACACTTGAAATTTATAGTACGAGAGTCGGAAAACCAATTTCCATTGAAATTGTAGCGCAAGAAATTTCGTATAATGGACGTTATACGGGTTTTCCTGGAACCGACTGGGTTTACATAGCGAGGAAAAACTGGGCTGGATTTTATCGCCAAAGAAATTTAGCATGTACAATGGTTGCTGGACTTCAATATAACTATAGTAACGGATTTAACGATCCTTTTTGGCATACATTCGGTTTTGCAGCAGAACAGCCAGAACCTAACATAACAAATGTCAATACCTTTTTCGATGGTGTAATAGTCAATGTACAAACTGCTGATGGTAGCCGGACAACGACAGATCGCAGTAATTTTGTTATAGGCACCAACTGTCCATATCGTTCTCACTATGTAGCCACAGTTCGTTCTTGGGATATCAATCTAAACGAAGAACAAATAGCAGAATCAAGTTTGATGGTTGATATTTCACCGTCACATCCTATGTATCAACACCTGGTAGCATACTGGATATTTTCCCCTGAAAACCATTATACTACGATTGACCCTGATACCGATGAAACGGTTTATTATGTCAGAAATCAGATAGAGGGTGGTGAACCTATGCGTTTTAGACAACAGCCCAAGTTCACGCAATTTAATAATACTTTGCCGATGTATAGAAGACACAATCCGGTTTTTGAAAATGCTTCGGTAATGCCGCAAATTCTATACTGGTTGCAAATACCCGTACCAACAAATATTGATGGAACAGTATTTTTGAATGAATACGCAATGGACGAGCAATGGCGTGAAAGAGTAGATTTATAATACAATTAATAATAAAAATTTAATAAACCAATGAAGAACAAATTCTTTTTTTTGACAATATGCTTGATAATAAGCATAAGCGCACAAGCGCAGACAATAATTCCCTATATGCCGTTAAGCGATAATTTCGGGACAAGCGTTGATTTAAACGACTTTGAACTCGATTTGACGGGTGATTTTACCCTCGAAGTAGACGCAACGGGAGGCGTTGAAATTCAGACTAAAGTTCTGTCTTATACGCCCACAACTAACGGCAAAGTACGTTTTAGCCGAAAAGACGGCAGTATTTATGTTTTCGAAGGCGGCGTGCTTAAGGATATTATTATTCCAAACATCTTAAGAAATCCGTCTTTTGAGGAATTAGAGCCCCTTTCGGGTACGACGACGCAGTTTGCGGCTTCACATTGGACGCCCTTGAACGACGCCGGCAACCTGGCATGGGGAAGCGGCAGTACAAGTGTGCGCCGCAGGGTCGATTTCTCTACTTTTGAGTACGTTACCGAAGGCGGACATGCAGTAATAATGCACAGCAATTTGCGTGTGTTTAGTCAGAAATTGCACACAAACGCAATGAAAACAGGAAGCGCTTACCTTTTGACATACGATTACTGTACGTCTAACCCCGCCGGCAGCAACGGCGGAAGAGATTATACGGCTTCTTTTAGAACAGGCGCTGAAACCGTCAATGCACAAAATCAAGTAACAAGAATTGATTTTGATGAAACCGTTCTCTCTTTTCAGGCGCACGCCACAAGTAACACCGTAATAACAAGCGCTACATTTTCGCATACGTTTGAAATAACGGGCGCTGTGTCTTCCGATTTGTTTTTTGTTTTGGAACGCGACGGAAGCGGAATCGACTGGGTAGACAACTTCAATTTAATCGAAATTTTTGATGTAACGGGCATAACAGGTGTTTCCTCTGCCGTTTATCATCACGGAACGGCTTTTGCACCCGAAAATATGCAGATTGGCGATTTAGATAATTTTGATATGGGCGGCGCTATTTTAAATCACAGTTTTGAGGGAGGCGCCTCGCAGTCGGATGATAAAATACCTGCCAACTGGTCATTGAATACAAGTATTGCCTACGCTGATATATCCGATTTCGGCTTGGTATCAGGCACCGGCTCAACCGGCGCCGCCGATGGAAATTTCCGTTATAGAATAATTGCAAATAATCAGGAAGCAGATTTGTTTCAGGAAATTTTCTTACTGCCCGGAGAATATACCCTTTCGGTATCTTTAAGGTCGGTAAATCAGGCGGCTACTAATCTTTACGTTGCGATAGGCGGCGATACAAAAAGTTCGCCCGCTACGGGCACATGGGACGCCTGGGGGCTTACGCATGTTTCATTCACTGTGCCTTCGGGAGGGGCTACAACGGTGCGTATAGGCGTAAAAACCACTGTAAACGCGCAGATTGATAATTTTCGGTTACATAAATTGGTACTGATAACCAAACCTGAAGACCTTGCCGCTATTGCCTCGTTTTTAAGCGGCGGTAGCAGCGCAGCAACAAATTATGCAAGTTCGCATTTCAAACTGATGAACAATATCGATGTTTCATCAAACAACCCATGGACGCCCATAGGCACAAGCGCGCGCCCTTTTACAGGCGTTTTCAACGGCAATGGCAAAACAATTACCGGATTGACTATCAACAACCCGGGGCTTGATTATGCCGGCTTGTTTGGAAATATTTCAAACGCTGTTATTCAATACCTTGCCGTAGAAAATCCGAATGTTACCGGCAGAGAATACGTAGGCGCCATAGCGGGCAACGCTACCGGCAGCAGTATAACAGACAGTTACGTAGCGGGCGGTACGGTTGCAGGCGCAAGATACGCGGGCGCTATTGCCGGAAATGCAAGCAATACCAATATCAGCAATTGCTATGCAACAGCCGATGTTTCGGGCAGTGCGCCCCTTATTGGCGGCATTGCAGGCGTGGTTTCAGGCGGCAGCATTAGAGGCAGCGCAGCATTAGGCGCTACACTGACAATGACAGGCGATGTAGAACCGCAACTTTTAGACCGTTCTGCATGGACAGTGCCCGGACACGAAGAGAGTATAATTTTACCGGCGCCAGAAAACAGAGCGGCAACTATCGGATTTAGTTCGCAGCACCCCGGCGAAGGAGGCGCAAACAGCGGCACAATTGTGTCAATGCTCGACGGCGCAACAAATACATATTGGCATACGCGCTGGGATGTGTCAATTGTTTGGCCCCAGTGGTTCATAGTTGATTTTGGCGAAACGGTTGAGATATGCGCGGTAATGCTACAGCGACGACAAGGCGATAACCGCACAAATCCGGGATTTGAAGTCTTTGTTACAGAAGCACAGCCGGTATTCAACGCCGAAAATCCATTAGCAGCAGGTCACAATTGGGAAAGTCTCGGAGAGTATAATTACAATCGCAATATCAACGACCAGCAGTTTAGATGGTTCAGGACAAACCCGGAGGACGATGCTTCGGTGCGTCCGGCAAATCCAAAATATGTGAACGCCAAATACATCCTTATACTTTTTCCCGAACATCTACGCGATGGGCAATCTAACGTTATGCTCGCCGAGTTTGGCGTTTTTGGCAAGCCGCCTCCCCCTTTCACAACCGGACGCGTAACAGGAACGGTTTTGAGCGGCGCCGCCCTTGAAAACAATCATGCAAACGCAGAACTTGCTATTGGAGGCGATTTTTCTTTTGTTGAAAAAACACACGATGGAATAAGCGGAGCCGATGTTAGCCCCGCCGACGCGCAAACGGCTTCGTTTTGGCGAACATCAGAAAACTGGGGTGAAAATGCCTGGAGCCCGCTTATATGGTCGATAGAAGACGACAAACTGCCCGTATTCCACGAAAATATACCATTAAATTTTGATTTTGAGATAAGTCAAAATAATAACCATGATTTCGGCGAGGAAATGTTTGGCTACACGTCTGTTACGCCCTTAACGGTAACGGTTACCAACGCCGGAGACGCTGCCACGTTTGTTTCGGTTGCGTTGAGCGGCGCAGATGCAGACAGTTTTGAAATTATTGAAAATGAAACCGCCGCCGGAATTGATATAGACGGTACAGGCACATTCAAAGTTGCGCCAAAAACAGGTCTTGGCTCTGAAACATACACGGCAACAGTTACTGTTACCAATGAAACAGGCGTGTCAAAGAGTTTCGGAATAATATTTATCGTTGAAGGCACAGCGGTTGTCAATGAAGCGCATGATATGACCGTTGAATTTAATGTTGCCGGTTTTGATTTATTGACTTTGCCGGGTCTGTTTATAATAGACCCCAATGCCGGAGAGCCAACATTCACTATAGAACCGGACGGAACAGGCGCAGGAACAATCAGCGCAGACGGTAAAACATTGATAATAACAAGAATGGGAACATTCAATATAGGTCTTGTAACGGCTGCAAACGGCGTTTTCATGCCCAGCGACAAAGTAATAGCCACACTTACTGTCAATGCATTTACTTTGGGCGACGGCGCAGCAAACAACCCGATACAGATTAACAATGCTCAAGAACTTGCCGAAATAGCAACATTTGTAAACACATCGGGAAGTACAAATACCGTGTTTGCAACCGCGCATTATATACTGATGAACGATATAAATCTGTCGGGCTACAGCGCCGACGCCGGCTGGACGCCCATAGGCACGAACGCGCTCCCATTCAGAGGAACATTCAACGGCAACGGAAAAACGATAACAGGATTGACTATCAACGACGACGAACTTGATTATGCAGGTTTGTTTGGAAGCATTTCAGGCGCAGTTATTCAATACCTTGCCATTGACAACCCGAATATTACCGGCGCAGACTATGTTGGAGCAATAGCGGGTAATGTTATTTCAAATAGCCGTATAGAAGACTGTTACGTAACGGGCGGAACTTTAACAGGCTCAAGCAACGTGGGTGGTATTGCGGGTTATCTCACGGGTAATTCAATTATCAGCAATTGTTATGCTACTGCTGCCATTGCCGGCACAGCGCCTCATATTGGCGGCGTGGCAGGCGTTGTTTCAGGCGGCAGCATAAGAGCCGGCGTAGCGTTGGGCGCAACTGTAACAATGACGGACGATTTGGACACATCACCACAATTTTTGGACCGCTCCGGCTGGATAATTCCGGGCTTTGACTATGATTTTTATGAACACACAATTGCTAATAATGTGGGACAAAATACTGATGAGATGAGGCAACAGCGAATGGGAACAATAGGCTTCAGTTCGCAACATCCCAGAGACGGCGGCATAAGTAGCGGTTGGGCTGTGGCAATGTTCGATGGCTCAACAGGAACATACTGGCATACCAGATGGAGCGAAGGAGGCATCGCAGCCGCCACTTTTCCACACTGGGTCATTATCGACCTTGGCGAAACAACGGATATTTGCGCAATAATGTTTCAGCGACGGCAAGGCAATAGCGGTTCAGCGCCCGGTGTTGAAATATATTACACCAATACAGAACCAACAGACCCTGAAAATCCCTTGATGGGCGGATACGACTGGATAGGCCTGGGTGAATATACATACAATCGCGCTATCAACGATCAGCAAGTAAGATGGTTCAGGACACTGCCAGACGATGACCCTGCAGTTCGTCCCGAAAATCCTAATTTTGTGGCGGCAAGATATGTTCTTTTGTTCTTTCCCGACAGGTTAAGAGACGGACAAAGTTACGTTATGCTCGCCGAATTGGGACTCTACGGCAGACCAACTTACACTACCGGACGCATTGCAGGAAGCACTGAAGGCATGAGTGCCTTTGAAAACAACTTTGCTAACGAAGCGCTTGTATTTGAAGGCGATTTTACGTTTGTTGGAAGAACGCACGACGGTATTAGCGGCGTCGATGTTAGCAACACGCAAGCGCTGACGGCAACATTCTGGCAAAATGAAGAAAACTGGGGAACAAATGCTTGGAATCCGGCTATATGGTCGATAGAAAACGGCAAACTGCCGGTTTTCCACGCAAGCATACCGCTTGACTTTAGTTTTGACCTCAACTATGCTCTCGATTTGAACTTTCAAGAAGAGCCATTTGGCTACAGCCCGGCACCCGACCCGTTGCTCTTTTCGGTAACCAGTACAGGCAATGCTGCAATAAACGTCGAAATAGAGTTAAGTGGCGTAAATGCAGATGTTTTTAGCATTACAGACAATCAAACAATTGGCGGTATTAATGCAGGCGCAACAGCCGAATTTAAGGTTGCTACAGTTGTCGGACTGATGGCTAACAGATACGTTGCAACCGTTACGGTGAGCAATCAGGCTGGCGAGGCAAAGAGTTTTGACATATCTTTTAACGTTACCGGAAATCAGGTGAGCAACAGCGGACACACGGCATCAATCACGTATAGCGCAAGCGGCATAGATTTGACGGCTATAGAAGGACTGTTTACAATCGACGCTAATGCAGGCGCGCCCGCCTACAGCATCGAAACGGGAGGAACAGGACTTGGAACACTCGATGAAGACGGAAAAACGCTAATAGTCAGCAGAGCAGGCACGTTTATAATCGGTCTGGCAGCGGCGCCTAACGGTATTTACTTGCCGGGCGAAAAAGTTACTGCAACCCTCACGGTAGACAGGGCAAATGCAGTTATTATTGCAGGCGCGGCAACGGTAGACTTTACCGAAGCGGGTTTCGACTTGTCGGAAATAGAGGCGCTCTTCACAACAGAGCAACAACTTGGAACGCCCACCTACAGCATCGAACCCGATGGAACAGGCGACGGTACCCTGACCGGAAGAACGCTGACGGTTAATGCCACCGGAACGTTTAATATCGGTCTTGTAACGGCTGCCAACGACCTCTACAACGCAAGCGAAAAAGCAACGGCAACGTTGACAGTTAATCTTGCCCCAGTAAACAATATATCCGTTAATACGACCGTTACCTTTGCAGATGAAGATTTTGACCTTTCAGAGTTAGGGCTCTTCATAATGGACGCCAACGCAGGCGCGGCTACGTACAGCATAGAAGCGGGAGGTAGCGGCGAAGGAACACTTGACGATGACGGCGTTACGCTTACAGTAACAAAAGCGGGAACATTTATTGTAGGGCTGACAACGGCGGCGCTCGGCGGCAACTATGCCTCGGGCGAAAAAGTTACATCAGAATTGACTGTTGAAAAGGCTGAAGGCGAGCGGGTATCAACGCCAACGCTTGTTTCATTTGCCGGCAACACAGTAACAATAAACGCTGTAGCCGACCCCGCCAACGGACAAACCGTAGAATACGCAATAGCCTCAACCATTATAGCCCCCGAAAACGGCTGGCAAGACGCTCTAACCTTCCCCAACCTGAACCAAACCACAACATATTTCGTATTTGCCCGCTCGGCTGAAAACGATTTGTATGCAGCCGGAACGCCTTCGTTTCCATTAACGCTCGACCAACAAATTACAAGCAGCGGCGAAATACCATCTGCAAATCCACTAAAAGCGTACATACGCGACGGATTACTGTATGTAACAGGTCATGAAACAGGCGAAATGATAAGCGTATACAACGCAGCCGGAGCATTAGTGCATCAAAGCGTTGCGACATCGGAAGAAGAGAGCATACCATTGTATGCGCAAGGCGTATACATTGTGAATGTGGGCGATAAGACGGTAAGAGTAGTTTTTAGTCGGTAGTTTTTAGTCGGTAGTCGGTAGTCATTAGTCATTAGCCGGAAAAATTATATTGGGGCGAGGGTAAAACCTCGTCCCAAATATAATTTAAAAGAAGGAAAAATGAAAAAAACATACGAAAAAACTTTTTTGCCTTAAAACATCTTTTTTTGATTTTTTTTCAAAAAAAAATTGCAGATTCAAAAAAAAGCATTACCTTTGCGAAAAATTTTGACGAATGATTGGTGAAGTTGCAAAATTTATAGTACAGGCAATGCCTGCAGTAATAAGGCGGCGAAAGGCTCTCTCTGAAAAGCCTTTTGCCATGTTGTTGTTTTTGATAATTAAAACGCTAAACTCATGAAATTGACAAATATAAAGATAACGCGATTGTTCGGGTTGTTCGACTACGATATCGACCTAAACAGAGAAAACGATTTAACTATTTTTACCGGTCCCAACGGATATGGCAAAACAACAATTTTGAATATCATTTACAATATGTTCAATCAACGATTTTTCTATTTTCGGAAATTTCATTTTGAGCTGCTTTCGTTTTATTTCGCAGAAAAACAACGAATTGATGTATCAAAGAAAAAGAACGAAAACAATGCAGATATAGTTCAATTTATTGATATACAGATTGATTTATTTGTTGACTCCGAACATGTAGATACTTTCGTGTATGATTCTGAAATTGAAAACGTGTTAATCAAGGAATTACGTGATTTCTTCCCTATTAGAAAGGTAACGCCTGAATTATGGCTTGATAGAAGTACAGGGAAACAAATCACGTTAATAGATTTTATAAGTGAAAATAGCGATCAAATTCCCGAAAATATTATTAATTTTGATAAAAAGAATAAAAACTCAAAAGTTCTGCAACTGTTAGACAAAACAAATGTGTACTTGATCAAAGAACAGCGTTTGTTCAAGAAGGTATCGCATAATATTCCAATAAATAACAATTTTTCGTTTACTAATGCTATCGAAGAATACTCTGAAGAACTAAAAAACTTAATAGAACAAAAGCAATTAGAGGCGTATCAAATTGCTCAAGAAATTGACGCTTCCTTTCTTGAGCGTTATTTGGAATGTAAAACGAACATTACACAAGACGAATTTAATCATCGATTTTCAAAATTAAACGAAAAACAAAATAAACTGCAAAAATTTGGTTTTTCTACGAGTAAACAAGGCATCCCAAAATATGATTCGAATGAAACAAAAGCGCTAACTGTATATCTTAACGTTTCGGAAGAAAAACTTCGCGTTTATGATGATTTGTTAAACAAAACAGAGTTGTTCGTAAATATACTAAACGAAAAGCGTTTTTCGTTCAAATCTATTGAAATAAGCGCAACGAAAGGTTTCTTTTTTTTATCAAGTAATGGCGAACAACTTAATTTGTCCGATTTATCATCGGGTGAACAGCACGAAGTAGTGCTCTTATACGAATTGTTGTTCAAAACAATTCCCAATACGCTAATATTGATTGACGAGCCTGAAATTTCGCTACATGTTATGTGGCAAAAGACATTCCTTCAAGATTTACATAGAATAGCCAAGTTAAAGGAAATATCTTTTGTAATCGCAACTCATTCCCCACAAATTATCAATGACAAATGGGAGTTGACGCACGATTTGTTTAACCTTGCAAAAAAAGAAAAAGACAATAAAAATGAGTGATGACAGAAGTTTGAAAAGCAACGTTAGCGCAATTGACAAAGTCGTTGATATTAGATTATCATTGAATAGCGATGAGGGAAGCAAAATCGTTTGGATTCTGGTAGAGGGAGAAGATGATTGTAAAATATACCCCAAATTTTTTGACGAAACCAAAGCAAAAGTTGAATTTGTAAATGGTGGAAAAGGACAACTGATGATTGCTCTAAATATTCTGAACCAAGAGACCAAACAAGTTATTGGGATTCAAGACGCAGATTTTTTGCATTTGGACAAAAAATATCCCCCAATTACAAATCTATTTTTTACGGATTTTCACGATATCGAAATTACAATGCTAAACTTCGATGGTGTTCTGTGCAATTTGTTAACGGAATATCGGATGCAAGATAAAAAAGACGCTGTTTGGCAAAATGTTTTACACGAAGCATCGTTTGTCGGATATGTTCGGTGGTACAATGAAACCATGAAATGCTCCGATGAAAACTTTAAAGGACTTAATTTTGGAGGAATAGGATATGGCGATTACCTTGATGGCTGTAAAATAACTCTGAATAGACAACATTTTTTAGATAAACTAAATGAACGAACAGACAGGGAAGAAACGGTAACAAAAGATGATATCGAAAACTTTATAGCACAACACAGAACAACAGACGTATTAAATTTGTGCAATGGACATGATGTTACAAAAATGTTGTCGCTAATCATTGGCAGTCGTCTATCTTATAAACAATTAGGCAAGCACATCAGACTTTCGTTTCAACTGAACCATTTTGAGAAAACGGAATTATGTGCAAAAATTTATAACTGGCAAAGCCATAATGGATATAAAATTCTTAAAATCGCAGCATAGTTTTCAGAAGATGAAAAAGTTAATAATAATAGTTTTAGCAGTAATAATGCATGTTTTAGACGGCATCTGTAATGCCGGATCCCCCACCGGTCTTACAACCGATTTGCTTGAACATACCGACCGTGTGTTCCTTGATGGCTATCCTGCCAATTTTTCGTTAGCACAGCGCAATGTTGCTATAGAGCGATTTCAGGTAGCCGAAATTCGCAGTGAAAAACCATGGTTTGGCTGGATTATGAACGATACCAAGCCCAACACGTTGCAAACTGCATACCGTATCCTTGTTGCAAGTGATGCTTCACTATTGTCGCAAAACCAGGGTGATTTGTGGGACAGCGGACGCACTGCCTGCGATAATTCCACAGCAGTGCAATACGACGGTGCGCCTCTGCAACCGGCAACGGTATATTACTGGAAAGTGCAAACTTGGAGTAACCACGGCGAAGAAAGTCCGTTTTCGGCGCCCAAAGCCTTCATCACCGCCGAAACGCTTGATAACCAAACAGCGCGTTATCCACTACAAATAACCGATGAATTTCCGGTCAGGATAAGCAAAATGGGCGAAAACACTACTTTTGTCGATTTTGGCAAAGCAACATTCGGACGGTTGCGTATTACGCTTTTTTCCAACAATGTAGATACGACAACAGTACATTTGGGCGAACATGCAGTAGATGGGCGCGTAGAACGCAATCCGGGCGGAACAATCCGTTATTCCTCATACAGATTGCCGTTGATGCCCGGCACACACACATATACAATAAAAATACGCCCCGATCGCCGCAACACCAGCGCTACTGCCAACGAAAGCGGAGTAAGGGCAATACTTATGCCCGATTA
>Ga0099364_10013757_pt1 | contig 10828 bp, 5 predicted proteins | sample TergutTh196P3_FD_73070 | JGI IMG/M metagenome (GOLD analysis project Ga0099364, IMG submission 73070) | Microcerotermes parvus P3 segment gut microbial communities from Pointe-Noire, Republic of the Congo - Th196 P3 | ecosystem: Host-associated > Arthropoda: Insects > Digestive system > Gut ... | reverse complement strand
TTGCCCTCTTAAGTGTCTATTGAAACGTTAACGCGTGTTTGCTATACTATAGGCAACGAATAGAACTTTGATGTCGTTGGCTAAGAATGGTCATAGGAGGTGTGTGCGGAATGGATGTTGTAACTGCCGAGCAGGCTGCCGAAGCGGCAAAAGGTCTGACTTTTGAAAAAGTATGGGCTGCGATGATGGAATCCGGCGTTCGGATGGAGGAAATGAATAAGGAAACTAAAAAGCAGATTCAAGAGACGCAGAAGCAGATGAAGGAAGCACAAACAGAAATTAGAGAATCGCAACGGCAAATGAGGGAAACTGTAGATGATTTATCAAAAAATGTCGGCGGCCTCGGAAATTCTCTTGGGCGGCTAACAGAGACACTGTTTTCGGTGAATCTGTGGGAGAAATTCAATGATCTCGGATACCCGTTTACAAAGCAAGGACCGCATGTCAAATTTTGTGAGGGCAAAAAGGTTCTAGCTGAGGTGGATTACATGCTCGAAAATGGCGAGTATGCAATGCCGGTGGAAGTTAAAACAGACTTGACCACAGAGGATATTAAAGAACACTTACAGCGGATAGAGGTGATTCGCAGATACTTTGACGAGCGCGGTGACAAGCGGAAACTCGTGGGAGCTGTAGCTGGCGGGATCGTCAACGATAATGTATTGAAATACGCTCGCAAGCAAGGTCTCTACGTCATACTTAAGTCCGGCGATTCTGTCACGATTGCCGATAACCCACCGGATTTCAAGTTGCGGGAGTGGAAATTCGATTCCACGAACGGTACATTGTAGCAATAATGCGGGCTACGCTTTGGTGCAGGTGAATCCTTCGTTATGATTCGAGCAGTTTTGATATGGAAACAGAATTGACTTGCATGTATACGCCTTCATTGGAAAAAGCTCGCAATTCGATTTGTGGGATTGGTTCGTCAAGAAGTGTCATTATTTTGAGCATATGTGAACCGTCACTATTAAAATCAGATGTGTATAGACTACTCTCGTAAAACTTCGTGTTAGTTCCGACAAAGTAAACATCTATGAATCCAAGTTCGTCATCTATTCGTATGGTATTCGTCAGATCCAAATGCAATGTTACATCCCACTCATAGAATCCCGGTTCGATAGAAATGTAAGGTCCGTACATAAAGAACCCTGGCTCACCGTTTGAAGCCGCAAGTCCGTCCTCGTTCTTTGTACCATGAAACATGCTCATAGGCAGCTTGAACGAATAAGCTCCAAAAAGCTCACTTGTCTGAAACAGCAGCATCCCTGCTCTTGTATCAACTAACTCTAATTGATTGCTTACTTCGAAAGGCAATTTGGAAAACGCAAATACATATGCATCGCTCTCAATGTGTCGCATTTCGTCCCTGCTGCGTGTGACAAGTGGTTTGTCCCACAAAAGGTACTGAAGATATTGCGGATGTGTGTTAAGGAGTGGAAACACACCGCTTCTAATAACCGCTACTTCCTCTGCTTCTTGCTCGGAAACATAGTAAAAAATTGGTTTTTGCCCAAACTCATTGTCAGTTTGCTCAACGATATCCATAAAACCATACAGTAAATCTCCTTGAGTAAACACATTCTCAGTGAGTATCCCATGACCAATCCAAATGAAATACGCACAGACACATGCAGTAATTGACATTTTCATGATAAGATATCCTTTAGCTCTCGAAAGAAAGAAAATAACTGTTGCTCCCAAAAAGACTACGGGAAAAACAAGGATAGAGTCCATATTACCATTTTCAAAAAACGGGAAGAGCATTGGGCTATTGAAAGATTGAAAATGTCTTTCATTCAGCAGCGCATAGCCTTGCGAGAGACTTAGCAGCAAACCCAAAACCGAAAAAGCACAGGAACAGAGCAACAGTTTCTTAATGACAGGCTTCTCCAAGTTGAGTAACCAAATTAATGATGATATCATTAACGGGCCAAGCATGATTTCATTATATCGGCCATACACCAAATGATCAGCGCGATTATATATAGGACCCATGAAAACAGCGCTGATGGCAAATGTTCCCAAGCAAGCAGCAAACATGTATAGAGCGCCCCAGTTGATATCATTATCGTTAACCATTCTTGCTAGCTTCGCTTTTGATGTCCGTAAAAGCGATTTTATACTTTCACGTGATGTTACAAACAAGCGGAATACCGCTACATACGCAAGCAGAAAACTTGCCGCTCCTAAGTAAAACAATTGCCCAGAAACTCCACGAATGAAAAGTGGAATGTTTTCTATAGCAATCAATCTGATTGTCCGCTCGAATATTGAGCCATAGTCATTAATATCCGACCTAACGCCATTGAGCCATACAAACTCTTTAACATATGGCTTAATAAAGGAATGTGCCAGAAATACCAGCGCAATGGGTATTGCTGCAGCTAGAAACTGCTTTAGATAGATGTGTTTGGACAACAGCATTAGGCACAGTATAAGCGCTCCTGCGAGCAGTATTCCGAGCGCGCGCTGATGGATAAGGTAGATGTATGCCAGCAAGAATCCCGTCAAGCAAAACATCGGCACACTAGTTTCACAACGCAGTTTTGCATACAAAATCACGAGACACCATGATATGACCATGAGTGTAAGTTCGCCGAGCGCCAGATTGGCCCGCATTATTGCCGCCGGGTACAGCGCAATTAACCCAGAGAATACGAACTGTGGAACAGATGATTTGTTGCCATTTATTATTTTTGAAAAATAGTAAGAAAATGGAACAACGCATGCCGCCAAGACACAGTTAACGACAATAGCCGCCCGATAGAAGGTTACCGGGTGGTCAAATAGATACATTAGTGGCAACAGCATCAATGAATATCCGTACGAATAGTACGAAAGAAACTGCGTCATCTGCGACCAATCATACCCGCGAAAATGAGCGGCAACGGCTATTGGGCCCATTTCATCCGCTGACAGGTATGGCAAGAATGAGCGATTCACGCGGAATGCGCATATTATAAACACTAGAATGGCCAATACGAAAAGCACGATTCGCTCTGAACGCTTGTCGTAAACAGGATTATTGAAAATGTTCTCTTTTTCTTTCTTAATTGAACTTACCTCTTTGTCTCTACGCGCATATTATCTATTGGTTTGATTTCTACGCACTCTTACCATTGATTTTTTTATGTTTAGCATCGCAAGCTCACCTTAACTATGGTATTTCGAACTATTTCAATGTTTGCAATGATAAGAATTAACATCTTGTCCAAAGTATAGCATCATCAATACCTATACTTTTCCAAAGTACGTCGTCATTTTTTGAGACATCTTCAACCATTCACTCACTCCATCTTCTCTTCTGCCCTAACCTTTTACAATTATAAAGCCAATTGATGTAGAAATGTTATCAGCAATTAGTACTTTAAAATGCGGCTCAGTATTTTCAAACTTAAAAATATAATCCTCGTCTGGATGACTCCCTAAGCGGAAATCAAATGGAGCAAAATAATGACCCATGCTGATTACATCATTACGCATGTCTTCAAAAAACGTTTTAGAAAAGACGGCAGAATTTGGTAAATCCACATTGACATCTTCCGAAAGATTGAACTCAGTTGTATGAACAGAAACTCCGCCAGGCTTAAGAATGCTTAATGTATTCAGGATGAACTCACGACCTTGCCTCACACTGCCCAAATGTTCGAGAGCGCACGATGACCAGCAAAAGTCGTAATGATTTAAATCCCCAGGTATAGCGTTCATATCAATGGGTAAGAATTTAACGTTTTCATAGAAAACCTTAATATCACAAACACAAGGTCTCTCTAGTGCATGAAGATTCGTCGCATGCTGATTGCCTGCTTTCCAGTTCTCTGCCTGTGGATTATTCTCACTTAAGTCAGTCGCTGTAATTCTAGCTCCGTATTTCGCAAACAATGCCGGTAGTGGCTCGCTACCAACCGCAAATCCTATACCTTTTCTGTCCGGCTTTAACATATTTCGCTCAAATAACACTTGCGCAATAAACGCCCATTCCCAGTATTTCCTGTGTATAAATGAAGCATCTAGCCTCATTTGATGAAGCCAGTCTGAAAATGCAAAGAAATCCCGTCTATTAGCAATAGAGGAAATAAGCGGTTGTGATATAGTCTCTGAATCATCTATTACACCATGCGTAAGTTTGTACTGATTAAGAGCAAATACCTCATGGCTTTGGCTTGTTGCTTTGTTTTCAGCATGGCTTGCACCTACAGATGCTCCGTCTTGATTTGCATTCTTAATTATAATAATGCCTATGGATGTAGAAAGATGCCCGTCTACAGAGAGCTTGAAATGTTGAGCTGCCGGTTGATCGAGCCAATAAACATAGTCGTCTTCTGGATGGTTTCCTAAGCGATAATCCAGTGGTGCAAAATAATGTCCCATTGATGTAATCTCATCCCTTAATGAGTCAAAGAAATTTTTTCCAAAAAGTGTGCAATATGGGATTTCGTCTATGCTTTCATCACCGGCAAGATGAAATTCAGTTGTATGCACTGATACACCGCCAGGCTTTAAAACATTTAGGGTGTTTATGATGAATTCTCTGCCAAGTTTCTCACTGCCAAGATGTTCAAAGGCGCAATTTGACCAACAAAAATCAAAGTCTTTAATATTGTCAGGGATATTATTCATGTCCAGAGGCATAAAAGACACGTTTTGATAAAAGGTGTCTTTATCGCATACTTCGGGATGCTCAAGCATTGAGAGGCTCTCACTACGCGCACCTATGGAACTCCATATCTCCGCTTGTGGATGATTATCATTAAGATCTGTAGCCATAATCTTAGCCCCAAATCTTGCAAATAAAGCCGGCAATAGTTCCGTTCCAACTGCAAAACCTAATCCGCTTTTTCCATTTCTTAGCATACCTCGTTCAAATAGTGCCTGTGCAACAAACACATACTGCCAGTAAGCTCGATTCATATGTGAATAATCAATGCTCATTTCGATAGCCCAGTTTTCAAAGGCTAATAAGTCTTGCCGACGTGCCACCGCTGAATAAAGATATCCTTTATGTAATGTCGAATCGTCAACTGTACCATATTTGCTTTTGTGTTGCGCCAGTATAAGAGCTTCAAAAGCCTTTAGCTCCTCATGTAATGTCTGAACATATCGCTGTAGTGATGGTAAGTCATCGAAGCGTTGTTGATCATGCAATAATCGCAGCCTGTCTAGTTTTGGACGTATTGCGGCCAGTTCTTGGTTCACGCTAGTACGCAAAGCAGCTAAGTCATAAGCGGTTTCGAATTTTGTATCATATACCACATGCACCTCATCAGCATTAGCTGGCACAACGCCTTTGCCACCATCGCCTTTTCTCTCACTAACTGCTTGGCTCATAGCCTCTAACCTTAAATGTATCGCAGAAATGTCTTTTTGCAGAATATCGGCTAAATATCTGTGATACTCATTTATTTCACTTACTAATGGCATGCCAATAAATGAAAACATCTTGCGAATAACTCGCTTAATAAAAATGACAATCGGTGCAAATGCTTTTCTTTTCGAAGTTAGTTCACGGTAATAATGAATTTCCTTTTTTTTCAGTAGATCGAAATCACTAGACATTAAAGTATCTCCTCGTGTGACTTTACCTTATTGTAAATTGATAAATACTGCTTTTCAATGTCTTGCCAATTATGTCTCTGTGCAGCAGTATTTACAGCTTCCGTATATCGTTTATACCGAGATTCTTCCAGCAAATACTCGATGCCTTCCATTATAGAGCTACTCTGGGAATCTTTAATCAAAACAGCATATTCTTTCATATCTGAGAATATCGGTTGGTCAGAAAGTACTAATGGCCTACATGACGCGACACAAAAACGCACGGCTCCGCTTGCAGACTCTCGCGTATTTGCGTAAGGCATAACAAGTAAGTCACATGCCTGTAATAAGTACAGAGATTCTTCTGTGTCGATAAAATCAGAAACCATTTTCACTTGATCTTCAAGAGCTAATTTTCTAATTAGCATCTGACATTTATCGTAATATGAGTGCGATTCATTTACACCATATACTGCATTAGAAGCTATATAAAGAATATCATGATACTTTTCTTTCAGCATAGATATAGCCTCTATCGTTTCATAAACACACTTATGCTCAAACAGAAAACCAAAGCTTCCAATAATAGGGTAACGGTCTCCAAAACCAATTGCAGATGCTACTTTACTTTTTTCTCTTTTTGGTGCCGCTACCTGACCCAGTGGAATATGTGAGATTCTAGATGCCTTAATACCATGTAAGCTAAGTTTGTTTTTGTCACTTTCCTGATGGACTGTATATAACGACTTGTTTAGTGCATCTAGCTGTTGTTTGTTCTCAGGGCGCAGGAATTCTGTGTTATGACACGATACAACTATTGTTGCGTTTTCATAATGACTTTCAATTATATTGACCAATCCGGATATAGAAAAGAAGCCTTCGGTATACTGTATATGCACAACATCAGGTCTTGATTGAGCAATAGCTATAGTTAACTCGCTTGTGTCACCTTTTAAGTCCCACAAACGCGAGACAGCGTAGTCGTCATTATTCACATTCTCATTCGTTCTGTTTGGCCATACCTCAAAATCAATATTAGAGGAAACATTCTCAATGAAGTACCTTGTATACTCTGCTATGCCGCATTTTGTGTTCCATGATGAAATCATTGCCACTTTCAAAGGCTTTCCATTTTGTGCATCAGAGCGCAGTTTGCGTATTGATGCTGTTCGACGGATACAATCCGTACTTAGCGCAAACCCGATTGAAGAGGAGAACTTAATTACTTCACTTTGCGTATACCCGTTTGCAATTATTTCTTTTGCTTTTAGCGTCTCCATCAGAAACTCTGGGTTGTGGATAAAACGCTCATCATCCAGTGCGGAGATGAAATTCTGCATTGCAAGCACAGCTAGCTTCTCATTAACATGCCTTGGTGTGTTAGCATAGTATTCCAAAACAGGACTTATACAATAGACTTTTCCTACAAGGTCTTTCTTTTTCAACAACTCATTTTTGAGGTTAGCACTGGATACTATGATATGATTGCAACTAAATACTTCCAGCACCTGTGGTGTTGAAACGAAGAACTCACTTACATAAGAACCTAGCCCTTCCTCATCATTTACTCCGGTGATGATTTCCAGAAATCTCCTCATGCTACTGTCAATAATTATCCATGTGCCTTTCGGGTAGCGGCTTGTATCAGTCAACTCGTTTAAGTAAGGAATTGTTGTGAAGTACAAAATACTGGTGTATTGAGTTTGAAACCTCGCTAAACTCGAGGTATCGTATATATTGATATTTGGGTTCCATGTCACTTCACTTTCAAAATCATCAAGGAAGATGTCCAACTGATGTGTTTGAAAAAGCAGACCAAAAAAATTCTTCCATGTATCCGTAAAGTATTTTTTTCTGATAAAAACACAAGCTACTCGTTCTTTATATGTGGTTTGCCATCCTTTGTTCGAAAAAGCCTTATTTATCGCTTGCATAGACAGTTTTGCAACGTTATTCCATTGATAAAATGAGAGTTTTTCGCGTCCCAGTTTTGCCAAATTATCTAGGTCGGCCGATGTAATTGCTTCTCTTAATGCACGTGCCATATCGTGAACATCGTATGGGTCAAATAGTAGCCCAGCTTCACCAACTATTTCACCCAAGCTGGAATTGTTAGATGCCAACACTGCTTTGCCGCAAGCCCACGCTTCTACCACTGGAAGCCCGAAACCTTCATATAACGAAGGTTTAACTACAAACTTCGCTAAGTTGTAGAGTTTTATAAGATCATCGTCGTTACTCAGGTAATCAGTCAAAATGACATGCCCTTTAACTCCAAGCTTACTCACAGAATCTTCATGCTTTTGCCTATCGTCTAGACTTCCGGCAATCACCATTTGACATTTCTTTCGCAAATCTGCTGGAAGAAGCGAATAAGCCTTAATAATACCCTTGGTATTTTTTCGCTGATCTGCTGAAACCCCGCATAAGAAAAATTCTATATCAGAATCTATGTTCCATTTGCTTAATGTGTCATCCTTTTCACTTTGCGCGATACTCAGGATTTTGTATTTTTCACTTACACCTCCATGTATAACGTCTATTTTCTCCGGATTGAAGTCAAGATGTTTGACCATATCTTCTTTTACGCTATTAGAGATCACAAGATGCCTGTCAGTCCACTTAATCATTTCAATGCAACTCATATACCAGTTGAAAGCTTCCTTTGAAGATAGGTAAATCTTTCTCATTATGTATGGGATAATATCATAGCAAGTTGCAACAACACATATTCCACCAAACCACTCTTTTTTGTAAATTGCATTATACCCAATATCTGATGATGTTAAAAAAGGAGCAGTGATATAAAATACATCAATTTTGTTTTTCTTAATGAAATTTCGAACTATATCTCCATATACATCTTGATATGCACCATTGTACTCCCGCAAAACGCTGTTTTTCCCAGGGTAATAATACTCTCTATGAAAATTATCTCCAATACAACAGTCTGTTAAGTCTGATTCTTCAATCATGTTAAAGTAAAAAAAACTATGTTCGGGATACTGTTGTACAAGGCTTTTGAACTGGTTTAACGTATAGTTTCCAATTCCGCTCCCTTTGCCAACTTCAATTGCCCCTGCATCAAAAGCTATGTTCACTGTAGACTCCCCCTAAGACGCTGATTATCTATGAAGATGGAATTAATACCGGTAAAGGCAAATTCAGAATAATCATTAATTTCCATGATGCCCAAGATTTCCTGATTCTTACGCCCTATCACAAGAGTATTTGGAACATATGGAATCATCTCGCAAACTATCACCGCCGGGCGGCATTTATTAAAATCAATCGAACGAAGGACTTCCTCTTCTTTTCCTTCAATGTCAATATTAAGAAGGGTGGGTGCACCATCAAAATACTGATCAATAATCTCCATTACTGTTATTGCCTCAACTTCAACAACTCGGTCCAAAGTTAGCATTGTATTCGCTTCTATGAACTCTTTAGCGCTTTCTTCGCTAGCTGTTGATAGCCCATCTCCGCTAATAATGTAAAACGGGACTTTTTCTCCACTTTGATTTGATATGCACTTGTTTATTACTACATCGCCGTTTCTGAATAACTTCAACTCTGGAATCAACGCAGGGTTTGCTTCCAATAGAACACCGCGTGAGCCAAGTGAGTAGAAATAATACGTATTACTGATTTCTTTTGCATGATTCGCACCTAAGTCTAAATACTGTACTTGCGTTAATGGGATATGTAAAAGTTGAAACACAATAGATAGAATCATATCCTCACCTGTTTGTGAGAAAGAGCGTTTATCAAATGTAGGATGTTTATCCGAAAACACACCACATGATTCAAGAAACTCAATCTTTCTTTGTACTTCCATAAAACGTTCATTATAACTCAGTTGTGTTTGATTGAGATCCTCGATTCTTTGGCTACAGGATTCAAGAAACTCAATCTTTCTTTGTACTTCCATAAAACGTTCATTATAACTCAGTTGTGTTTGATTGAGATCCTCGATTCTCTGGCTAGAGTCTTTTATTAGACCATCATACCGCAACGACAACTCCGTTAAGATGGTTGCCATCTTTTGTATATACTCATTTTGAACAGAAACCGCTCCAGTCGCAGCTTCGTTAAATTGTGTTTGCTGAACACTAAAAGGTTCCACGTACCATTTCAACAAGTATTTTCGCAGTATCTTTTTAACAAAAATGATTAGTGATGCTAGTTTTCTCGTTGACTTGATTGGGCGGTAAGCGGAGTTATTCTTTGTGCGTTCCATCGCTTTGATATGTCGGTTATCCGAAAGAGTTCCGTTTGCTATAAGTAAATTATCTCTGCCTTCTTGCGGCCCTACCTTCTCAGCATATTCTTGCATCAGCAACCCGGAAGACAAGTGTTCATAAACAATTCGCTCCTCAATACTTGCAAAATCCATCTATTGCCCTCCAAACAGCATTGCAGTTGCAATATTAGTGCATTAATCAGATAACAGTACTCATATCAGTTAATATCCTTTTTATTTAACACTCTTGATCGCCATTCATCTATGGTATCATTCAATGTATTTAATGTAGAAATTGCATGATTCCATAATGTTTCTACGACAAGCTTCGAAACATCCGCTTCTATAACCGGGACTTCAGATGGTCGTATTCTTGACGGATCTGTCACAACAGAAATCTCCACCTTTGCTAGCGACAGAATCATCCCTAACAACTCCCTTACAGTCACGGCCTTTCCACTTCCTACATTGTATATCTCGCCACACTCGCCCTTTTCCGCCAGCAACCGATAAGCCCTCACGATATCGCGAACGTCAGTAAAATCACGCTTCGCTTCCAGATTACCCACTTTTATAACAGGTGGTGAAAGCCCTGCTTCGATCATTGCGACTTGCTTGCAGAAGTTTGGCAGAACAAACGTGTCCGCCTGCCCCGGCCCTGCATGGTTGAACGCTCTGATAATTATGACTTCAATTCCATATGCCCTGGCATATATCTGTCCGATCATACCTTGTGCGATTTTTGTTGCGGCATATATGTTTCCCGGGCGCAGCGGTGTGTCTTCACGTATCGGTAGTTCCTCAGGCAGTACATACCCATACTCCTCACCTGATCCTATAAGCAGCACGCGTGAAGGTTTTGCCATTCCCCGCACCGCTTCAAGCAGATTGACCGCGCCCTTAATGTTGACATCCACTGTCAGTGCCGGTTGCTCCCAAGAAACCGCTACGGAGCTTTGCGCGGCAAGATGAAAAATACATTCCGGTTTTGTTTCCTCAAGCAGCGCTACGATGGAGTCAGGCTCCAATATATCAAGCTCATGCACG
>Ga0099364_10013756_pt1 | contig 10828 bp, 9 predicted proteins | sample TergutTh196P3_FD_73070 | JGI IMG/M metagenome (GOLD analysis project Ga0099364, IMG submission 73070) | Microcerotermes parvus P3 segment gut microbial communities from Pointe-Noire, Republic of the Congo - Th196 P3 | ecosystem: Host-associated > Arthropoda: Insects > Digestive system > Gut ... | reverse complement strand
TATGAGCCAAGTGAAATGAGAAAAAGCCCAGCAATTATCATCGCAACACCTATTGCGAGATTGTCAGAAATTGGAATAATATCAATCGCCAAGATAATATCAATAAACACACCCGTCAGCACCATGCTGGCGATTGTCCCAAAGCCGAATTTTTCGCCTAATAGCGTTACGGTCACGACAATTACCAGCCCCGCGATTATTGAGGCGACACCAATGCTCATATTCAACACATTAGCAAGCCCGACATGGAACACTTCCCAAGGGGCATATCCGATATTCGCCTGTAGCAAAACGACAATGCCAAGCGCATAAAACAAAAGCCCGATTATCATATTCAGCAGTCGAACAAAAAAAGCCTTCAACACACCACGCCTTTCTACGGGACAAAACCGTATGAAACGGTTGCAGATATCATATACTCTTTAACGCCTGAAAACCTACAATCCTTGCGCTATCTTTTTCCGCCTGTCTGCGTTGAAAGCCCTTGAAAGGCCAGTGGCATTCCGGCGGTCTTTCGCCTTGACATACGAAAAAATTTACCGCAATTATTGCATGCTTTCAGGCGTTAAAGAGTATAGCATTGCAGAATAACACTTGTCAAACAGGTTTTTTTTCTTGTGTTTTCGTTGCGTCTGGCGTATAATGAACGGCAAGCCAAAAACAGTGGTCATTTTGTGGTGGTCAGTGGTCGGCGAGCCGGGTTCAAATTCGCACCACCTCGCAAAGGGACAATGGCTGCGAAAGTGACAGAAACAACATTATTTATACGGATTTACCGTGGAAAGGCATGGTTATATGGACGAAGTACTAACTTTGCTGGAAAAGGATGGCAGGCTGACTGCGAAGCAGATTGCGTCGGCGCTAGGGCGTGAAGAGAAGGACATTCAGGCAGCGATTGCAAAGTACGAAGAGGAAGGCACGATACTCAAGTACACGGCTCTTATCGACCATGACCAAATCGATGAAGAGACAGTCACGGCCATGATTGAACTGAAAATCTCACCACAGGGCGGGGACGGCTATGATCGCATAGCCAGACGCATCTACCAATACGACGAAGTGGAAAGCCTGTACCTAATGACAGGAACATACGACCTTCTGGTGACGATGAACGCAAAAACAATGAAAGATGCCGCGCAGTTCGTCTACGCGCACCTTGCTACGATCGAAGGGGTGGCTGCAACAGCAACGCACTTCATTATGAAAAAATACAAGGAAAAGAACTGCGTGTTCGCCAAGGAACCTGAACAGGAAGAGAGGCTGAAATTCATATGATAAATTATAACTCCATCATGTCCGATGGCGTGAAGTCGCTTGCGCCGTCCGGGATTAGGAAGTTTTTCGACATTCTTGAGGAAATGAAAGACGCGATATCTCTCGGTATCGGTGAGCCCGACTTTGTCACGCCTTGGCACATCAGGGATGCGGGCATCCATTCGCTGGAAAAGGGCTTCACGAAATATACAGGCAACTCCGGCCTATCAAGGCTGCGCTTGGAGATAAGCAAATACCTCAAACGCCGTTTTGAGTTGGATTACGATGACCCGGATCAGATTATCGTCACGGTCGGGGGCAGCGAGGCAATAGACTTGGCCATCCGCTCTCTTGTAAACCCCGGCGATGAGGTGATAGTCCCGGTCCCATCGTTTGTTTGCTATGGTCCGTTAACCATGCTATCGGGTGGCAAGCCCGTGTATATCGATATGAAAGCCGAAAATGAGTTCCGACTCACGGAAGATGAGCTTCGCGCTGCAATAACACCAAAGACGAAAGCGCTGGTGCTGCCGTTTCCGAGCAATCCCACCGGAGCGATTATGGAACGAGCGGATGTTGAAGCCATAGCCAGAGTGCTGCGCGGGACCGACATTATTGTGATATCCGATGAGATTTACGCGGAACTAACCTATGGGCAGCATCATTTTTCGATGGCAAACATCCCCGATATGTTTGAACGCACAGTTTACATAGGCGGGTTTTCAAAGAGCCATGCAATGACGGGCTGGCGCATGGGTTATACCTGCGGTCCCAGTGAAATACTTAGCCAAATGCTTAAAATCCACCAATATGCGGTCATGTGTTCCCCAACGACGAGCCAGTATGCCGCGATTCAGGCGATGAGCCGGGGTGACGATGATATTCAGAACATGAGGCGTGAGTACGACATGAGGAGGAGGCATCTGCTCTCCGGCGTTAGGGGTATCGGACTTGAATGCTTTGAACCACGGGGGGCGTTCTATTTGTTTCCCAGCATTAAAAGCACCGGGCTTTCATCAGAGGAGTTCTGCGAACGTTTCCTGCTCGAAGAGAAAGTCGCGGTAATACCCGGCACAGCCTTCGGGAAGAGCGGCGAAGGGTTCATAAGAATGTGCTACGCCTCATCCCTGTCAAACATCTCCACCGCGCTAGAAAGAATGGAGAGGTTTCTCAAGAGAATTGGGAATTAGGAATGTAATGTCAACAAATTAAGGATTCTTATGTAGGGGCGATTATTAATCGCCCGAAACGGAAGGCATGCGTGAACGCGGGCGATTAATAATCGCCCCTACACAGAAACGATTAATTAACGCCTTAAATTGTTGACAGTTGTTAGGAATTAGGAGTATACACATGAAATACATATTAATTATCGGAGACGGCATGGCGGATGAGCCTGTGCAGAAACTTGGAGGGAAAACACCGCTGCAATATGCGTTAATCCCCGCAATGGACGCATTAGCATCGGCAGGGGAAATCGGCACTGTATTGACAATACCGGAAGGAATGCAGGCTGGGAGCGACACAGCAATACTTTCAATATTCGGCTGCGACCCGCGTGAATGCTTCTCAGGGCGCGCACCGCTTGAAGCCGCGGCAACGGGCATACGCCTGGAGCCGGGCGACATTGCGTATAGATGCAACATGGTGGCATTTGAAGACGGAGATATGCCATTTGAAGATAAAAAGATTCTATCCCACTCAGCAGGCTCGATTGAAGGCGACGAATCGGACGCGCTTGTAGCAGAATTGTTCGAAACGCCTGGCTTTGCGGAAGCAGCCAAGGAAGCAGGGGTTACTGTATATCCCGGGTCCTCGTTTCGGCATATCGCTGTTCAGAGTTTGCGGAAATCAGGGGTCTCAGTTCAGGCAGCGGGAGCAAAGAGCGGGGAACAATCAGATAAAATCAGCCTCACGCCGCCGCATGATCATATTGGGGAAACACTGGGGCAGCATCTGCCGCAGGGTGGAAGCAATGCTGAAACGCTGAGTCAGTTAATGCGGCTTGCGCATGGTATTCTCAATGTCCATCCGACAAATGCGAAGCGCCGCGCTTTGGGGAAACTCCCCGCAAACGGGATATGGTTCTGGGCTGAGGGCACGGCTGTGCAGTTGCCGGGTTTCGTGGATAAATATTCAAAAACAGGCGCGGTTATTTCCGCTGTACCGCTATGTCAAGGGATTGGTACGCTGATTGGATTGGATAAAATTATCGTTGAAGGAGCGACCGGAGAGCTTCATACTAATTATGAAGGCAAGGCAGAGGCAGCTCTGGAAGCGTTGAAAACCCATGACTTTGTCGCCATCCACATCGAAGCGCCTGATGAATGCACACATGACGGCGACCTGAAAGGCAAGATCCAAGCCATCGAATGGATAGACAGCAGAATACTAACTCCGCTTACAAAGAAGCTTGCCAAAGATGGTGTCGACTATAGAATGCTAGTCATATCAGACCACAGGACACTAACCTCCACCCGAGGGCATGACGGCGACCCTGTACCGTACATTATCTACGACAGCCGCGTCAATAATGGCACAAACCAACCCTTCTCCGAAGCAACCGCTGCCGAAAGCGGAAACAAAATATCAGCCGGAACAGAGTTGATGGGAAGACTCTTCGGGAGTTGAGAGTTGAGAGAGGAGAGTTGAGAATTAGGACGAAGGGCGAAGGGTGCGTGGGAGATTATGTACTTAGCAGCTAATTCGAACAAAAAGTCACATTATTTGGGACTCGTCGTAGGGGCGAACTGTGTTCGCCCGTAGGGGGTACGATAATCACTGAGTCATTTCCAAATTAGTTGGGGGTAGGAACGTGGAGAAAGGAGAGTGGATTGAGAGATACTGGGGTTGCTTTTGCTAAGGTGAATATTTCACTTGATATAATCTCAAAAATGACTGACGGCTACCATAACCTGAAAATGGTCATGCAAACCGTCAGTTTGTGTGATGAGATAACGATTGAATGCGTTCGGGGCGAAGGCGTATATGTCAAAGACTCCGGGCGACCATATCTGCCGAGTGACGAGCGTAACATCGCTATGAAAGCCGTCAAGGTTTTTTTTGCCCATACCGAGATAACAGGCCATAGGGCAAATATATGGATCAAAAAGCGCATACCCGTTGGCGCCGGACTCGGAGGGGGCAGCGCTGACGGCGCATGCGTCTTACGAATGATGGACAAGATGTTCAGTGCGAAGCTAGAGCGCGGAACGTTGATTGAACTAGGGAAAGCGATAGGGTCGGATGTCCCGTTTTGCATTTTCGGAGGTACGAAACTTGCCGAGGGCAGGGGCGAGGTGCTGACAGACCTTACACCCATTGCTCACTGTCATATAGTTATCTGCAAACCTCACTTTAGTTTCTCTACCCCGGAGCTATTTAAGCAGATAAAATGTAGCAACATACGCGCAAGGCCTGATACAGACGGGATAATCACATCTCTCAATAACAGTGATCTGGAGGGCATCGCCAGGCGTATGTACAATGTATTCGAGGATGTGTTGCCGAGAGGGAAGCGCGTAATCGAGGACATAAAAGACAAGATGCTCGACAACGGGGCTCTTGGCTCCGTTATGACCGGCTCCGGGCCTACAGTTATCGGGGTTTTCGATGATAGTTCCAGGGCACTCAAAGCGCATCGAGACTTGAAAACCGAATATCATGAATGCTTCGTAACAGAAACGGTTTCAACTCTTAAATGATAAGACGCGGGGACTAAGACTCGGGGACGGTTCTATCGTCTTGCTGCTAATACGCGGGGATGGCTTTTATATGGCTCACTATCCCTACACCACATTTACCGGACGAGGCAATTAGTTTAGGTGATGCTACGGCAATAAGGGGGTTTTATAGGTATGAAAGCTCGTATAACAGAGCTGATCATCGCTACACTTGCATTGCTCATTTTGCTAGCTTGTCAAAAAGAGGTTGATGCTGTTCCAGCGGAATCCACAGAGCCCACCGAAGAACAAACGGCATCGTTACTTCCTTCAGATGAACCCGAGGTTTCCACAGGGGAACATGTTCAGTCGCTCGATTTTTTCGAGGACAATCCGATAGATCGCGCTTTTTCGAGAGTTGCGGATGAACGGGGAGCGGAGCTTGAGGATAATGCGATATTTGCATACCTACATACTCGGCAATGGTATAACGAGTTTTTTGATTTACATGAAAGTATAGTGAGTGATGACAGTTCTGAAGAGTCATATTGGCATATGTATCATTACTATACCTACAGACTTGAGCGAAATGCGATAGAACATGCTAATATGTGGAGCACATCGCATGAGGCCGTAGCTATGTTTGAGGAGCTTGCCCGCCATTACAGGATGCTGGCGTATGATTGCCTTGCCCGCTCTGATGGATTAAGTTTGAGGAGCGACGAAGAGGAGTTGTATCAGTATTTGAATGAAGTAAGCTATGCGGATTATATTCCTGATGAACCAGATGACCTTCGACCCCCAAGATTACATGAAGTACTGGAAGATGAGTACAATCCCCTGCCGGCGTTAGCTGCTTTGCCGGATGCAAACATTCACTTGTCATTTGCCCCTCCGTTCGGTGCTGTTTTGTCTGTGGACGGAGAGAAATACTTCTACGAATGGTCCTATGGCACGCTGACCCCAAGAAGTGTTCTGCCTCAGCTTGTGCTTTCTGACTTTAACGGGGATGGCATAGATGAACTCGCGGTATACCTATACGTCGGCTCCGGTACGGAAGTAGCTAGGACGGAAGTTCATATTGTACCAATTCATGACAGCATGTTTGATGTTAGCATAACAATCGAAGACATCGAAAGGTTACTATATCACCGATTATCTGCTTCTCATGACAAAAATACTGATATAATAACAGTTAAGTTGGACGATCAGACAGTTGACGCTGATTTATCATGGTACACAGTACCTAGCGGAGAGGTGGAAACTGTTCCCGATGAGCTTTTGTTTTATGGTCTATATATGAGAAGCCTAGTCTTTTTCAGTGTCGACACAGAAGGCGTGAAAGTGGAAATCCCTATCGGTCTGGCCGTTAATGATGGCCCCATCAGAACCGAGTATGTTGAATTCTTCGCTGACATTATCATTAGTGAGGAGTATAACATTTCGCTAGCAAACTGTAGAATTGAAGCAAGTGAGCTGAACTAAGTTACGATGCAAGCCATTGTCTAGTAATTCTTACGAATAAACCCTTGAATGCTTAGGAATACTGTGATATTGTATTGCATATTGAAAATCGTACCCTCGTCTACTGAAAGCTGACGACTCGCGGTCGAAGACCGTCTTAGGAGGTATAGCAATTTGAACATTCTTATCAAAGACATCCTTGCTGTCTTACCTGACGGCGCAAAGACTTGTTGCGTTTATTTGCGCGATGGGGTAATCGCTTCCGTAACAGATGCTCCTGATGGGTTTATGGCGGATAAAACTATACATGGGGCGGGGAAAATGCTCATCCCGGGCTTTGTTAACGCACATACCCATGCATCGATGACCCTCTTCCGAAACTGCGCGGATGACCTTCTGTTTAACGATTGGCTGTTCGGGAGGATTTTCCCTCTTGAAGAGAAACTTACAGCAGAAGATTGTTATTGGGGTACGATGCTATCTATCATGGAAATGCTTCGCTCGGGCACGACTGCTTTTATAGATATGTATTATTTCATGGACTCGCTTGCTAAGGCGGTTTTGGATTCAGGTATCCGCGCTGTTTTGTCTCGGGGGTTGATAGGCGGTGCTGATGACCCTGCTGCAGGAGAGTTGCGGCTGAGGGAGGCTCTTGATGCGGTAGAAAAATGGAAAGGCAACGACAACCTCAGCTTCATGCTTGCCCCTCATGCTCCGTACACCTGCGACGACGGGTTTCAGCGCGAAATAGCTGTGGAGGCGAAGCGGCATGGGATTGCAATCAACACCCATTTGTCGGAAAGCCTGACTGAAAACGCCACTATAAAAGAGAAGTATGGCTGCACACCGATAGAATTATTCGATAAGACAGGCCTGCTCTCCGATACGACACTCGCCGCCCATTGCGTTCACATCAGCGACAGCGATATAGCTATTTTAGCAGATCGCGGTGTCAAGGTTGCAACGAACCCCGTCAGCAACCTGAAACTTGCTAATGGAGTCGCGCCTGTGCCAAAGATGCTAAAGGCGGGCATTACGGTGGCTCTTGGAACAGATGGCGCAGCGAGCAACAACTCACTGAACATGTTCCACGAATTATCAGTACTGACGCTCATTCACAAAGGCGTGAATCACGATGCCCAGGCCGTCACTGCCCGCGAAGGTTTCTCAATCGCCACGAAAAATGGCGCTCTTGCTATGGGCAGGGACGATATCGGCGAGATAATACCCGGCAATGTAGCCGACCTAACGATACTCGACCTCGACCGCCCGAATATGCAGCCGATAAACGACCCCATCGCGGCTCTTGCGTACTCTGCAAACGGCAGCGAGGTCGAGACAGTTTTCGTCGGCGGGAAGATTCTAATGGAAAACAGGGAGTTCCTCACCATTGATTCTGAGCGAGTTTTATTCGAAGTGAGAAAGATATGCGATAGAATCGGGACAAGAGCGCTTTGAATGATTAACAGTAAGAAAGGATAAAACAACCATGAAAATAAGCGCAAAAAACGTGGGGCATGATCTTAAATTCGCGGACCATTCCGCCGCTGCATACCCTGCTGCTAAGAGGCATGAGAGTTCTGTTCGCGATGTCGGCCTTGCGAGTTCGGGGGAGAAAAAGATTTCTTGGGCATGGCGCAATATGCCGTTGCTGCAAGCCATCCGGGCCGATTTTGAGCGAACTAAACCGTTTAAGGGCATAAAGATTACGCTCTCGGTCCATATGGAAGCAAAGACCGCCTGCTTATGCCGAACCCTTGCAGCGGGCGGGGCTGAAATGTATGCCACAGGGTGTAACCCGCTCTCGACTCAGGACGATGTCGCCGCCGCGCTCGCCACGGGAGGCGGGGTTTCCGTCTACGCTTGGCATGGCGCGACAACAGAGGAGTACGAGCGCCATCTGACTATGGCATTGGAGTGCGGTCCGAACATAATCATCGACGATGGTGGGGACCTCATAAACATCATGCACACAAAACTCCAGCATTTGATACCCTCAGTCTACGGCGGCTGCGAGGAGACTACGACGGGCATCATGCGGCTTCACTCCATGGCATCGGACAAATCGCTCAAATTCCCGATGATCGCGGTCAATAATGCAAAGTGCAAGTATCTGTTTGACAACCGCTACGGCACCGGTCAGTCCGTCTGGGACGGCATCAATCGGACAACGAATCTCATTGTCGCAGGAAAGAATGTGGTTGTCGCGGGTTATGGCTGGTGCGGGAAAGGTATCTCTATGCGTGCGCTTGGATTCGGCGCTAAAGTAATCATCACGGAAATCGACCCTGTGAAAGCTCTCGAAGCTATGATGGATGGCTTTGAAGTCAAAACAATGGACGATGCTGCTCCGCTAGGCGACCTATTCATCACGGCAACCGGTTGCAAGGGCGTTATTACGGAACGGCATTTCAGCAAGCTCAAAGATGGCGCTGTTCTGTGCAACGCAGGTCATTTCAATGTAGAAGTTGATGTTGATTGGCTCGATAAAAACGCAAAAACAGCAAAAGCCAAGCCGAACATTATGGGTTACAAACTAGATAATGGCAAAACAATATTCGTACTGGCTGAAGGCCGCCTAGTAAACCTAGCGTCAGGCGATGGTCACCCGGTCGAGATTATGGACATGAGTTTCGCGATCCAAGCCCTCTCGGCTCAGTTTCTGGTGCAGAACAAAGAAAAACTGCCCGCCGAAGTCCACCCCGTCCCTGAGAAGATTGATTTAACCGTAGCACGAAAAAAGCTAGCCTCATGCGGCCTGACGATAGACAAACTGACAGCAGAGCAAGAGAGGTATTTGTCAAGCTGGAATCTTTAGTAACTTAGCGACAACCAACGCCAATGAAAAACAAGTTGTTTGCGGTCGCTAATTTACAATTAGGAGTTAGGAATGAGAAATGAGGAATTAAGACGGGGAGCACGCGGAGTTGTGAACAAAGCTCACTTTACCTCACTACTCCGCAACATCTTCTTAAGAATAGGTTCTTTTGAATTTCTAGCATCCTATAATTCCTAATTCCTCATTCCTAGTTCCTCATTTGCGCTCCGCAGAGCGCATTAGTGACTTACGAGGTTTATCATGAAAAAGATAATGCTTATATTCGGGACTCGGCCTGAGGCTATTAAGATGTGTCCGCTTGTGCTTGAATTGTGTAGGCGCGGTGACGCTTTTAATGTGGTCGTCTGCGTTACGGGGCAACATCGCCAGATGCTTGACGCCGTGCTCTCAGCGTTTGGTGTCGTGCCTGAACACGACCTTTCGATTATGGGTGGAGGGCAGACGCTCTTTGACATAACAGCGAAAGTCATGGCGGGGATGCAGGATTTGCTTAAAAAAGAGCAGCCTGACATCGCGCTAGTCCACGGCGACACCAGCACATCTTTCGCAGCGGCGGTTTCCGCTTTCTATCTGGGCATACCCGTCGGCCATGTCGAGGCAGGGCTTCGCACCTACAACATACGCTCGCCATATCCCGAGGAGGTTAACAGGCAAGCGGTCGATATCATTTCCGACTACAATTTCGCTCCCACCGAGACAGGGCGGGATGTTTTGCTGCGTGAGGGCAAGAGGCCTGAATCGATATTCGTCACGGGCAATACAGTAATCGACGCACTGAAAACGACAGTCCGCGATGACTTCACGCACCCCGAACTGGATTGGGCTTCTGACAGCCGCCTTGTTCTGATGACAGCGCACAGGCGCGAAAACCTTGGCGCACCCATGCGGGGGTTTTTCAGAGCGATACGCAGGGTTGTCGATGAACACCCTGATATAAAGGTTATCTACCCTGTCCACATGAATCCGATTGTTGGTCAGGCTGCCGACAGCGAGCTGGGGGGGCATCCAAGGGTGCGCCTAATCCCTCCGCTCGATGTGTTGCCTTTTCATAATTTCCTTGCACGATCATACCTTATCCTGACCGATAGCGGTGGCATTCAGGAAGAAGCGCCTTCTCTCGGGAAACCCGTTCTCGTCCTGCGGGACACCACGGAGCGCCCTGAGGGGGTTGCCGCAGGAACGCTAAAGCTTGTCGGCACAGATGAAAACAACGTCTACGAAGGTTTCAAGTCGCTCATCACAGACAGTGCTCAATACGAGACTATGAGCAAAGCATCCAACCCTTACGGAGACGGTCATGCCTCGGAGCGAATAGCAGACATTCTGCATTGTGCGTAATCACCAAGGGGCATTCTGTGCATTATCACTACTCACCACTCACTACTCACTTACCACTGACTCCCGGGAAGTCTGTTAGCGACTCAAAATAGTAGTCGCTTTGTTTTTTTATTTCTTCTTGTTGGTCTTTAAACGAGAGGTCGTAGACGGCTGCTACCGGGAAGCCGGCTTTTTTGGCTGTTCTGATTGCATATGAGGCATCCTCGAATACTAGGGTATCTTTTATGCGCGTTCCGAGAAAAGCAGCGGCTCTTATGTAAATATCCGGTCT
>Ga0099364_10013755_pt1 | contig 10829 bp, 10 predicted proteins | sample TergutTh196P3_FD_73070 | JGI IMG/M metagenome (GOLD analysis project Ga0099364, IMG submission 73070) | Microcerotermes parvus P3 segment gut microbial communities from Pointe-Noire, Republic of the Congo - Th196 P3 | ecosystem: Host-associated > Arthropoda: Insects > Digestive system > Gut ... | reverse complement strand
GGTACGCGACGTGGCTACGGTGAGCGAGGCCGGTACGATAGAAATACCTCTTGCAAAGGCGGCGCTCGACATGCTGGGCGTTGACGAGCAGGGCTTCGACAACCAGGACAGAAAATTCCTGAGCGCGCTCACCGAGCTGTTCGACGGCGGCCCGGTGGGGCTATCCACGCTGGCGGCCGCGTTGAACGAGGACACCGGAACGATTGAGGACATTTACGAGCCGTACCTGATACAAAAGGGTATGCTGGAGCGCACCCCGCGAGGGCGCAGGGCAACACGCAACACTTACGAATACATGGGGATAAAGCCGAAAAATTCATTTATGCGTCAGTTGACGCTGTTGGAAGACGAGGTCTGACGAGATGGGCCGGACGCTGATGACAATAGGCGCGGTAATATTCGTGGTTGGAGCAGTGATATGGCTCGTGTCGAGGATTGGTATTCCACTTGGCCGTCTCCCCGGCGACGTTTCGTGGGAAAGCGAGAGCAAGAACGTAAAAATCTACGCCCCGTTCGCGACAATGATTATAGTTAGCGTTATACTTACAATAATAATGAACGTTATATCGAGGCTAAGAAAATAGAGGATAAAATTATTTATGAAACATCGGAGGTATACCATGATATCGGGAAAACGCTTCATTAAAATTCTTCTCGTCCTGTTGATAGCAGCGGCACTCATCGTTCCCGTATCGGTCGAATCTGAGGCTGCTCAGAACGTCAATATGAAGATCGGCGTTGCCGACGGGGTATCGAGCGGAAACGTCATGGGTGAAGGACTGGTATTCACCGACGCGAGGGGAAACCGGGGCAGCGTGAGGAACGGGGCGCTCATCAAAGCGTCAAGCGGCGGGCTCTCGGTCGGAAACGCGGTGCTATCGATGCCGGTGACGGCAACCGCAAACAGCGGACTGGGCTGGGGCGGAACAAGGTATCGGGGCAAGCTCACATTTATTAGGGCGAGTTCCGGTTTCACGGTTGTAAATGAACTCGACCTGGAAAGTTACCTGCGCGGAGTCCTCGCGAGGGAAATGGGCGCGGACTGGCCGACGGAGGCATTGAAGGCGCAGGCGATACTCGCCCGCACCTACGCGATCAAAAATCGCGGCAGATTCTCAAGGCGAGGATTCGACTTGGATGCCGGAGAATCCTCACAAGTGTACGGAGGCGTCAACGCCGAGGACCCGCGTACTGACAGGGCGGTTTCCGAGACCGCCGGGATGATGCTTACATGGAACGGGCAGCCGGCGGATGTTTTCTATCACTCCGACAGCGGAGGGGCGACGGCGGACATATCGCATGTTTGGGGCGCTTCCATACCGTACCTCCAAGTCCGTCAGGAGGCGGTGAATTATACGTCGCCTAACTCGACCTGGCAGACGACGCTCACACCGTCCGAGGTGACGTCCATTCTCTCCAGAATGAAGCATAATGTCGGCAGCGTGCAATCTATAGGAGTCGCCTCTGTCGACAGCGCGGGACGGGCGATCCAGCTGACGTTCACCGGAGACAGGGGGGCCGTAAACGTTAAAGCTCATGATTTCAGAATGGCCGCGGGACCCAGGGTGATAAGGAGTACAAACATCCAGGTTACGCGAGCAGGCGGCACACAGCCCGCGAGGAGCGTACAACCGAGCGCCGCCGCGCCGCCGCCCGCGCCGGCACAACCGGCGCAACCGCCAAGCCAGCCTGCCGCCGCGGCCGGTCCGTCAAGAAACAATAATCTTACGGAAATGACCCAAGCTGGCATATTCACTTCGGCCGAATTGATAGACATGCTGACAAATCCCGAAAAACGCGGGGAGTACATAGCCATAGGGTTAGAGAGAATGAGAGGGCGTGTCGGCGCGACAGCGCCTGATACGCCGGCGCCAGTACCAATCCCAAATCCCGTTCCCCAGCCGGTCCCACAGCAAACCGGCGGTTCGGGCGACTTCGTATTCAACGGGCGCGGATGGGGACACGGAGTCGGCCTCTCGCAGTGGGGGGCAAAGGCTATGGCGGACAACGGGATGAAGTACGAGGCGATTTTGGCTCATTACTTCCCCGGTACGACAATCAGCAAGTGATCTCGGTTGAACCCATACGATATATCATCTTATGATTATCCGCTACAGACTGAACTGATTGCGCAGAATCCGGCAGACAAGAGAGATTCCTCCCGCCTGATGCGTCTTGACCGGATAACTGGCGAGATAGAGCACCTGCGTTTCGGTGATCTGCCCTCGATTCTCCGTCCCGGAGATATGCTCGTTATGAATGACACTCGGGTGTTCAAAGCCCGCGTTCCGGCGAAAAAAATTCCTGGCGGCGCGGCGGTCGAGATTTTTTTCCTTGCGCCGCTCAAAGATTCGCATACCTGGAAGGCTCTCGTGCGCCCTGGGAAAAAACTGCCGCCGGGGGCGAAAGCGTCGGCGAATGGAGTCACAATCGATATCGAGGACTATGGCGAGGAAGGAAGCCGGATTGTAAAACTGCCTAGTGAAATAGACACGGATGAATTTTTTCGTTTCTGCGGCCAAACTCCCCTGCCGCCTTACATCAAGCAAACGAACGCCCCCGACGAACGATATCAGACCGTCTACTCCGACCCGGAGAAGAACCGTTCGGTAGCGGCTCCAACCGCGGGGTTCCATTTCACGCGTGAACTGCTGGACGAGCTCGGGCAAAAAGGCGTGGAGACGGAGTTCATCACTCTCGACGTTGGTATAGGCACGTTCAGGCCGGTAAAATCAAAAGACATAAGGGAACACGTTATGCACTCGGAGCGCTGTATTGTGAGCAAAGAGTGCGCGGATGCCATCAACGCGGCGAGAACAGCGGGCCGCAGGATAATCGCGGTTGGTACAACGGTGGTGCGTACTCTGGAATCATTCGCTGACGACTTGGGGTTTATCACGAATGGAACGCGCGACACGGACATATTTATCAAACCGGGTTACCGTTTCAAAGTACCCGACGCGATAATAACGAACTTTCACCTTCCGAAAAGCACTTTGCTGATGCTGGTCGCGGCATACGCCGGTTACGGCTCTGCAATGAACGCCTACAGGGAAGCCGCGGCCATGCGGTACAGATTTTTCTCCTTCGGCGACGCTATGCTAATCGATTGAGCTATGTTCCTCCAGAAACGCGTCGCGGAGGGATGAGATCAAATAATACGATGAGGTCGCCCCAGGATCCTGATGACCTATTGAGCGTTCACCGAGAGCGCTGCTGCGGCCCCGGTTCGACATCAGAGGTATCGTGCTTTCCATGCCCTTCTCCGCGGCCGCGACCGCGCTGTTCCACGCAATCTCTCCGCCCTGTGAGGCATTTTCCTTGAACGCGTTAATTGCCGGATCCATAACGTCGACCATAGTCTTGTCGCCCACCGACGACTTACCGAGCGACATGATCCCGGCAAGCCCTTCCAGCATTGCGTCGGCAAGTTCCTCCGTCGAAATCTCCGCGGCTGTCTCAAGTTTCTGTCCTACCTTCATGAAGAAGGTAGCGTAGAGAGGACCGACGTTCCCGCCGACCACGCTCATAAATGTCATAGCCACGTCGCGAAGGAGTTCGCCGCAATCCTCGTAGTCCTTATCTCGCATTTTCTCAAGGATACGTCTTGTGCCGCGTTTCATGTTAATGCCATGATCGGAATCGCCAATGGCCGCGTCGAGGTTGGTAAGAAAATCCTTCTTCTCCTCTATCAAGGCGTCTAACTTCTCGAAAGCAGCCATGAACATCCTAATATTGAACGTCATACAATTACCTGCCTCCCCCGGCGTTAAGCCGGCGTTCTCATAACCTTCCGTTTCTGCATTATGAACAATATACTGTCAAAGACATAAGATTGCAATATATGCATGCTAAGTTTTTCCTTCGTTACCGGGATTATCATCTGCTTTCTTCTTTTCCATGACTATCAAGCATCCCATCAATAAAAACAACGCCACATTCAATATAAAGGGCCAGCTTCTGTTTAAGTTGGATAATAAACCAGCCGCGTAGCCGAAGGGGCTGGTGACTCCCAACATTATAACCGTGAGCAGGCTCATGATGCGAGGGCGTTCCTTTGGGTCCATATTCCGCATGAGCAGCACGTCACGGCGCGGCATGAACAAAGCCGCGGCGCAGGCTTCCATCGCCGTAAATAAAATTAAGAGCGGAACAGATCCGGCGGGTGTGCCCAAAAGCAGCGCATGGCTGCCGATATACATAATCAACCCTACCAGCATGACAGCGTGGATAGGCATCTTCGTCAATCTGGCCTGCGCGAAGAAAAAGAACAGCAGCATAATCGCCGCGCGCACAATCGTGAAGGCAGCCAGATACTGTTCGGGGATATGCAGGTTTTGGGTGACGTAGAGAGAAAAGAAGTTGACGGAGATAAACTGCTGGATATTGAACAGGGAGATAAGGACAAGCACCCGCAGGGTGGCCGGGGTCTTGAATATTTGAACCAGCACGTCCTTATATCCGAATACCATATGCAACAGGGAAACGTCCTTGGTTTCCTTTAATCGTATACGGCCCTGCGCGGTTTCGGTGCAGCAGATATACAGGATAATGAACTTTGAGGTCATGACCGCAGCGGAAACGACAAACAATACCCGCATGACCGGGATCAGACTGAACCGTCCGATAAAATAACCCGACAAAGGCGCGAAGAAAACCGCCAGCAGCCCGGCGATGTGTACCCAGTTATAAATCGTGACCAATTGGCTTTGGTCGGCGTCTTCGACCATGAGGCATTGCCAGGAATTATGGGTAATCATAAACATGCCGTTAAATAAAGCGGCTGCGAGAAACCAGCTGAAATCCCGCGCGAAGGCCCAAATAAGGCAGGGAATCGTCCAGGATACGACGTCAGCCCAAAGCGTGATCTTCCGCCGCCCTAATTTATCGGTCAGCACACCGCCCAAAAGGGATGAAAACATTTGTAAAAACATGCCGATGGAAATGAGCAGGCCGATTTGAACGTCGGTCACACCCAGGGTGAACATATATAGGGTAAAAAAAGGGAGATACAGGTTATAGGGGATAGCCCATAAGGGTTCGGTATATACGCAGGCGCGGGGATTGCCTTTGAGCGAGAGTAATGTCCCGATTAAGGACTCCTCACGCCGTTTGCTATTCGTCTTCAAGGTCGGTTAACCCCTCCTCTGTTGAACGGGCGGCAATCTGCCGCCCGTCTGCCTCTAATATATGTCATTGGTTTACCAGCGTCAAGCGGCGTAAGCCATGCCTTGGCTATGCCGATATATCAAGCGGCGCGATACACCTTTCTAAAATTCCCTGCATATGGCTGATAGCCACGCCGTAATTTGTTATAGGAACATGAAATTCCCTGGCGGTACGGCAGCGATAATCCATCTCGCGGCTGTTCAGCATACAACCGCCGCAATGAATAATCAGCTTGAAACTTGACAAGTCATGAGGAAAGCCTCCGCCGGACGAAAATTCATATAGGGGCTTTGCGCCGGTGTATTTTTCGATCCACTTAGGTATTTTTACCGTGCCGATATCATCGCACTGCCTGTGATGCGTACAGCCTTCGGATATGAGAATTTTATCGCCGTCTTTGATGGTATCAATAGATTTCGCGCCATTTACCACTTGTTCCAGTACGCCTTTATATCTCGCCATTAGAATGGAAAACGAGGTCAGACCAATATCGTTTGGCGTCTCTTTTGAAACTTGTTCAAATACCTGACTGTCAGTGATGACAAGTTTGGGATTATTACGGAGTTTCTTAAACGTTTCAGCCAGATTCGCGGCCTGAGTAACTATGGAAACGGCATTTGCCTCCAATATATCACGGATCACCTGTTGTTGAGGGAGAATCAGTCTGCCTTTTGGAGCCGCTTTATCGATTGGCACGACAAGGACGACCACATCGCCCGGATCAAGCAAATCCGCAACCAATTTATGTGTTTCAGCGTCCGTTTCACTGATGGAGGCAATATTCTCTTTCAAAGTATTTATATTTTCCCCTGTCACAGAGCTGACGCAAATCCCGTCCCTTATAACGGATTTTGTCAAGTCTGATTTATTGAATACCGTTAAATACCTTACGCCTGTTTCCTTAAAAATTTTGATCAATTCTCTATCTTCATCCGCAAGCCCCTCCGAAGAATCCACCACTAAAAGCGCGATATCGGTTTTACGAAGGATACTTTTGGTTTTTTCGACCCGTAACCCGCCAAGCGCGCCGTCATCGTCAATTCCGGGCGTATCGATAAGCACGACGGGCCCGACGGGCAACAGTTCCATCGTCTTAAAAACCGGGTCGGTCGTGGTTCCTTTAACCGGGGAAACAATCGCGGCGTCCTGCCCCGTAATAGCGTTTAACAAACTTGATTTTCCTGCGTTTCGTTTTCCAAAAATCCCAATATGCAGCCTTTCACCGCGCGGCGTTTCACTAAGCGTGCTCATACCCTGAAATCCCTGCTTCCGGTTTTGATTTTTTCCAAATGCCCAATAATAAGACCTCGCATTTTTTCGCTTGGGATGTTTGCGAGTTCTTTGTTTATCAGGTTTTCGCCCGCCGCTCTGGTATCGGCGTCCGAATAATCTATCAGATACTCCTGCAAAGTCAAAAGCGCGTTGGGGTGGCAGCAGTTTTGAATCTGCCCTGATTTGCATAGCTCCATAAAACGATCGCCCGTGCGTCCTTCCCGGTAACAAGCCGTGCAAAAGCTGGGGATATGTCCGATTTCAATAAGCCATCGGACGACCTCGTTCAAACTTCTGTTATCGCTTACTGCGAACTGCTTTGTATTTACTTCCTCCTCCCGCTCATAACCGCCGACGCTCGTACGCGAACCGCCGCTGATTTGAGAAACGCCAACATCCAGAACTTTCCTGCGGCACTCCTCGCTTTCCCTTGTTGAAACGATTATGCCGGTATAGGGGACGCTTATGCGTATGCATGCGACTATTCGGGCAAAGATTTCGTCGTCGATACCGTTGGCAAAATCGCCGGAATTGATCCCTTCCGCCGGCCTTATGCGCGGAACGCTGATCGTATGCGGGCCAACGCCATATACCGCTTCCAGGTGTTCCGCATGCATCAACAGCGCCGCGAACTCATAACGGTATTTTTCCAGCCCGAATAAAACGCCGATCCCCACGTCGTCTATGCCGCCCCGCATCGCTCTGTCCATTGCTTCGGTGTGCCAATCATAGCGGGATTTTGGCCCTGTGGGGTGTAGAGTTTTGTAGCTTTCTTTGTGATAAGTTTCCTGAAACAGTATGTAAGTTCCAATTCCCGCGTCACGCAGCATTCGGTATTCATTTACCGTGGTGGCCGCTATATTTACATTGACTCTGCGAATCGCGCCGTTTCTATGTTTGATGCCATATATTGTTTCAATGGATTCCAAAATATATTCTATCGGGCTATATTCGGGATGTTCTCCCGCTTCTATCGCAAGCCGCTTATGTCCCATATCCTGCAAGGCGATTACCTCCCGGCGTATGTCTTCCTGTGAGAGCTTTTTTCGCGGCATGGTCTTGTTGGAAATATTGTATGGACAGTAAACGCAGCCGTTCACGCAATAATTTGAAAGATAGAGGGGCGCGAACAGCACTATACGGTTGCCGTAAAATTCCGCCTTGATTTTGCGGGCAAGCGCGAATATTTCATCACGTTGTCCGGATTCCAGTAAAAGTGACGCTTCTCGATGGTTCAAACCTTTGCGTTCAGCCGCTTTACGTATGACCTGGCCGATCAGGTTCCGATTGTTTTTGTTTTCGTCCACCCACGCGAGCGTCGCCACAATTTCCTCGTGGCTGATAAAGTCCTCCGCTTTCATTGATTTTACGTTATATGGCAATGTAATCACCTCTTGAAACTACGATATCGTAACCGATGCTTTTCATTCGCTTTTGCATACAGGATACGCACTCGGCGGCTTCATCCCCCGTACAGATTTTATTGTCGTATAAAAGATATTTTTCTCGGACGTCAACCGGGGAAAGGTTGGGCATAACCACATTTGCCCCGGCCAGCACACCCAACTCACGTCCCCTGTCGTCAATCGTCCCAAGCGCCGTCGTGGCGGGAAGCAGCAAATTTGGTTTTATCAGGCGCAGAATAGCCAGAATATTCAGCGTAAGGTGCAAATCTCCCGGTTTCGCGCAGGCAAAAGGCGTGGACGAGTGCGGGATAAACGGCCCGATCCCCACCATTGCGGGATCCAATTCTTTGATGAATAACAAATCATCCACAATATGGTCGAGGCTTTGCCCCGGCGAACCGACCATAAACCCGCAACCCGCCTGATACCCGATTCTTTTCAGGTTATACAGGCATTTTTTACGGTTTGCCGGAGACATTCCGGGCGAATGGATGGCTCTGTAATGCGCGTCATTTGCCGTTTCGTGCCGAAGCAAATATCTGTCCGCCCCAGCTTCAAATAAATGACGGTAACTCTCATAACTGCGTTCTCCAATGGAAAGCGTTATCGCGCAGTCTGTATAAGCCGACTTGATTTCCCGGACTATTTCCGCGAGAACATCATCGGTATAATAATCGTCCTCTCCGCCCTGCAAGACAAAAGTGCGGAAACCCAAGGCATAACCCGTTTCACAACATTCCAAAATCTGCTCTTTGGTCAATCGGTAACGGTCGGCGTTTTCGTTGCCGCGCCGCAGCCCGCAATAATAGCAGTTATTTTTACAGTGACTCGTAAATTCTATCAGCCCGCGCATAAAAATCCGATTGCCGTAGATTTGATGCCGGGCAGCCCGCGCAAGCTCATACAGGTACGCTTCATCACAGGATAAAAGCGTCTTAAATTCGTCTCGCGAAAGAAATTTGTTTTCCGCTAACTTATCGATTAACTCCTTCATTTTGAATACACCGTTTTTGCGTTTACGCCATCAAGACGCCCGATTTTGCCGGAAAGCGCGCTGATGATATCGTGCGGCGCGTCGACCATTACGCTGATGATATTCAAGCTTTTCTGACGATATGGCAGTCCCATGCGCCCGATTATGTGTTCCGAATAATCATGTAATATGTTGTTAAGCGCGGCAACGTTTTCGCCGTTTTCAACGATGATCGCCACTATCGCGACTCTTGTTTCCATACTCTCACCCTCCAAAAAAACATGCGCCCCTAAAGGCGCATAACTTCTCGAATATTGGGTCCCCGTCGCGCGGGAATATTCTGAGCATATGACACCTTTTGCTTCGAGCGGACCGCTTTTTGCCAGCGGCCGGTCTTAGCGTCAGGATATTGCCCGTAATATGGCACACGGAGTTTTATTTGTCAACGAAGCTTTGACAGATCTGTGATAGGCCGATTTTCGGATATTTGATTATTCCCTCGGATTGGCAAGGTATAAATTTTGCAAATTGCTTGACAATTACCTTGACAATAATCTTGACAATTACTGGCAGTTTTGAAAAAATCAGCGTATGAACAAGCACACTCTTACACCGACCATATTGGATAGCATCGCAAACATTGAGCGTTTATATGGACAGCTTGAAGCGTTGCGGATACCGAGAAAACTTCAATTAAATCTCGAACGTGACAACGTGATCCAGTCCAGCTTCATTAGTAACAGCATAGAAGGCAATCCCCTTTCGTATCCAGAGGTTTCGAATTTGCTTTTGGGCGATCGTATCCCTGCCAATCGGAGCGAAAAAGAAGTCAGGAACTATTTTGAAATACTAAAAAACCTTGACCGGCGAGCGGAAACGCCTTTTGACATCCACCAAATACTTGCCCTGCATCGTGATCTAATGGCTGGAGTTGACGACGAAATAGCGGGGCAGATCCGTGACAGTCGCGTTGTAATCGGTAACCGGAAAATATCGGGAAAAAAAATTAAAATTATCGTCAAGCACGAACCACCTCATCATGATGCAACGTCGATCAAAAAAACTCTTGGGGACTTAGTAAAATGGTTCAACGGCACAAATGAAATTTTACCGGTTATTAAAATCGCGCTTTTCCATCACCAGTATGTTTTCATCCATCCCTTTGCCGATGGCAACGGGCGAACCGTACGCCTGCTGACGGCCCTTCTGCTCATCCAAGCCGGATACGCGGTCAACAAATATTTCGTCCTTGACGATTACTATGATGTTGACCGCCTAGCGTATTCTGATGCCTTACACAGTGCCGACGCAGGGAACTCTACTGAGTGGGTTGAGTATTTCACTTCAGGGATCAAATATTCCCTTCAAAGCGCGTTGGCTAAAACCAAAAACGCGCTTCTCACCATGCGCATTGATGAGCGCCCCTCAAACCGCGAGCGACAGGTTTTGGAAATTTTCGCCTCAACCAGCGAACTGACAAGCGCCGAGGTGGCAGCAGTACTTGGAGTTTCGCGCCAACAAGCACACAATCTTCTCTCAGGTTTGGTCCAAAAAGGTCTGATTAAAAAAATCGGGCAGACGAAAAAGAGCTATTACCAGATAGCTTGATCATTTTTTCGATTTGATGAACATCCCTAAAGACTGTCGCGAAAAGATTCTAAAAAACGTGGGGCCGATATATCTCTGGTTACTGTTATGTGTGCATATCATTGCGGAATGAGTGGTTTGGGGCAAATGCTGCGGCGGTGAAACTCAGGATGGAAGATGGCGCGGGAATATATCTCGCGGCATCTTCCATATGAGGCGATAATATCTGTTACGATCTGACCAACTCACAATATGCCGTTGTATTTCGGAATCTATTTACAGGGTTTTTGTATATAGTCCTGATACGGAATTTTGTTAATCAATCCCATATCGAGCCATACGCAAATTTCACGCAGTATATCGTGATAATCGCCGTAAACGATCGGGTAGTGGTGAGATATACCCTGTACCAGTATTGTGTT
>Ga0099364_10013754_pt1 | contig 10829 bp, 10 predicted proteins | sample TergutTh196P3_FD_73070 | JGI IMG/M metagenome (GOLD analysis project Ga0099364, IMG submission 73070) | Microcerotermes parvus P3 segment gut microbial communities from Pointe-Noire, Republic of the Congo - Th196 P3 | ecosystem: Host-associated > Arthropoda: Insects > Digestive system > Gut ... | reverse complement strand
TGACCGTGCCATTCGTTTTCTATGGCGGAAATGATTTCGAGCCCCGAATTGCGACGGCCGAAAAGCATTTTCAAATCCAGTTGTCCTACAATTATAACAACGAAAACGTTGTGACAAAACGCATGTCCACCAATTTTCTCAATGCGGAAAGTGAATGGGAACGCATGGAAGGAGACGGTCAGCTGTATATCACAAACCCGGAAACCGGTCTGCTGGAGCCATCCGACGATCTTGCAACCCCCGGACTGGATCGCCGTTATGTGCTCACGCTGACAGACATCCCACGGTACACCGTCTTTTATGATGACAATCTGATGCTCCTGCGACTATGGGGAATAGGCCGCGACAGCCTTTGTACGCCCTATTAGAATTTTTCGAGTCAAAAAAAATCAAAAAAATCACTTTTTTATTGGAATTGAAGAATTTGTATTATTTTTGCGGTGTAATATTTAATATTTTAATAACATAGATGCTTATTTTTTTAGCGGAATATTCAAAATATAGTTGCCTCTTTGCCGGTGAATTACATTTTACCATCGGGGCAATAATCATCAAATTTTACTTGAACCGATAAAGGGAACGCCCGCTATGTTGGTGCTGTTTGGAAACGGCTGCAATACTTAACGCCCGTCGTAAAGTTTAATTCACACCTGCGGCGGGCGTTCTCCTTATCAAAACTCTTATCAAATGAATTACAATAAGAAAGACAACCAAATCATTGGAAGTAAAATCCGAAAAAGTACCGTACATCGGCATATGAAATGACGATGTATATGTATCTCGTCAAGGCAGCGTGGCGGGAAGTCAAAGTAATTAGCTCTAAAACAGTAAATAAATAGCAGGCTTTATCGGTTTTTTTACGCTAAATCCGCTGAATCACAAAAAAAAACACTTTTTTTATAGATAGAATTTGAAGAATTAATATTACTTTTGCTGCGTAATATTAAAGTAGAGTGCCTATGATATAAGAAAAAGCGTATTTATACGCGCATAAAAGATATTTTGAAAAATTAGCGGTTGCTATTTTATTCTTTGCAGACCAGTTTCCCACTGAAACCCATTTGTAGGGTTGTCCTATCAAGAATAAGTTAGGTGACGTCGTAGTTTGCGGCGTGGAATGACTTGTTAGATAGGATAGGCGTGGGAACCTGGTATGCAGACAAGGATTTTTCCACGCTTTTTTTATGTGCGTATCCGACGATTAATCAATTTCGAAAATACTCAAACTCAAAAAAACAATACGATCATGAACTCAAAAGTAAAATTTTATAGCAGTAAGATGGTAATTACTACTAAAAAGGGCGAAGAGGCCCGTTATTACAGTGATTTGATGTATGCTACATTTTTCAAACCTTACTGTTTGCTGCATTTTGCCGATTGTGCCGAATATAAAGTAGTACTTTCAGTCAGCGATCTGCTGAAAACATTGCCTGAAAAGACTTTTTGCCAATGCAACCGTTCAGATATTATCAATCTTGGCTATTACAGGGGGTACGATAACGAAAAGGAAATGGTACTCATGGAAGGCGGTCATAAATTTGAGTTGTCTTCCAGGAGGAGAAAAAACTTCAAGGAGAAAAAGGAGAGCCTGAAATGCCTTTCGCCACAATGCGCCAATTGCTCGGATAGCAAAAAAGGAAACTGTAGCGACTATTGGCTCTTCAACCTTGAACCCGATTTGGTGAATAACGAGTTGGAATGACTTGAACATTAGTACAATAAACGCTCGTCCTGAAAAACTGTTACGTTCATCCTTTTTAAATACAGTTTGCAAATTTAAAAATCGGTTTTTGGAGAAATTGTATTATCTTTGCAGCGTAATTAAGGTCACAACTTTTCAAAAAAAAGAAAAAAGAAGAATATGAAAAAAAAATTATTAGGATTGGCCGTTTGTGTGTGTTTCCTGTGTTTCCTTGTTGTGATAACAAAACAAGGGTTTAGGACATTGTTGTTTGGGAAAATAGAGAGATGCATAAATAAAAAAGAAAAGATTGATGAAATTACAAATAGTGATATTATTAAGACTATTCTAATACCAAAACCTGTCAGTATAAATGAAGTAAATATAATTGATAATTTTGAATACATACATAATTTTAGAGTCAAAAAACGAGAACTCATTTTTTGGACATATTTCAAAAATGAAGATTTTTAACAATCGGATATTTATTTTTGATAGAAGATATGCGCAAGCTGTACTCATTTATACTATTGAAGGTAAACATATAGCAACTGTAGGCGATAATAAAGGGCAAGGACCCGCAGATTTCGTCAATGTACATAATTTTGAAATTGATTACTTTAATAATCAATTATTAGTGATGGACAATTGGGGAAGAAAATTTATGATTTACGATTTTGATGGAAAATTTGTAAAGAGAATCGATTCACCGATTTCGGTTACAGACGCTGCTTTATTGTCAAATGGACATATTGTACATGCAAAATCAAGTAACAGTTTTATAGCATCCAACTATAACAATGATTATCAAATAATTGTTACAGACAATAACAAAAATATTATTAAAGAGGGATTTGAATACAACAATAATAAAAATTTAAAACTTTCCTGCAACAGTCTTATTAACACACTGTCGAATGGAGATATTAATTTTGCTCCAAGATTTCGAGACACTATATATAATATTACTCTTGATTCAATAATTCCAAAGTATGCAATTAGCTTTGGAAGCAATAAGACTATCTCTAATAGAGAGCTATCTAAACTTTTTTCAGAAAAGGAGCTGTTTAAAATTAGAGAAGGGGGTGGTTTATACTTCTCTGGAGAACATGTTGAATCAAAAGATTTTTTATGCTTATTATTTTCTTATGCAAGAATAATAGTTTATTATGATAAAAGAACAGAAAATACATTATCTGTAAATTATAAAGGAGGCTCATTTGAACATGATTTGTACGAAATAATTTGCGCAGATAACGAGGGCTATTATTATGGGGCATTTAATCGGACAAATAAAGATGAATTAATTAAGCACTTCCCTGAACTTCAACACTTAGTTGATCCGGACGATATGAACCCAATTATATTTAGATATAAAGTTAAGAATGAATAATTGATTATTAATAACTCATGTTTCGCACTTTTCTTTTGTCCCGCAGGTGTTCTACCGATATGCAGTCCTAGCGGGACAGAGGGTTGCTGAAAAATCCCGTCAGGGATTAAATATCGGTAGAAAAAGGACATGTTCCCCCCAAAGTCCCGTAGGGACGTAATAAATTGCGTACCTGCGGCACGCTTAAGGAGGGTAAAATTCGATTTCTTCTACCGATATGATGTCCCTTACGGGACAGATGGTTGCTGAGTCTGGCGAAATTTAATTGTAATTGGAAATACTAATAGGCTTATTAATAAAGAGATACATTTTGAAACTATGATATTACAGGCTGTTTACCAGAATATTATAATGAAGTGCGAAACATGAGTTAATAATAATGGTATTAATGGTATATTCAGATTCTACAAATATGCACGGATTGCCGATTCCGTTCAGTACCGTACATCGGCGAAAGAAATAACGATGTATCTCGTCAAGGCAACCCGGCGGAAATTCAAAGTATAATAATAATATTATGTACGCGAACATCAATATATATATAACGAGCATTAAGATTACTTACTACTTAAAAGGGCGAAGAGCTGAAATGCCTTTCGCCACAATGCGCCAATTGTTCGGATAGCAAAAAAGGAAACTGTAGCGACTATTGGCTCTTCAACCTTGAACCCGATTTGGTGAATAATGATTTGTATTGACTTGAATATTAGTACAATAAACGTTCATCCTGAAAAACTGTTACGTTCATCCTTTTTTTCTACGCTCGTCCTGAAAAACTGTTACGTTCGTCCTTTTTTTTCAAATCCTGCTTGTAAATTTCAAATCGGTTTAGGAGAATTGTATTATCTTTGCAGCGTATTTTAGATCATATATGAGACAGAGTCGCTACTGTTCCCCAAAAAATGCGAAGTGAAATTGCGTGAACACTTAAAAATCATATTGCAGGAGAGAAGGAACTCCTTAAAACGGGCAAGACCTGTGAAGCCACATTAGAAGGGGGATATGTTTTAACTTTTAATAAAAAAGAAGAATATGAAAAAATTTTTAATCGGATTGATAGTATGCATTTGTTTCTTTGTTGCAATAACGAAACAAGGGGTGAGGTTAAGCAACGAAAGAACATTGTTGTTTGGGAATATTGAAGCTCTTTCGCAAAGAGAAGACCCAGAACAAGGAAATAGACAAAGTAACCCGACAGAGGAAATATGTTATATTAGAAATGAAAAAAATCAAATAATTGGCTGGGGATATATCATTTCATGCATCTCAGGAAAAAGGTTTTGCATAGAAGGTTGTGTGAATCCAAATTAGATGCTTATCATTTTATTTTATGTATGTATTAATTTTTAATTTTTTAATTGTAAATAGTTGAGATATGAAAAAGAGAATTTTATTTTATTTTATCGTGTGTGCATGTTTTTTTATTGCAATATCAAAGAAAAATTTAAGTAATAGTGGGAAAATATTATTAGGAAATATTGAAGCACTTTCACAATCTGAATCGCCTGATCAAGGAAAAAGGGATATTGATATTACGGAGGAGACATGCGTTTATAGCGGTGAAAATGGAACTAATGGAAAGGGTATATTAATTCTATGTAAATCAGGCGATGATATTTGTTATCGAGGTTGTTTTAAAGTAAATTAATCCTCTTCTCCAATCTAATCTAATCTACTTTATGCAAGTTTTTTCTATAAGGATGAGTCCAGTCAGAAAAGTATATTTATCATAAAAAGATTGATTTATTTGGTTATAAGCGAAATAGTTAGTGTCTTTCGCCCGGATTTCAAAAAGAATAAAATCATGTACCGTCGCAGTTTAAAAACGAGTCAATTGAATTTATTTTCGAATGTAGATACCCTGTTAAAGGGCAAAGCGTTGAAAGTATATACTGAAGCCGAAAAGTGGAACAATCAGTTTCGTATTCAAGTAACTTCCTGTATTGATGAGGACATTTTCCGTCCTCTGTTTGATGAGCATCATGGCGCTCCCAATGCTTCTATTCGTGTTCTGACAGGAATGTTCAAGATTAATGGCGCTAAAATTCGGATGGACAGCAAATTGCCGGGCAGTAACATTGTCTGGTACAGTCGTTATGAACTGATTCATGAAACGGTTCGTCAGGCTTATCTTCGGGCCAAATCCAGAATTGACAGTTTACTCTCCGGGGATGAAATCAGTCTGTTGGGGCATATCGCGGGTGAAAAGGGAAACATGGTGTCTTATCGCAGTACCGGTTCAGAAATCGAAACAGAGTTATCTCAATTGATGATAGTTATCTATAAGATTATCAACAGGATTGATGATGATTCATCAGTCTCCCTTTCAACCCTTCGCCGTGTATTTAACGGAAAGTATGAAGTTGTAAACAATGCTGTCAGCACTCGCCCAAAGCAGGAAATCAGCACGGCAAGCGTTCAGTCTCCTCATGATACTGAATGTCAGTATCGCCAAAAGGATGATCAGCAGGTCAGGGGATATGCTGTCAATGTGACTGAAACCTGTGACAGTGGAGATTCGTTTAATCCGGTTACTAATGTTCTGGTAGATACGGCCGGCGCTGCCGACTGTGATTTTTTACAGACTGCCATCGAAGAAACAAAGGAAACAGTTACCGGAAAAATAGAAACTGCCAACGCCGATGGATCCTATCACAGTCCTGAAAATCAGGATTATTGTATGGAGAACGAAATTGATCTTATTGTTGGCGCCATTCAGTTAGGGTATTATTATCCTAACGCCAAAAGCCGTTATCGGGGACTGATCAAACACAAAATGCGGGCTTCATGCCGTTGCTTTTGGATCAACTTTGTCCGGATTGGGAATTTTGTAACCGGTAGTAGCCCGAATTATGCCCTGAAATCAGTAAATCGCCGGATTTTTCCTCATCTTTGTGCCCAAAATGAAAAAATATGGCAAACCCTGCACTGTTTTTTGCGTTTTTTAACAGGATGGAGCGAAGACGTAGCATTATTTTTTGGGCTTAATCAATTTGCACCAATTTTTTTCAGAAAAACGGCTGAAATGATGATTTTTAAAAAGTGATTATCGGAGTGGACTTAAGGATATAACTTGTAATAAGGTTACAAAATGAATATAAAGTTTATTTATTATTATAAAATAGTGTTATTTTTTTTATCTGTTTTTGTTTTAGGTTGTCAAAAAACAAAACAGATTATTATAGAAACTAAAAATAGAAATCTTCAAAATATTGTTATTCCAAAGCCAATTATTGACGCAAATATAATTGATAAATTAGAGTACATTATTTTAGAATCAAATGATAATTCATTACTTGGAAATGTAATAAAAATGAGAGTATATGAAGATAGAATATATGTTCTTGATCGAATATACGCTGGAGAAGTATTTATTTATTCAATTGATGGAAAGCATATAGCAACTATTGGTAAAAATAAGGGGCAAGGTCCACTTGATTTTGTAAATGTACATAATTTTGAGATTGATTATGCAAATAATCTTTTAATTATAATGGATAATTATGGACAAAAATTCATGATTTACAATACAGATGGAGAGTTTATTAAAAAGATCAATTCGAAACTAAGAGTGACTGACGCAGTTTTACTTCAAAATGGAAATATAGTTCATGCAAAATCAAGTAGTGAACATAAATTATCCGGGCAAAGCAACAGTAAAATATTTATAACTGATGACAATCAAAATATTATAAAAGAAGGCTTTGAATACGATGATAACAGTAATATAAATTTACTAAATTACAACATAATTCGTTCTGAATTTAACGGAGATGTTGTTTACGCTCCCAGATTTAAAGATACAATTTATACTGTAACACTTGATTCAATCACACCGAGATTTACTCTTGACTATGGTAACAATAAAAAAATATCAAACAGAGAGATAGAAAACATTAAAACAAATCAAGAGCTTTTTAGTCTTCTAGAACAAGGGAATTTATGTTTTTTGGGAATTAATGTTGAATCAAAAGATTATTTATATTTATCATTAGGATTTGGATTAAATGCAACAGTGGTTTTTTATAATAAAAATACGACTAAAACATTATCTATATCACGCGACACAAAAAATTACGATTTGTTTAAAATACTTTGCGCAGATATCGATGGATATTTTTATGGCGCATTCAATAATACGCCTTTGGATGAATTAATTGAATTATTTCCCGAACTTCAACATTTAGTTGATCCGGATGATATGAACCCAATTTTATTTAGATATAAAATTAAGAATGAATAATCGATTATTAATAATAGCAACTATTTTAATATTGTTTTCCTGGGGATGTACAAATAGTAGAGAACGATATATAAAAAAGACAATAGGAAGTGAATTGGTAATTTTTGTTGACTCAATGACGAAAGTGAACAATAGAGAATTATATTATGTCGAAATAGAAAAACCTCTTAAAATAGTGGTTTATTCAGATTCTACAAATTGTAATGCGTGTGATATAAAATTCCCTTTGTGGAAAATACGATTTAGAGAACTCACTCGAGAAAACAATAATATTGGTTTGATATTCATAATCAACACTGAAGAAATTGAAGATATGGAATTGAATGCAGATGCAGTTAAAGCTCCAGGTTTACGATTATATGATACGAAAGGTGTATTTAAAAGGAAAAATGATTTATTTCATGAAAGAACCTTTCATGTGTTTTTACTTGATAAAGAAAATAAAGTAATTATAGTTGGCAATCCAATAGAAAATTCAAATTTGTATAACCTTTATAAGAAAGCAATAGAAATGTACACTGATACTGATAATAAGTATAATAAGTAAGATTAAAAGATTTAATTGAATTTTTACAAGCTGATTAATGATGATAAAAAAGATATTAACAATTATTGCATTAACCATTGTTATTTGTACAGTCTTTGTTATCGACAGTTCTTTAAGTCAAGGCGTAGTAAAAGCAAAATATTTTTGGTTTGCTGGAATGATGTGCATAATTTCGCTTCTTATCCCTTTCATTCTAAAAAATAATGAAATTTTTATTACTGATATACTGTTTATTATATGGATAGTTTATATAAATATAAGTAGGTTTTTTCTAACAGTTAACAATAATATAAATTGGCAATTGACGTTATTAATGATACCACTATATATTGCTGTACGCACAACAGAAGAAAATAAAAAACTACAGCAACGGTTACTTGACGTGGTACTTGTAATTGTATTAATAGAGGCCGCTTATGGATTACTACAAGTATATGGTTTTGTTCGATCGAACCATATATTATACAGTATCACCGGCACATTTTTTAATCCCGGTCCTTATTCGGGATTTATAGCTGTTGGCATTCCCTTGGCATTAAGTTTTTCGTTAAATAAATCATTACCGAAATGGGAACAAATACTGGGCGCATTTACTTTGTTTTTGTCTTTACCGGCACTTACTGCTGCCATGAGCAGAGCTGCATGGATAGCAGCCTTTGTCGGATGTGTGCCTGTATTAATAAGATTTACGAGTTTTAGGTTTAGGGTTTCAAATTATAAAAGAATTACGCTATTAGTTGTTGGTTGTATTTTTGTATTGATTTTGATGGTGGGAATGTATCACATGAAAAAAGATTCGGCTGATGGTCGCTGGGTTATATGGAATGTAAGTATGAAGGCTGTTAAAGAGAATCCTTTATTTGGTGTTGGATACGGTCGGTTTGCAGCAGTTTATGGAGAATCGCAAGCTGAATACTTTCTAAATCAGGAACGATCGGATGCTCAAATAATGGTAGCAGATAGCCCCGATTATGCTTTTAACGAGTATGTACAAATGACAGTAGAGTTAGGTGTTGTGGGGCTGATTTTGTTTCTGCTGTTAATAGCATCACCATTTGTTAAGAGAAAAAAATCCTTTCTAACAATTCATGCTACTTTATTAACATTTTTAGTTTTTGCTGCGTTCTCATATCCATTTAATGTATTGCCACTAGGCATTTTGTTTATAATATTACTGGCATTGTCAGCTCAATCATCAAGAAAATGTAATTTTTATTTATCTTTTTGGGTGCGAGTGATAATTATTTCAGCTTGTTTTGGCGTAACCGCTTATAGTGCATACAATATTTTGCCAAAACAATCGGCTTATAAGTCTTGGAAAATATTGCAACAACTGAAGGATACGAATGCCTACAGTCGCACTGCTGAGGAATATGGAAATTTTTATGACATGCTAAGGCATGAAAAAAAGTTTCTTTTTGAATATGCGCAATGTCTAACAAAAGCAGGAAAATATAAAGAAAGCAATCGATTATTCGAAGAATATCTTTTATATGGAAGTGATCCAATGGCATATAACTGCATGGGAAATAACTTTAAGGAAATGGGTGAGTACAAAATAGCAGAGTATATGTATATTTATGCTTCACAAATTGTTCCAAATCGACATTATCCATTGTATCTTTTAATGAAATTGTACACAGAAATCGGGCAAACTGAAAAGGCAATAGAAATGGCTGAAAAATTGCTGAAAAAACCTATAAAGGTATATTCAGAGGCTATAAGTGAAATGCAAAAAGAAGCGAAGAAAATAATGATTAATGACTAAAATAGTTAGTAGTTATTTGAGTTTAAAGTATAGAAAGTAGTCTATGAAGCAGAAAATTAAGAGGTTTTTAAGGGAGTTGGGGTTTTATACGGATGTCATTATAATATCCATTATTGTTGCTGTCGGGTTGCGGGTTTTTGTTATTATGTCCATCATCAAAATACCGTCAGGTTCGATGGAGCCGGCCGTGCTGGCGGGAGATCGCATTATTGTTACCAAACTGATTCCCGGTCCCCGTGTTTTCCGTGATATCCGGCAAATCAGGGTCGATGGAAAAGTACAGACGAAGCGTTTCAACGGGGTGCGAAAGGTAAGGCGAAATGATGTTCTAGTGTTCAATTTTCCGTACACGGCAGGGTGGGACAGGATTGATATGGACTTGAATGTCTTTTATTTGAAGCGCTGTGTAGCCCTGCCCGGCGATACGTTTTCGATTGAGGAAGGAATTTACAGGGTAAACGGCTGTCCCGATTCTTTAGGGTGCCTGTTTCGCCAGAAAGAACTGTCGATGAATTCACAGGACGATTATGCGCCGGTGATCTGGAACTGCTTCCCTTTTGATTTTGAACATTATCAATGGAACATCAGGGATTTCGGGCCTTTTTATGTGCCGGCATCCGGCGCTGCGCTTGACATTGATACCCTGAACATCCGTCTTTACAAAAACCTGATTGAATATGAAACAGGCAGGACGCTTTCAGTCAGTGACGGACAGGTTTATTCGGGGAATGAGGCGATGAATGCGTACACATTCAAACTGAATTACTATTTCATGGCAGGCGATTACATTTACGATTCGAAGGATTCGCGCTACTGGGGTTTGCTGCCTGAAGACTGTATCATCGGCAAAGCCATCCTCGTCTGGCGTTCAACCGACATGTACACCGGAAAAATACGGTGGAAACGTTTTTTTAAAATCATTCACTGAATAAATATGTATACCGCATGAAATCACATTATCTAAAAACAAGTCTGCTGTGCTGCGCAATGATTTTTGTCGCTGGATGCGACAGCGGCAGACTGACGTATCCTTTCAGGGAAGTTTACAATCATTATTCATCGCCCGAAGATTCCCTGAAACGGCGGGCCGTCATCTATCTGGAAAAATACGCCCGCTATCATGCGGGTGTTTCGTTCGACATTCTCGACAGGGATGACAGTCCGGTCGACAGTTTTGACGGATTGCACCGGTATCCG
>Ga0099364_10013753_pt1 | contig 10831 bp, 9 predicted proteins | sample TergutTh196P3_FD_73070 | JGI IMG/M metagenome (GOLD analysis project Ga0099364, IMG submission 73070) | Microcerotermes parvus P3 segment gut microbial communities from Pointe-Noire, Republic of the Congo - Th196 P3 | ecosystem: Host-associated > Arthropoda: Insects > Digestive system > Gut ... | reverse complement strand
GCGACGGTATGAAGCCGATACACAGGCGCATTATTTATGCTATGCACGAGGACGGGCTGACTTATAACAAGCCGTACCGCAAGTCGGCGACGACGGTGGGCAACGTCATAGGCAATTATCACCCGCACGGCGACACGGCAATATATGATTCGCTTGTGCGTATGGCGCAGCCTTTTTCGCTGCGTTACCCGTTAATCGACGGTCAGGGCAACTTCGGCAACGTAGACGGCGACGGCGCGGGGGCGATGCGTTACACGGAGGCGAGAATGAGCCGCGTGGCTGACGAAATGATGACTGACATAGAAAAAAACGTCGTGGATATGGCGCCGAATTTTGACAATAAAATGACGGAGCCTACCGTTCTGCCGTCAAGGTTCCCGAACCTGCTTGTGAACGGGTCTATGGGTATCGCCGTCGCTATGGCGACGAATATCCCGCCGCATAATATCAACGAGGTTATAGACGGGGTTACGGCGGCGATTGACAATCCGGATATCAGCATACTTGAGCTTATAAATTATATAAAAGGTCCTGATTTTCCGACGTATGCTTCGATTTACGGGACTGCCGGAATTATCGAGGGCTATCTGACGGGCAGGGGGCGCGTCGTCATACGCGCCAGAGCTGAAATAGAAGAATATAAAAAGACGAACAGGATAATCGTTACGGAGATACCGTATCAGGTGAACAAAGCTAATCTTGTAGAGAGCATCGCGGGCTTAGTCAAAGATAAAAGGGTTGACGGGATAACTGATATACGCGACGAAAGCAGCGGCAAAACGGGTATGCGTATAGTCATAGACCTGCGGCGCGACGCTAACCCGGCTCTTATATTAAATCAGCTTTATAAATTCTCGCAGATGCAGGACACTTTTTCTATGAACATGATTGCGCTTGTGAACGGCGAGCCGAAAATTTTGAATTTAAAGCAGATTATCACGCATTATATCGCGCATCAGGTAGAAATAATAAGCAGGCGCGTGAAGTTTGACCTAGAGCGCGCTTTACAGCGTATGCATATTTACGAGGGGCTTAAAACTGCGATTGATAATATTGACGAGGTTATAAGCATAATCAGGTCGAAAAAGACGGTGGGCGAATCTAAACAGGCTCTGATAGAACGGTTCGGGTTTTCGGACGCGCAGGGGCAGGCGATTGTCGAGCTGCCGCTGGGCAGGTTGTCGGGGCTTGAAATAGAAAAGATTGTAGAAGAACTTGAGAGGCTGCAAAATTTAGTCGGGGAGCTTCGGGCTGTTTTGGCTGACCCGAACGCCGTCAATAAAATTATAAAAGATGATTTGCTTGAGATTAAAAGAAAGTACGGGGACGGGCGGCGGACTGAAATCCTGCCGAATGAGAACGAGATTATATTCGAGGATTTAATCGAGCGCGAGGAGTGCGTCGTTACCCTGACGGAAGCCGGGTATATAAAAAGACAGCCGGCGAGCGTATATCAGGCGCAGAAGCGCGGCGGCAAAGGCGTTATGGCTATGGGGACGAAAGAGGACGATATTGTGACGGATATGTTCGCGTCGAGTTCGCATGATATATTATTGATGTTCACGAACAAAGGTCGGGTATACGAGAAAAAGTGCTATGAGATACCTGTTTCTTCGCGCATATCAAAGGGTACGAATATAGTTAATCTGCTTGAGCTCGGCGAGGGTGAAACTTTATCGACGATTATTCCGGTGTCTGACAAAGAAAGCGGCGGGTATTTAGTTATGGTCACGAGGCGCGGCTTGATAAAACGCGGGCGGCTGGCTGATTATGCCCGTATTAACAGGAACGGGAAAATCGCGGTGACTTTGGATGACGGTGACGAGCTTGCGTTTGTTGCGAAAACTAACGGCGGCGATGAAATATTTGTCGCGGCGACCAACGGCTTGGGCATAAAATTTAACGAGAGCGCGGTCCGCGTAGTCGGCAGAACGGCGCGGGGGGTTCGCGCCATAAGGCTTGCGCCGGGCGAATATCTTACGGGGGTGAGTATTAATCCGAGTGACAGCACGGAGGAAGCGCCGGAGCTTGAATTTGAAGTTGAAGGCGGCGAAGCTGGCGAAAGCGAGGATTTTATAGAGATTGATACTGACGAGGCGGAGGAAGCGGACGAGAGTGAAAACGGGGAGAACGACGAAGCGACGGTGTCTGTCGATGAAAACGCGCTGACTATATTGACGATAACTAAGAACGGTTTCGGGAAACGGTGCGAGTTTGACAGTTTCACGCTTCGCAACAGGGGCGGCAAAGGCATGAAATGCCACAGGGTCGATGATATAACGGGCAGCCTTGTGGGTACTTTGAGCGTTCGCGAGTGCGATGATATTATGATAATAACGGACGACGGGACGATGATAAGGACGCCGGTTTCGGGGATACCCGTGTATGTGAACCGGGGCGGCAAAGGCGTTAAAGTTATGCGGACGGCGGAGGGCGTGTCTGTCAAGACGTTTGTTAAAGTTGCGGCGGAAGAAAAAGATGATATTGACGACGGAGAGATTGAAGAAGATATTGACGGGGAAAGCGGCGCGGCGCAGGGTGAAAGCGAAGGAGCGCAGTAAATCTCAAGCCCTCTTTCGCGAAAGGGGGCTTGGTTTCAGCTTATAAGAGCAGATTAATAAACGCCTGAAAATTGATAATAAATTAAATTGATAATAAATTAATGAGAGCAAATTTATGAAAGTAAGCGGGAGGAATAAAAATTATGAAACTTGGGATAAGTGTTTACAGTATATCGAGAAAAATATTAAGCGAGGAAATAACGCCTCAGCAAGCGGTTGAATGGCTCGCCAAAAATGCGGGCGCGGAAGTGATAGAAATAACGCCGTTCGGCATAGATTTAATAAATGACGGAAACCTTGCGGGGGAACTTAAAAAAATCGCGCAGGATAACGGCAGTATTATAAATAATTATAGTTTGAACGCGAATTTTCTGCAAGTGCCGAATTCGGCTTATAACGTGGAGCTTGAGCGGGTAAAAGTGCAGATAGAGGCGGCGGCGAAGCTCGGCGTTTCGACGATGCGTGTGGACGCAAGCAACTACAGGAGGAATCCCGAAGACAATATTATAAAAAATTTTATAGACGATTTGCCCGCGATAGCCGAAGTTTACGGGCAGTTATGCGATTATGCGCGCAAGTTTAATATTGTCGTGCTGATTGAAAATCACGGGTTTTATATAAACGGGTCGGACAGGGTAGGCGCGGTTTTGTCGAATGTGGACTGCGGGAATTTCGCGCACCAGCTTGACGCGGGTAATTTTTTATGCGTGGACGAGAACCCGGAAGTCGCCGTTAAACGGCTTATAAACAGGGCTATGACGGTGCATATGAAAGATTTTTACGTAAGGGACGAAAGCAGCGACCCGGGCGATGCGACGCAGTTTGACTGTTCGGGTTCGTGGTTCAGGTCGCAGCACGGGGCGTACCTGCGCGGGTCGATTTTAGGTCAGGGCGACATGAACATGAAAAAAATCGCAGGGATTATAAAAGATTCGGGATTTGACGGGTGCGTCTATCTGGAGTTTGAGGGTATGGAGGACTGTTTCTACGGGACGAAAGTCGGGTTTGACAATATGAGGAGGCTGTTGGGGAGATAGTATAACGATGAGGAGAAAGATATGCGTTCGATAGAAATTTGCGCCGGGGCAGGCGGTCAGGCATTAGGATTGGAACAAGCAGGATTTGAACATACTGTCCTTGTAGAAATAGATGCCGACGCTTGTGCTACGCTTAAAAATAACCGCCCTTACTGGAACGTAATAAAAGGCGATATAAAAGATTTTTCTGCTAAAAACTATCAAAATATTGATTTACTCGCGGGAGGAGTGCCGTGTCCTCCGTTTTCTATCGCAGGAAAGCAATTGGGAAACGAAGATGAACGGGATTTGTTTCCGGAAGCGCTTCGCATCGCAAGGGAATGTAAGCCAAAAGCAATAATGCTTGAAAATGTTCGGGGAATATTTAATAAAAAATTTAATTATTATCGTTCAGAGATTGAATTTATCCTGAAAAAAATGGGATATGAGTGTACTTGGGAGATTATACAGGCGCATGATTACGGAGTTTCTCAAATGCGTTCGCGTTCTTTACTTGTTGCCATGCAGAAAAAATATTTTCCGTATTTTAGTATGCCGCCTAATACTATTAGTCAAATTCCCACGGTAGGGCAGCTTCTTTATGACGAGATGGCTTGCGGCGGTTGGGAAAATGCCCGAATATGGGCTGAACAAGCGGCGGGTATTGCTCCTACGCTGGTTGGCGGAAGTAAAAAGCACGGCGGGGCTGATTTGGGTCCAACAAGGGCAAAATCAGTTTGGAAGAAACTTGGCGTAGACGGAAACGGAATAGCAGATGCGCCGCCCGCAAAAGGTTTTACGGGCACGCCGAGGCTGACTGTTAAAATGGCGGCGTTGGTTCAGGGATTTCCACCCGAATGGAGGTTTGCAGGAAAAAAAACTTCTGCTTACAGGCAAGTAGGAAACGCTTTTCCTCCTCCTGCGGCAAAAGCTGTTTCGGGTTCAATTTTAAAAGCATTGAGCGACGGAGAAATTAAAGAAAAATAAAGGAGAAGCAATAAATGATAAGGAACGGTTCAAGGGATAAATTAAGAAAATATTTTTTAGAACACGTAGGGGAAGTATTAAGTTCAGATACTTTGCGGGAGATAGCGGGAATAAGCGAATGGGCACGGCGTATACGCGAACTGCGAAATGAAGAAGGTTATCAGATACTTACTCATAACGATAGGGCTGACCTTAAACCCGGACAATATATTTTAGAAAACCCGATTCCTCAGCCGGCGTTTACCCGCGAAATAAGCAAAGAAATCCGGGCGTATGTACTTGACCGCAATGGTTTTACTTGTCAGATGTGCGGTGCGGTTGCCGGTGAGCCTCACTTATACGACCAATCAAGAAAGACGCGTCTGCACATCGGACATATTATAGATAAAAGTATGGGAGGTACAGACGACCCGTCGAATCTTCGCGCACTTTGCAGTGTGTGCAATGAAGGAGCTTCTAACTTGACTTTGGACAGACCTTCTTATGAAAAATTATTGATTCAGGTACGCAGAGCAACAAGTGCGGACCAGTTAAAGATATTGCATTGGCTTATAAGAAAATTTGATAAACAGGCATTGGATATGATTAAATAAAAAAAATGAAAAGGGGATTTTGAAAATGGAATGTGTATTCTGCAAAATAATCGCGGGGGAACTGCCCTCGCGGAAAGTTTACGAGGACGAAAAAATACTGGCGTTTCATGATATTAACCCGGTTGCGCCCGTGCATTTTTTAGTCGTGCCGAAAAGGCATACAAAATCGTTGAATTATATAAGCGACAACGACGACGTTGACCATATATGCTATGCTTTGCGGAAAATCCCGGAGATTGCGGCTTTGCTTAACGTCGACGACAGCGGGTACAGAGTAATAATTAACGTCGGCGAGGACGGCGGGCAGACTGTCGAGCATTTGCATTATCACGTTATCGGCGGTAAAAAATTAGGCTGGGGCAAATAATATGGCTGTGAAAAAATTTGAAACGCTGAGTCCGAAGGTTCTTGACGAGCGGTTAAAGTCTGGCAGTATCTGCGGGATTTACTGCTTTTTCGGCGAAGAAGAATATATGGCTGACTATTACGCGAAAAAAATAACGGACGGCTTTTCTGAAAGCGCGGTTTTTGACCCGGATAATTTTGATATAGGCTTGCTCCGCGATACTGTTTTAAGTTACGGCTTCGGCTTCGGAGAGCATAAATTGGCGGTGGTTAAAAACTGCGGGAACATAAAATTTAAAAGCGGGGAGAAAGACCAGCTTATCGCGCTTTTGTCCGACGATGATATAAAAGGGTACGCGTGCGTTATTTTTATATATAAAGAGCTTGAGGATTTGCAGGCGAAAGCCGTTAAGAGCGATAAAAGTGTAAAGAGCGAAAAAAAAGGCAGGAAAGAGAAAAATCTATCTGATTTTTTAAAAGAGAACGCGGATTTGTTCGAGTTTAAAATAAACGCTCCGGCACAGCTTGTCCGGTGGATAAAAAATATCTGCAAATCTGAAAATACGGAAATATCGGACGGGTGCGCCGAATATATTTTAAGCAGGGGCGAAACGAGAATGTACCCGCTTAAAAACGATATTGACAAGCTGATAAGATATACGCAGGCGAAAGGCGCGTTTTTGATAACGCGGGAGGATATAGATAATCTGCTGCCGAAGAAAACGGAGCTTGAAGCGTTTGAGCTGACGAACGCTATTCTTGAAAAAAATTATAATAAGGCGTTTGAGAGCCTTGAGAAGTTAAAATATTTTAAAGAGGAGCCTGTGTTTGTGCTGGCGCAGATTGCGCGTTATTTCTGCGATTTGCTGCCGGTCAACCTCGCGGGGGGGACCGACAACGTGATGATTGCGAGAAAGACGGGCATACACGAGTATAAAGTCAAGTTAAATTTAAACGCTTTAAAAAAATTCAAGGAGCCTGACAAGTTTATAAAAGACGCGTTAAATTTATGCAGGGAGTGCGATATAAAATTAAAAAGCACGCAGATGCCGGAGTATAACCTGCTTGAAAATTTAATTTTTAATATCGCGCAGTTGTGACGGCGGGGCGTCGTCTGCGGGCGGCGTGTTCCTTTTACGAAAGCTGTGTTAGATATATGTATTGTACTGTAGAAAATTTATATTAGGGACAGGTGGAATTATGAAGAAAATAGCATATTCGGCGATTTTTATAATAACTTTACTTATTATTTTGATGTTAAGTGGCTGTAAGTTAAACGAAATAAGAGTTCCAACGAATGAGGAATTGCAGGAAATGGGCGTTCCAACTCCTCAAGAATTAAAGGAACTTACAGAGAATCTTCCGCCTTATTCGGAAGAAAGAGATTGTGGGTTTGAGGCTTTAAATGTTTTTGAAAAATTTGGTGGAAATATAATTTTTGCACAACAGGGATTTGAAGAAGATGATTTTTATGATGGAATTTATTCAGTAGAAAAAACAACACTTCCATCAGATTTATCTGAATTAGTTGGTCCAGGAATATTTTTTTGGTGGGGAGCCACGTATATATATTATGATGGATTTGGCTGCTATGAATTGTCCTTGATTGAGAGATTAGATATTATCGAACATCGCGGTGTAAATATGGCAAAAAATGGTCCTCACGTTTGGAATATAATAAATGGAATAGTAATTGATATTTCATGGGCTCGTCAAAATATGAGAACATTCAATAATACTGTTATAGTGAATAATTATATTTGGAATTATTATTGAGAAAACTCGTGCTGATAGGTAAAAACATAATTTCCGAACAAGCGGCAAGCAGTGCATTATAAGCATTTTCTGCGTTAGCGGTATCAATACATTTTGTCTAACACAGCCTTTGCGAAAGGGGGGACTGGGACTTAAATATAAAGATTAAGGGGCGGTATGATAAATATAAAGCAGACTGTTATAGTCGAGGGCAAGTATGATAAAATAAAGTTAGAAAATATAATCTCGGCGAATATTATAACGACGGACGGGTTTAAAATTTATAATAATCCTGAAAAACAGGCTTTGATAAAAAAACTCGCGGAAAAAACCGGGATAATAATTTTGACTGATTCGGACTCGGCAGGCAGAAGAATACGCAACTTTATAAAAAGTTTTACCGGGGATTTAAACTGCGAGATTATTAATTTATACGCGCCGAAAGTTTTCGGGAAAGAAAAACGCAAAGATATTCCGTCGAAAGAAAATATAATCGGCGTCGAAGGCGCGGACGATAAAATTATGCGTGAGATTTTTGAAAAGTTCGGCGAAGCTGGTCATGGGGACAGGCGCAGGGTAAGCAAACTTGATTTTTATGAGGACGGATTGTCAGGCGGGGACGGCAGCCGCAGAAAACGCGAATATCTGTGCGAACGCTTGAACCTGCCCCCGATGTCGGCGAATATGCTGCTGGAAACCGTCAATATTTTGTCAGGTTACGAAGATTATAAAAAAATAATAAGAGATTTCGAAGAATGATTTGTGCAATATGCACAAAAATTTTAAAAATTATTGTGCAAAATTATGAAAGTATCATTTATAGCTTGATAACTGTTGATTATTTAAAAAAAAGATGATATAATATAAAAAGATAAAAATATACTCGTTTTTTCCGCCGGAAAACGAGTTAAAAAAATATAAAATAAAATTGTAGGCGCCGGCGGGGAAACGGAGCTTTATATTATGAAAAAAATGAAAAAAATATCTGCGCTTGTTTTAACCGTGTCTTTATTAATCTCGGTTTTAGCGGGCTGCTCAGGAGGCGACCCGGACGACAGAGGCGCGATTATTTTCATGTATCTTGGCGCGGACCCTTCAAATATCAACTTGGACCCTGCGAAAATGCTGTTCTCGGCGGAGGCTGTTAAATTTATCGGCTTGATGTTCGAGGGGCTGACCGTTATGGACGACAGAGGCAGGCTCACCGGAGGCATGGCTAAAAGCTGGGAAATTATCGAAGATGAGGAGCGGGGCGTTTATCAGATGCTGTTCACGCTTCACGATACCAGATGGAGCGACGGCATAGTTTTGTCGGCGGACGATTTCGTGTATGCTTGGAAGCGCATACTCGAACCGGATTTCCATTCGCCGGCGGCGTCTCTTTTGTTTGACATAAAGAACGCGCGCGCGGTCAAAGAGGGCGAAATGACGGTTGACGATTTGGGCATCGCCGCCCTTGACATAACGGAGCTTCTTGTGACTTTCGAGCGCAAGATTGACTATGACAGGTTCTTGGAAAACGCCGCGAGCATAGCTCTTGTGCCGGTGCGCGCGGATACCGTCGACTATGAGCCTGAAACTTGGGCGATGAGTTCCGGCGACCCTATATCGCTGACTCTGCTGTCCAACGGACCGTTCTCGATTAAGCAGCTCGAATATAACAGGGGCGCGATGCTTGAGCGTTCGATTTATTACAGGCTCGAAGGCAAGAGGGGCGAGAATATATTAAAATTTGTCAAGCCTTACAGGATTGTCCTGGACTTCGCGAGTACTCTTGAAAATCAGGTTGAGTCTTTCAAAGTGACGAACGCGAACAGGCTCCCGAGCGAGAGCAACATATTTTTCTTGGGCGCGCTGCCCGCGCCGAGATTTGAAGAATTCAGGGGCGGCGCGGAGCTGCGCGAGATGCTTTCGGCGTATACTCTGCACTTTAACGCGAATAAGGTGCCATTGCACGACGATAAAGTAAGGCAGGCTCTCTCGGTGGCTCTCGACAGGGAGCATATCGCGGGAATAGTCGGCTTGGGAGTCAAGCCCGCCACGGGCATTGTGCCTGCGGGAATAGTCGGCGAAACGGCTTCGGGGGCTGATTTCAGAACGGAATCCGGCGAGCTTATACCGCCTAGAGGCGATATGGCTAAAGCCCGTTCGCTGTTGAGTACCGCGGGTAACCCAAGCGGCTCTGTGCAGTTAAAAGTCAGGAATGACCCTGTAGAAATAGCGGTCGCCGAGTATATAGTCGGCGTATGGAACGAGCTTGGCTTTAACGCGAGCGTCGTACCGGCGCAGGGAAGGGCTTACGCTGAAGATATAATGAACACAGAGTACGATGCTATGCTCTTTGATTATCAGGCGGCGGGAGTGAACGCTTGGTCAGTTCTGGCGTCGTTTGCGACGGCGTTCAGCGGAAGCGCGAAAGTTTATAATCCGGACGGGGGATACTATGAAGAAGCCCCGTTTATAACAGGGTTTAAGGACAGCGGCTACGACGCGCTTATCGAGGAGATATACTTGACTGACGATAATAAAGAGCGGCACGCGAAGCTGATACAGGCTGAAAAGATGATTGCCGAACTGTCGCCTATTGCGCCGTTATATTTTAACGTGAGCATAAATGTGACGGAAGAAATAACCGGCATAACTTACAGCAGGTTCGGGTTCCCGGTGTTTACGAGAGCTGTTCTTAAAAATCATCAGGAATACACGACGACAGAAGAACCGAGAGAATTTGTAGAGTAATTAAAACTTATAAACTAACGTAAAAATGCTGCGCTAAAAAGCCCCTTTTCGCTGAGAAAACTCAAAAAAAGTCCCCGTGAAAACGGGGACTTTCTTTAATTTTTAGAATCCGACTAAACCCATCGCGCCTCTTTCGTTATCCCTGTTTCCGGGGAATTTAAACGCCATTATTCCGCCAACCTGAATATTCTGTAATCCGTAGCCGATAAAGCCCTGTAATATCATGGTCGACGAATTTGTTTCTTCGTTCATGACTCTGCCGTAGAAGAACACTTTCTGCCATTCGCCCTGTACGGTCTGCTCGCCGCGCGGATTGACGTCGCCTTCTGTAGCCCATTCGTCCGTGGGCGTTTTTACCGCGAGATAAAATATCGGGTCGTCGTCCGCCATATATCTGTCGCTCTCGACTTCGCGGCTGCCTTTTATCCACATAACGCCGATGATTAAATCGTCAACCTCGGTAGGGACATCCCTCGCTAAATTAGCTTGAAAATTAGCTTCCCAGAAATTTTCGACGTCCTTTGTGACTTCATAGTTCCACGCGACTGAAAACGGAACATTGTCGCCGCTCACGTCAAGCTCGGTTCTTCTCGCATTGGTCGGAGTGAACCTGCGCATTACTTCTTCTTCGTTTTCCCCCGTTAAAATCTTTACGCCGCCCGTCAGCCCGTGATGCGCCATTTCGGCAATAATCTGGTCCCAGTAATCCATAGTGAAATCCGGTGCGAAAGGCTCGGTCGTGGTCGGCGGCTCCGTAGGTTCGGGAGTTGTAGGCGCTTCTGTCGGCGCGGGGGTTGTAGGTTCAGGAGTTGTTGCCTCCGTTGCCTCGCCCGTC
>Ga0099364_10013752_pt1 | contig 10832 bp, 8 predicted proteins | sample TergutTh196P3_FD_73070 | JGI IMG/M metagenome (GOLD analysis project Ga0099364, IMG submission 73070) | Microcerotermes parvus P3 segment gut microbial communities from Pointe-Noire, Republic of the Congo - Th196 P3 | ecosystem: Host-associated > Arthropoda: Insects > Digestive system > Gut ... | reverse complement strand
AAACTTTCCGGCGAGTTGCCCAAATCAAAACCGTCGATTCGCTTGCCGCCGCGTTCGCCCCCCCGAACGACATCGGGATATTCCGTTCGGCGACGGATCGCCTCCTCGACGTCGAGCAAGGGAACGACCCGTTCCGCACCAGACGCCAAGGCATAAAGCACCGTCGTCGTTGCGCGGAGAACGTCAATCACGAGGGCACATGTTCCCTTCAACTCCGGCGGGTCGAACAGCGTCGGCAACGGATAAACGTCGAGCGTTTTCATCTCATCACCTTACGCCACTCCGGTGTGAACGATTTCAAGCAGTTTCGGTATCGCCATTTTCTGCGGACAATTTTCTTCGCACTGACCGCAACGGGTGCATTGGTCGGCCCGAATATCGGCGGCCATCATACTGTACAAAATTTTGAACAGGTCGGACCCCTTGTCGGCGGCGGCATTGTTGTTATATGTCTCGAAGTTCAGCGGAATGTCCACCCCGCTCGGACACGGCATACAGTACCGACATTTCGTACACTTAATTGGTTGCGACTCGTCATAAGCCTTACGGAGTTCATCGAGAAACGCCGCCTCCGCTTTCGTCAGTTTGCCGACGCCGCTACGCTTTGCAATATCCAGATTTTGGGCAACATGATCAAATGCCGTCATACCACTGAGGACGACGGAAATTTCCGGTTTGTTCCAGAGCCAACGCAGCGCCAAATTGACCGGATTGAATTTTTCTCCTTCCGGCGAAGCGAGGAGTTCGCCCATTTTTCCCGGCGGCTTGGCTAAAACACCTCCGAGAAGCGGTTCCATGACGATGATACCAAGTCCCTTTTCCGCCGCATATTTCAGACCTTGCGTCCCGGCCTGTACGGTTTCGTTGACATAATTGTACTGTAACTGGCAAAAGTCCCAACCGTCGAATGAATCGACGAGTTCCTTGAAAAACGCGAAGTCGTCGTGAAACGAGAACCCGATATGTCCGACCTGCCCTTTCTCCTTTTTTCCGGCGATCCAGTCGACCAATTTGTGTTTTTGGACGATCGGCTGAAAACTTCGCTGTAGCGTATGCAGCATGTACACGTCGATTTTCTCGATTCCGAGATCGCGGCGTTGTTCGTCGAAGATACGGTCCGCCGTTTTTTCGCTGTCGATTTCCCACGTCGGAAGTTTCGTGGCAACAGCGACCTTTTTGCGGTAGCCGTCTTTTAAGGCTCTTCCGACAACTTTTTCGCTGACTCCGCCGTGATAGGGCCTCGCGGTGTCAACGTAATTAATGCCGGAGTCGATTCCGTGCCGCAACATTCGGATCGCTTCCTTTTCATCGACGTGTTCATCCGGTTTGCCGCTGGTCGTTGGCAATCGCATGGTGCCGAAGCCGAGAACAGAGACCGCTAGGCCGGTTTTGCCGAAATTTCTGTATTGCATGGGGCGTGGTTTGTGGTTCGTGGCTCAAACGCAAGGACCAGAGTATAACATCATGGGAGGGGGCAATTCAAGGCGTCGGAATTCCCGGATTGGGGCTGTTGTGCGTGGCGGTTTCGTCTCCCCGACTGATGCCGGGGGGTTGGAGACATTGCGCTCCTTCGGAGCGAAAGGCAAATCGTCCACATGAACTTTTTCCGTCTCATTTTTTCCGTTGAATCGTAACGGTTGTCGAGCCAATCGCAAAGCCGGTCGTCAGGCAAGCGCGAACGACGTAGTTGCCGTGAATCGCGTCCGGAATCGGAATGTCCGCTTGGAAAACGCCGTCCTTAATCGGAGCCGTTCTTGACGCGACCACCCGATCATTGGCCTGACGATACTTTTCCTGATAAGTGTCACGAACGGTTTTGTCAAAGCGGACTCGCCCTGGAACGTTCAAGGTCAGGCGGCTCGCAGGAAGAACCAATTCAAGCAACACGCTTCCGGAACCGTTCGTAGTTCCGGAAACGCCGAGCGTCGAGCCGGCTTGAGCCTTTTCCGGGCAAGTCGGCTCGATCCGCTTCGGTATCGGCAATCGGAGCAGTGGATCACCAAAAAGGTGGAACAGGGCAACGTGTTCAAGGAGTTGCTCGTCTAACCGATCCGGTGCAGGATCGAGCAACCGAGCCAAGGTTGCAACGTTTGCCCGAAGCGGGGATTGCGCGACCGGAACCGGGGATCGCACTCTTGGTGTTCGCCGTAACGCTGCAAGGACCATCGCTCCCAAGGTCGTCGGTTCGGTGCTTGTCGCTTCTTGGAGCAGTTCGATTCCGATAACGCTCATTCCGTATGGCATTGTCGTCCGTGAAGCGGCGAACACCGCGACGGGCCCATCCGGTTCTCGGAGCATTTCTTCGGCGAGCGAACTTGTCGTTGCGTCCGGAACGCCGCCATAACAACAGAACAGTAGGGCAATCGTCGCTCCGTCCGGGCTGCGAATCCCGGCGAGATCATTCGCCGAGAGCGTCGGAAAGTCGCCGATCGGCGTCTGCAACGGGTCCAGCGTTCGGTGCAGACCATGCCCGATGTACGCCCAAAACAGTGAGCCGGAGCCGAGCGTTTCAATAATTTCCCGACGAAGGTTTAGTGGGTCCGGGCAAAACGGACTCTTCCAGTTGAGATGGAGGAGCGCAATGTCCCAAGCCGCCGGAATGGACTCGGTTAGGGCATACCGTGCCGTTGATTCGATAGCGGCGTCAATCATCGGCGAAAAGTTCCCGACTCCGGCGACAACCTGCAAACGGCGACGGTTGATGCCGGGCGGCTCCTCTTCAAATTGAATCGTTTTACGGATCACCATGTCGAGTTGTTCCGGCGTTTCGACGGCAAAGCGACCGACGGCGAGGTCCGGTAATTCGTCGTCATCGAGGTCGCCGTACCAATTGTCGCTTGCCAAAACTTTTTCGTCGCCGAAGTTCTGGATCAGGCGGCAGAGAATGCGTGGGGAAGGAATGACACGGCTCCAATCAACGTCTCCGCGCGGGGCTCCGCTTCCAACAAGGAGCAGTGCGGTCAGCGGGGTCTGCTCGGCGAGGAGTCGAATCCGTTGCCGAATCCGTTGCGGCGTCGTTGCCGTCTCCATACCGAAGGGTTCGACGAGAACATGCACCGTCCAACCCTGTTGCGTCCGATACTTGATCCACGGTTCCAAAGAACGATGGAACGCCGCTGGAGCAACAACGGCAACGTGCTCCGCCGCAACTTGGCCCGAAGTCCACAGGACACCCCCCAGAGCCATAATAACAAGCAACCTTTTGTTCATTCTCTTCAGTAAGACGGCAATTCCGACAATTTAGACAGTCCAACTCTATTACAGATTGACGATACCTTATTAAGCCCTTGGAGTGAAGCAAAACTGAAAGGATTTTAGTTTTTTTCGGCGGTTTTGGCAAAAAACTTTCCCGTCTCCGACGTCCAGAGGGCGACGGTCCATTTGGAAAATCCCATGCAAAAATCTCTTGATCTCAAACTGGCCCGAATTCTCACCGATAGCAGTTGCAACGAGTTCATTCTTGCCGACGCCAAGGATGCCGACATGGCTTACGGCCTCTCGGCACCGGGGCAGAGTCCAGAACAGTATGGACACGAAGCGAGTTTCCGGACTCTGGACGAATACCGGCAACAGATTCGGGAAATCGTCAAGCAGGGTCTCGTTGACATTATGTTGATGAGTGCAAGCAATATCGAAATTTTGACGATCAGGGAACGGATTTTCGATCATTCGGCAATCACTCCGGCGATTCGCGCCAACGACACGACAGACATCTGGCTTGCCGGAGCGGAGGGCGTGTATGGTCGGGAACCGTCGCGCTGTTTCCGGTCGGCCACCATCGATCACGCTCTTTGTGGCAAGGCCTCCTGCGAGGCGCATGAACGAAAGCTCGGCGCCGATCTGGGGCTTTATTCAATAACGTTCAATAACGATCTGGAGCGGGACCGCGAGGCTCTGCAAGCGTACAAGGATTTTCGCGTCGAAGCGGAGACCAAAGGATTCCGGCATTTTCTTGAGGTTTTCAGTCCGAATTTCTTCGGTCCGAACACGCCGAAGGACGTTCCGACCTTCGTGAACAACCACATTGTTCGAACTTTGGCCGGAGTGACAAGCACGGGGCGTCCCGTATTCCTCAAGATTCCGTACTACGGCCCACAAGCGATGGAAGCCTTGGCACGGTATGACAGCAATCTCGTGGTTGGCATCCTCGGCGGCTCGGCGGGAACGACGCTCGACGCCTTCCAGATGCTCGCCGATGCTAAGAAATACGGTGCCCGTGTCGCTCTTTACGGACGAAAGATCAACAACGCCGAGCACCAATTGTCGTTTGTCCAATATCTCCGTGCGATTACGGACGGTCGCATTGCTCCGGTCGAAGCGGTCAAAGCGTACCACGGCGATCTCGAACGGCTCGGCATCAAACCGCGACGGAAACTGGAAGACGATCTCGAAGCGACGGAAACGTCCGACAGTTACAGCGGTTCGTCGAAACCGAAGTCGAAACAGAAAAAGGGTCTTACTCCGACGGAAACGCCGGACTTCTCTCAGATGACCGCCGCCGAAAAGGTTCAATGGAACCTCCAGCGGATACGACGGTAGTCGCAACGCCGGACGAAATGTTCTGTTCCTGCGGGCTCGGCAAGCCCCCTCTTCCCGTTTCGTCAGGTACGGGTATACTGAAGCGTTCCGTATCGGGAAGTTTTTCTCAATTTTAGCACGTAGGAGTTTCGAACCGTGGGGACGAAAAAAACCGGAAAGGGCAGACGGAAGATCGGACGAAAAAAGCGACGAATGCGATCCAAAATCCGACATCGCAAAGGTTGATCGTTCCGTGGCCGCTTCTCAGAAATTCCAGTTCATTCCGAGGAGCAGGGTGTGCGCCGCATAATTCGACGCCATTTCCGCCGTGTAACGTAGATACACATCGAGGCTTGATCCCATTGCCATCGCGAAACCGCCTCCGACGAACAGGCGGTCTTCCGTCAGGAACGTCCCGCTCGTTCCTCCCGCAAGCCGGTAGACGGTCGGCGAGTCGACGAACGTTGCCACGTTGAAGAGGTCTCTGTCGCCCCACTCATGGAGCCAGCCGCCGTAAATCCGCGGTGTCGTCACGGCAAATTTGCCCGCCGTTTTCCACGAATACCGCAGACCGAGAACAGAGGTCGTCTTGTTGCCGGTTCGTGATGAGCCATCGTCGTACCAAACCTGCCGAACGCCGCAGTAGGGTTCGACTCTTGCCAGACCGATTTCCCACCATGTTCCAACTTCGCCGTTGAGATTGCCCTGCAATGCCGACTTGGTTGTTCCCGACCACTTGTTGTCGTTGGAACCAAGGCCGCCTTCCACATCGAAGTAAAAACGCTGCAATCGAATCCTCGAATACACGCAACCGTGAAAGGAGGAAACGTCGGTTGTCGCTTTCAAGTTCTTTTCTTCCGCCGAACACCAACTTCCGCCGAGACCGGCGCCGACGAGGAAGTTGCGTCCCCATTGGCGATCCATGCCGATGGACACGCCGTAAGCCTTGGCGTCGGCCCCTCCGTTCGAACCGCTACCGCTCAGGTTCGTCCAATTTCCGAAGCCGCGTAACCAGGTCCTGACACGCATGGAACCGGAAGAATGCCGAAGATCAAGCGAAGAACGGCGAACCCCCAAGGGCCGATTGAAGAAAAAGAGATTCGAAAGACTCCGTTGTCCTAAAATTGCCGAGTCATTTTCCCGGAAAACCTCCATTGGGAAGGACTCGGCAACCGATCCGGCATAAGCATCGGAAGCGGCAAAGACCGCCAACACGAAAAGGAACCCCATCGCAAAGCGTCTTGGCCTTGACAAACCGGATTCCTTATAACCGTGTTGCATTGGACGGAGAAAGACCAATCGCCCCGCAGAGCGGGGCGGCTAAAAACGGACGGAACGACTCTTACCGAACCTGCGATTCGTCGTCGGGGTTGGCGGCGGTTGTCGGCGTCTCCGGCATAGCCGGGGTTTCGGCAGGTGCACTGGCTGTCTCCGCTTCCTGAGCCTGCGCCTGCGGCGGAGCCTGACGCATAAACGGAACCGGCAAAATCACGCCGGTCTCGTTGCCTCGGGCAAAGAGTTGCGGGGCATTGTTGGCGTCGAATCCTGCTCGAAGCAGGACGCCGCTGTTCACTTCCTGACCGACGATGTTGGCACCGTTCGCGCTACGGACGATCATTTCGCCGCCGGCATCAAGCGTGGACCCCATTTCGGTGAAGAATCTCCAGCGGTCCATCGGCGTTGTTACGAGGTCGTCCGGGCTGGTGAAGATCCGATTCCCGACGAACACATGTCCTTGGTACTGTGTTCCGATGAACTTTTTGCCGAGCACGACATTGTTCGCAAGGACGGAGCCTTCGCGGAGCACGACGTCTTCTCTTCCATCGGCGGCCAGGAGCGTCGCCGACTTTTTGATCGTCAGGGTCCCGACCTCCAGCGTTTCGAATTTGGTCTTACTGCCGACGAAAAAAACGACGGCTGCACCGACGATTCCGCCGACCACTGCGGAAACGACCGAACTCATCAACTTGTCATTCATTCTGAAACCTCCATGTTCTTGTGTGTTTGGTTTACCCTATTGTCGACAAAATCGTTTTGCCGATCATACTTGGGGGAGACTTCGGAAACACCCGTTCCCGAAAAGTTGCGGGATTTTAGCAATTCTCTCCAAACGAATCCAGAGCAATTTCCAAAAAAAACGAAATTTGTTGCCTTCTATGCCACGACAAAGGAAAAAGAATCAACGGCGCAAGAAGAAAATCTCCCCAAACAAGGAGCGACCGGCATTTCATCAGCGACCTTTTCTTTTTTGGTTCCATATCCTGACGGTCGCTTATTGGATATTCCTGACCCTGCTCCTTTGGTTGCCAAACCCACGTGTTTTGCTGTGGGGATGGCAACCTGCGGAAGGCCCACGCGGTTACGCCCACATCATCACGTTTTTGCTGTTGGGCCTGCTCGTCGAACTCGGTCGTCGAAAAAAGAGTCTCCTGTTCTGGAGCGGAATTCTCATCGGATACACATTCCTGACGGAGATCGTTCAGATGGTGCTTCCCTATCGTGCCTTCGAATGGGGGGACATCGCTCAAGACCTCGTCGGCGCCTTCCTCGGACTCGGTGTCGGCGGTGTCCTTCGATTTGGGTGGCGGAAATTCATTGGCAACGTGCCGCAGAAGTTCTCTCGATAGGATTTACAGACCATTCCTTATGCCAAGCCGGACACGACTCTTGACTCTCCCGGAATTTCTGCTAATCTGCTATCCGGATGGAACGTGACGGATGAGTCGGCCAGGGAAGGCCGTTTTTCTCGACCCGAAAACAATGGGTCTTTTTTATGCGCCGATGGATCACGCCGAACGAACACGCCAACTGGAAGAAAGATCGGTCGGACGACTACTCCTGGAATTTTCTATTCCGGCGATCCTCGCGGCGGTTATCAACGCTCTGTGTATGTTGATTAACCGTTTTTTCGTCGGCCAAATGATCGGAGACATCGGCATCACGGCAATTACGGTAACATTCCCTATCACGACGATTATGATGGCCGCCGGAATGATGGTCGGCGTCGGTTCCAACACGCTCATCTCCATTCGGCTCGGCGAAAAGAACAATGAGGAAGCCGAACGGATCGTCGGGCAGGCCGTGTTCCTGTTTATGCTGCTTTCCGTAGGATTTCTCGTCTTTGGACTGACATTTCTCGAACCGTTGCTTCGGCTCTTCGGAGCCGGCGAACGGTCAATGCCGATGGCGAAGGAATACCTTGCCGTTACGATCTGCGGTGCGTTTTTTCACCAAATATCGTATGGCATCAACGGATTCCTTCGGAGCGAGGGGAAACCGCGTATCGCGATGATAACGATTCTCATCGCTGCGGTTTTGAACATTTTTTTCGACTGGTTGTTTCTTTGCGTCTTCAAAATGTCGATCGGAGCCGCCGCTTTGGCCACCATTCTCGCAATGGTGGTGTCGAGTAGTTGGGTCGTTTGGCACTACACGTCGGGCAAAACCCTACTCCGCTGGCGTCTGCGCAATATCCGTTGGAACTCGTCGTTGGCCTGGCCGGTCTTTCTGTTGGGATTGCCGCCGTTCATTATGCAACTCGTTGCCTGCGTTTTGCAAGGAGTCCAAAATCGTCAACTGCGTTTCTACGGCGATCTTCACGGTCTGCGCGTCAACTTGGAAAACGGCGGCGATCTGGCAATCTCCGTCAACGGAATCCTCTTCGTCATCTTTATGATGGTCTGGATGCCGCTCCTCGGATTGAACCAGGGCGTTCAACCGATCGTCGGGTACAACATCGGAGCGCTCCGCTTCGACCGTGTTCGCAAAGCACTGAAACTGGCGATCATTGCTCAACTGGTTTTTACCGTCCTTTGTACCGCCGGAATCGTGCTCTTTCCGGAATACCTGATTGCCCCCTTTACGAATTCGGAGTCGCCAAGCCGTACGGAATTGATCCAACTCGGCGGACACGCCTTGCGGATCGTCTGTTCCGTGTTACCGCTCGCCGGAATCGTCGTGGTTGCCGCCGGATATTTTCAATCCAACGGAATGCCAAAAATCGCCATTGCGCTGACGCTGTTCCGTCAGGTCGGCTTTCTGTTGCCGCTTTTGTTTGTTCTGCCGTGGTTTTTCGAGTCGCTGGAAAATTACAGCGGTCTCGACGGAATCTGGACGGCAATTGTTGTCTCGGACGTCGGCGCTTTTCTGCTGGCAACGTTTTTTCTCCGGTGCGAGTTGAAGCGTTTAAAAAGCGGGGGCGGGGAGGGGGCCCATACGTTTCAACTTAAGCCCTCAATACAACATCGCAACCAGTGAAAGAGGGGCATCAGGAACTTCCCAAGACGACATTGAGGCAACAAGAAACAACCTCAGTAGCATGAGGCCGCGACAATAATCAACCTTATTCCCCTTATTTTACCTATTGAAGGGGCAAAATAAGGTTGTTTTCTTTTATCGTCCTTCGGCTACTAAGGTTGTTTCTTGTTGACTCAACGTTGTCTCTCGGTGTTCTCCGTGTCTTTCTGTACTAAAATCACGGCTACGACCCTAAGTTGAAACGTATGGGGGAGTCCCCGCCGTGTTCCTCACTCCTCCGACGGGGCCGACGAGCCGAAATCCAATTTTTTGTAACCCTTTTCCTGAAGACGGCGTTTGCCGACATCACTCAATCCGGCGTTGTCCCGCAACGTCAAACTTGTCAACTTCGGCATCGACAACAACAAATCCACACCGGCGTCCGAAATATTCGTCGAACGAATCGACAATTCTCTCACGTTCGGCAACTTCGATATCACTTCCAGTGTTTGGTCCGTCATCGGCACTTCCCAAACATCCAAGACCTCCAACTCCTTCAAAAACGACAGCGACGCCAAGCCTGCATCCGTTACCGACGACAACTCGTTCAGATACAACCGCTTCAACGTCGGCAACTCCTGAAAAACCTCCATCGCCGAATCGTCCACCGACGGCAAATCCCGTAACGTCAATCGTGTGAGCGGCATCCCCTTCAGTTCCAGCACCCCCGACGATCCAAAACCCTGACAACGGAATATCTCCAACTCCCGCATCTTTTCGAGTTTTTTCAACGATTCTCCCGTCATACTCGTTACGCTAAAATCCTGCATCAGCAAAGATTCCAAGTTGGCCGCCTCCGCCAACTCCTCCATTCCATAATCGTCCACCGCCGGACTTCGATGCTTCAGCGTCCGCAACGCCGGCGCCTTTGCGAGGAATCCCAGCCCCGTGTTGCCGATCGACATGTTTCCCCGAATGTCCACAGCCCTCAATTTCGGCAACGACGCCACGTCCATCATTCCGAACTCGCTGAAACCGCAATAAAAAATCGTCAGCACCTCCAGTTCCGCCAGCGTGGCAATCGATTTCAATGACGTGTCCGTCAGGATCGTGTTTTTCGACAGATCCAACGCCGTCAGGTTCGGAAACGCCTCAGCAATCGTCTTCACGGCGGCATCCGTGATCCCCGAATTCACAATCGATAACCGCTTCAGGTTCTTCAGTCCCTTCAAGGAGTCGACCATTGGATCCCGCAATTCCCGATAGTTCAGAATTTGCAACGTCTCCAAGTCCGGCTGCTCACCGAATACTTTCATTGCATCGCCGGTCATCTTTGAAGAGTCCACAGAGATTGACCTCACCGTCCCCGCCGGTGTCAGGGTCCATTGACCGCCGATTTCTTTCAGCAGGGTTGTTGCCGCCTTTGCTTCCGGCGTCGACGGTTCCGCCTCTTTCGGCGTTGCCGCCGGTTGCGGTGTTTGATCCACCGTCGTTGGCGGAGCAGGAGCCGACGGCGGCGGCGTCTGCGGACAGCCTGTCAATCCGATTCCCAAACACAAACACGATACGGCAAAGAATTTTTTCATAGCGATCATTGAACGGCGAAAGAGTTGTGTACGCCGGAGTACCGGCTAAATCAAGGACTACTCATTCTTTCCGATGGCGTGCCGAATGTCAAGACGTGAAACTTCGCTAAAAATCTTTCGGCGCCTTGTCACGGACCGCCCCGTCGGTTATACTCCGTGGAAATATCGTAATAGTTCGACCGAAACGGTCTTATTTTTATCGTTGTCGGGGCGTTTCGCTCCGATTGTCAAGCCAATTTTACCAATTAGGATGGTTCCGTCGGCACGGCGCCGCCGGAATCGGTTCGAACCAATGGTTCGACAGCGTGTACGCATTCGCTTCAGTAAGTCGGGAAATCTCAAGTACATCGGACACAAGGACCTGCTGCGAACTTTCGAGTCGCTGTTCCGACGTGTCCGCCTCCCGCTGGCGATGAGCAATGGGTTTCATCCGAAAATCCGGATGAGTTTTCCCTCCGCCCTCGCCCTCGGTGTTGAAGGTTTCGATGAAGT
>Ga0099364_10013751_pt1 | contig 10832 bp, 8 predicted proteins | sample TergutTh196P3_FD_73070 | JGI IMG/M metagenome (GOLD analysis project Ga0099364, IMG submission 73070) | Microcerotermes parvus P3 segment gut microbial communities from Pointe-Noire, Republic of the Congo - Th196 P3 | ecosystem: Host-associated > Arthropoda: Insects > Digestive system > Gut ... | reverse complement strand
CGGCGGGCGCGAACAGCGGCGCTATCACCTACGCCGTGACGACAGCCGGGGCGGGCGCGAGTATATCCGGCACGACGCTCTCCTACACCTCGGCGGGAACGGCGACCATCACGGCGACGGCGGCGGGCAGCGCGAACTACGACAGCGCGACCACCACATTTACGCTGACGGTATCGGCCGCGCCGACATACACTATCACGTTTGACGCAAACAGCGGTTCGGTCACTCCGGCAACGGCGCAGACGGAGGCGGACGGCAAGCTGTCAAGCCTGCCAACGCCGACACGGAGCGGAAGCTATCGTTTTGATGGTTGGTTCATGGCGGCAAGCGGCGGCACACAGGTAACGACAAGCTATGTGTTTACAGCCAATACAACAATTTTCGCCCATTGGACATATACAAGCGGCAGCTATACCCCGCCAACGAATCCACCCGCAAATCCACCATCCACCCCACCTGACAATGGCGGCAAAACGACTGATTTGGGCGGAGGCACTACAGTCGATACGCCTCCGGGACAAGACCCCATTGACAACGGCGACGGTTCTTTCACGCTTCCTGGCGGCGGTACGATCACCACGCCGGGCGGCAAGGAAATTGAAGCCCCTCCGGGAACGAATATATCTGAGGACGGGACTATCACATTCCCGCCAGACAACGGCGGTGCGATAACGATAACAACGCCGGGCGGCTCTGACGTAGAGGGCAGCGCAACGATAACCGTACCGCCGGGAACAGTCATAGACGGCGACGGCAAAATCAGCTTTCCAAGCGGCAGCGGCGGCGGAACAATCACCGACAGCTACGGCAACTCATTCAACGTACCGGAGGACGCGGTGATTATCCTCGACATGGACACACCGCTCGGCTATTTCATCAGCGTTGACAATCCGTTTAGCGATGTAAGTAACAGCGATTGGTATTACAACGCCGTGCTGTTCGCCTACTCTCGCGGGCTTATGGTAGGCACAAGCGCAAACCCGATGATGTTCTCCCCCAACGCGCCCACAATGCGGGGCATGATAGTGACTATACTCTACCGCATGGCGGGAAGCCCCGATGTGAGCGGATTAGAAAACCCATTCGGAGATGTGGCGGATGGAACATGGTACACCGATGCCGTGATATGGGCGGCGGCTAACGGTATCGTTTCAGGCGTAGGCGGTGGGCTGTACGATCCCAATGCTCCTATCACCCGTCAGGACTTGGCGGTTATCCTCGCCCGTTACGCCGACTTTATGGGGATAACCCTGCCCGTAGCGCAGAGCTACTCCGGGTTCACCGACGACACGGATATAGCCAATTATGCAAAGGAAGCGATTGAACGGTTCTTTAGGGCGGGAATCATCGGCGGATACCCGGACGGCAGCATGAAACCACAATTGACCGCCACCCGCGCCGAGTTCGCGGCGATGCTGATGAGATTTTTAGAAGCGATGGAATAAGAATAGAATAGATATGGTTTGAAGCGAAACGCCCTGCAAGGACAAAATCTTTGCAGGGCGTTATCTTTTTGGACATAACACCTTCACAACATAAGTTTGAAAACAGGATGTACTTTTTGTCTGTGAACTTAGAAGACAGCTCATCGAAAACAATCTCACCCAGACCCGGATTCAATGTTCACACAAGTGATCCAATGTGAACATACGACAATAATCTTTTTGAGCTTCAATTTCACATTCCGCGATAAGGCGGTTAAAGCTTCATCGCTTGGGCTATTCTCGCGTTGCGTTGCGCTCAAAGCATTGATATACTCAAGACGTAGCACACATCAAAACATATCGTCGAAGTCAATTAAGCGGACATTCTCGCTTGCCATCGCTTTTGCGCCGGTAGTGAAACCGCTTTTTGAAAAAACGAAGTAGTACTTTGCGTTATAATTAAACATAACGCTTCTATCAACTAAGTCGTTGATAGTCCCTGCGGACACTTTTTCGTTCCTCCACTTACACTCACAAAAAATAGCACTCTCACGGTCTTTGCCATGAGCAAGGATATCTATCTCCCGCTGCGCACGGTAGATAGGATTTGTCCCCCACCAACGGCCACAATCCTTAAAACTAAACGGCAGACGCCCTTCAAAGTTTTCCCGCCACAACCATTGAATGCAAATGTCTTCAAAGGCCTCTCCCATGAAATCGGGAATAAAAGGCTCAATCTGCTCATATACAAAATCACCTTTGTACATTGAAATTTCCGACACGTTATCATAGACGAACCTATACCAGAAACGAAACATTCCATCATTCAGGCGATAAAGCGTATTCTTTGCGTTTGGCTGTGCTAAAACAGGGAGATTCTTTTTCACAATATTCAGGGCTATAAGCGAAGTCAGATAATTGCTGCATGTAGATGTCGACAAATATGATTTTGTAGCGATTTCGCTCAACTTTGAGCTTCCGGATGCAATCGCGGTGATAATCGAGTTGTAAACAGCAGGCTCACGGAGTTCTTGCTTTAGCAGGTTGTTGGGCTCTTCAAAGAAAAGGCTGCCGGGAGAGAAAAAGCTCTCGGCGATGTTGTCTCTTAAGCTCTTTTTGTCGTCAAACTGCAGCAAGTATTTAGGTATACCGCCTGTTATGGCGTAGATTATGGCTTTTTCCTGTTTTGTAAAGCTGCTGTGAAAAAGCATAGACGTGCTAAAGTCAAATGGGAGTATCTTATACTGGCATGTTCTACGCCCATAAAGCGGGCTTTTGCTCCCCATGATTTGCGTTTCCATAAACGACATGGACGAACCGCACAAGATAAACATGATGTCGGTTTTTTGGAAATGGTGATCAATATATTGTTGCAGCACTGAGGACACGGATTTTTCACTTTGCGCAAAGTAAGGATACTCGTCAAAAACGACAACCAGCTTTTCGTGGGAGTTGTGGTGCAAATAGTCAAGACAGTCGGAAAACTCGCTGAATTTTGGGCTGCTGATGCGAACGTTTCCTTCCAAACCGCTTATTATAGATTTGCTGAGATTATCGAGGTTCCTTTTGTATGTTCCCTCTACCGCAGTAAAAAAAACGTGTTTCTTATCTTTTACAAATTCGTTTATAAGCTCAGTTTTACCAACGCGTCTGCGCCCATATATAACAGCACATTCAAATTTGTCGCTGTTATAGTAATTGTTCAGGCTACGCAGTTCCTCTGTTCTTCCAATGAACACCGGAATCACCTCTTAATCCTCATTGACTTAATTACGATTAACTTTATTATGATTGTATTATAAATCATAGCATGATGGTTGTCAAGGCAATCAATCCTCTTATATAACCAAGCAGCAAAAACATCACAAATCGTGGCAATGGTGCGATAATAATAACGAGAAGAGATTAATGTATTGTGTAAATGACACGCAAGAACTATAATGATAATTCCTTCGCATAATCTCCATCACCTTATTATTACAAAATCTTTTACTTAATTCACCACTCACAGACAATGAACAGGAATCTTTGCAGAGTTAAGCCAAATCAGCAGATTTATATGAGGTTCCCAGTATGCGCGTTTTGTACGAACTCATTCTATTATATATGATCGTGAGGATAAACAAGAAATGTTTGACACTTTGTTCAGTTTACTACAGAAACCGGTACTTTGGCAACGTAGCACAGAACCTTTTTGGGACGACGATCATATTTCAAAGGGTATGCTCGAAGCACATTTGAATCCGGATTGGGACGCAGCTAGTCGAAAGCATAGTTTTATTGTCCGTTCAGTCAAATGGCTGTCAAGTCTCATTCCGGCAATATGTGGCAGCCCATACAGTGGCAAAGCCAAAACGCTCTGCGTCGTACTGGAAAAAGCTAAGTGAATCTTTTACCACATTTTGATTGTATTATGAGATATAACATTGAACGACAGCATATAAAGGGATTCAATTTGCACTTATACAATTCTGAGTTGCTATGTATCTATGGTTATGATACACTTTTGGAGCATTCTCATTTACGGCAGGAGCAGAGCCCCTGCCCTACAGTTGATTCTTCCGGTTACTACCTATTTCCGCATTCTCATTTACGGCTGGAGCAGAGCCCCTGCCCTAAAATTAACAGTGAACAATGAACAGAAATGGATTGCCGCGTCGCCTTGCAGGCTCCTCGCAATGACGGGAGGCGAAGAAACCCTGTAGCTCTGTTAATTCCGAACTCCGAATTCCGAATTCCGAATTCCGAATCATAAAAGTTCCGGGTTGCTCTTGCATATACTACGCAAAGCAACCCGGAAATGAAAATGAAACTTATAAAGAACTAATCAGCAAGCTGGAGCATTAATTCATAGATAATCCTTGCAGCTTGAGCACGAGTAGCGAAACCTTCCGCGTCAAGAATATCAAGGGGAATCCGTTCAATCTGCGCTCTTTCAGCAATCAAAATCATATGCTCCACGAGCAAATCGTCATCAGGACCGAATCTGTCATCGCCATAACCGAAAATATACTCCATCCCAACAGCCCACTCAACATGCATACCATACCAACTGTCGTAATCGACGTCGGTAAACGAGCGGTCTTCAACATCAGGGGGAACAGCTCCCGGATTGAGAGCACGGCCCAGGAACGTGATGAACATAGCCCTGTTCAAATTATCCGCAGGACCAAACAAATCATTACCAATACCATCTGTAATATTATTTACAGCCATGGCATCAATAGCCGTTATAGCATCTGCATAACCCACTAAGTCTCCAAAAGCAGTGACCCTAATCTCAACAACATTGGACATCCACAAGGCACGATTCGCATGTTCAGGATTGGTCTGCCCGATAACTATTCTCGGCAAATCAAAATCGATGATATCAGTATTACTGCTACTGGCAGTGCCATTCCAAGCAAGCATCATTTTATTGCCTTCAAGATCCGTCCAAAACACGCCGCCATCATCATCATTGAGGAAGAAAGCTCTCTCATAGCCATCAGAAGCTGTTACCAGCATACCTTTCGCAAAGTCACTTATGCCAATGAGGTTAGCTAGTAAATCCTCAAAGTAAATCCCGGTAAACATATCAGTATCTGATGAACCAAAATTGTTCAACCAAGTATACTCTCTGGTCTGTTCATATCCATCGACAAACTCTAAGAATCCTTCTAATGTGAAGTACGCAATATTATCGACTAAACCAACAATGCTGATGTCAAACTCAAGAGGAGTAGCATCGCCAATCCACTCAATAGGTAGAGGTGCAACATCAATATCTTCATCAGAATCATCTTCCTCGACAAGTGAGACTATATAGACTGCATGAACACCGGAAAACCCATCAACCCAAAGCCTGAAATAGCCTGTACCATTATCAGTCTCATAAACATAGTCGATCATTTCATCACCGGAGGGTATTTCATATGCCAGCAGAGCATTTCCTTCTATAAGCTCTGCCTTAGTCATTGTATATGCCGATATACCATCCCATCCATCAAGCGTGGCAAACTCAATGATTGCATCATCGTCCACATCAGCCAGAAACTCCTCGAGCAAAACACCGCGAACATTTGTCTCAAGCAGATCGCCGGAACTACTTACTCGTGTGTGCGTATGATCGGTAACAGGCATAGCCACGACATCTTCCCGTGTGTACTCTACGCCAAATACGGTCAGTGCAGCAAACACAACCTCGTCAGTTTCTTCAGTGTCGTCGGTTTCTTCATCGTCTTCTGTTTCCTCAACATCAACGACGTCCTCAACTTCGTCTGTTTCCTCATCTAGTCCATCCTCTGCTAATGCGTAGGTAAACGCAGACATACACAAGACTAAACAGAGTAAAATGCTGAGAAGTCTCCTGATGCCTATTTTCTTGGTAAGATTTTTCAATACTGTTCCCCTTTCAAGTAATCTCACGATATTCTACAAAATGATAACCCATATGTCAAGCATTTGGTAAAAAAGATAAAATGAATAACAAACTACAAAAATACAGTTCAAAAGACCTAGTAATAATCGCAGCCATGGCAGCGCTCGGAATTGCAATCAAAGCAATTGTAGCGCCGCTGATACAGCTCGCTAGTGCTCCACTCTTCATACCCGGCGGTAGTATAGCTGGTGGAATATACATGATGTGGCTCGTCATGGCAGCAGCTCTATCGGGGAAAAGATACGCCGCGACACTGACCGGAGTTGTACAAGCAATCCTGGTAATGCTAACCGGGATAGGCGGTTCACACGGAGTAATCAGCCTCATAAGCTATTCACTACCGGGACTAGCTATTGACTTATGGTTACTTATATCACGTCACAGCATATGCTGCCTGATGTGTACATTCGTTTCATGTCTACTGGCAAACCTGATTGGTACAACAACAGTCAGCCTCGTATTCTTCCGTCTGCCAACAATACCTATGCTTCTGAGCATAACAGCAGCCGCATTCTCAGGTGGGTTTGGCGGTATCATAACATGGCATGTACTGATAGCCCTCAGGAAATTTGGTATAAAACGCGAAGATATATCAAACGAATAATGGACAAACACATGAATACAATTGAAGTAAAAAACCTGACATTCCATTATGAAAATTACCCACCAATACTGCATAATATAACCTTCTCAATTGAAAAGGGTGAAACATGCATAATCGCCGGTACATCAGGAAGCGGTAAAACTACATTATGCAGAATTCTAAGCGGAATAATTCCCCATGCAATCAAAGGAAACATTAAAGGGCGCGTAACATTAGCAGACATTGATCCGCAACGCTTGAGCCTTCCTCAAACAGCACTAAGAGCCGGTATGGTATTTCAGGATGCAGACAGCCAAATCGTGTGTACGACAGTTGAAGATGAGCTTGCTTTTGGCCTTGAAAACCTCTGTATACCACCGAATGAAATCAAACTGCGAGTAGAAGAGTTACTGGAACAGTTTGGGATAACCGCTTTGTCGGATAAAAACCCCGCGCATTTATCAGATGGTCAGAAAAAGCTCATAACAATAGCATCAGTGCTTGCGACAAACCCGTCTGTGCTAATACTCGATGAACCAATGAGCGGCTTGGATGCCGATAACAGAAGCATAGTCTTATCAGCAATTGACCTGCAAAAGAAACAAGGGCGAACAATCATTATTGTGGATCATGATTTTAGAACAGTTATGAATGCCAACAAGTGGCTTATTTTACACGAAGGTACAATAACTGTAAGCGGTTCTCCATCAAGACTTAAAAGCGACACGGCAATTCTATGAAACGCAAAGGAATGACCATTATTATGATATATCTCGAGAATGTGTCATACAAATATCCACAAAACTCGTCGCTAATAATCAATAATCTATCTGCTTGTTTTAAACGAGGAGAAATAACAGCGATCTCCGGTAAAAACGGTAGCGGCAAAACAACCCTGACGAAATTGCTTGCCGGTATGCTAATACCAACTCGCGGATGCATCACAATAGATGAAAAGAAAACAGAAGGCATGGATTTGTTTGAAATTGGTCAAAAAGTCGGATATGCTTTCCAAAATCCGAATAAGCAGCTCTTTTGCGATACGGCTCACAACGAGATTGCTTTTGGCTTACGAAACCTTCAGCAAACCAAAGACAAGCAGAGCAAAAAATATAAAATACACAAGAAGCACGATAACACCGTCTCTCAGAGCGATGCAGACACAAATGAAAAGAGCATATCTGAAATTTCCGACCGCTACTTATCGCTTTTTGGCCTTGATAAATATCGCGATACATATCCCGGAAAACTCAGTCTAGGCGAGAAACAACGTTTGGTATTAGCTGCTGTTTTAGCTCTTGGTACAAGCTACCTTGTACTAGACGAGCCAACTACAGGCTTGGATCTGATCCGCCAACGTGAATTATGCGATATTCTAACGAATTTACGTGATGTCAATCATTGCGGTATCGTGATCGTCAGCCATGACATCGATTTTGTAAATTCATTCGCTGACAGCATACTATATTTATGATGAAACTTGTGAATCTTGATCCCAGAGTCAAGCTACTCATGTTAGTTGGATTTTCTACGGCCGCTCAACTCACTAAAGACAAGCTCATACTCCTTGCGCTTTGCCTGGTTGTATTAATCTCAATACTCGCCGGCGGTATCAAACTCGCTTTTTTATGGCGTAGTTTGCGTGGTCTGTACGGATTAATAGTAGTACTTTTCATCCTCCAATGCCTCTTCAACCGAAAAGGCGAGACTCTTCTCTCAATTGGTGCGTTTACGCTTGTCACCGATATGGGTCTGACTATGGCATCAATCCTTAGTATGAGACTGTTGGTTTTCGTACTCAGTGCGCTCATTATATCAAATGGCGATTCTCGTGATTATTTACTCGCATTCACGAAGTTGAAAATCCCATATGAAATCGCTTTCATGGTATTACTCGCTATTCGCTTTCTTCCAATGCTGCGCGAGGAATCACACGATGTATTATGCGCTGCTCAGATGCGAGGATTGCGTGTAAAAAACATAGGCTTAAGAAAACAAATCACCGCTTTCATATCTGTCGTCACACCAATCACCGCAAGAACTATTCAACAATCAGAGCAAATATCAATCGCAATGGATGCAAGAGCCTTTCGCGCATATCCGCAACGATCAAATATGCGAAATCTCAAAATGAGTAAAACCGATTGGATATACTTAATTATTATTTGCATTGTAATTACATCATCGATAATTCTCACGTTCTCAGGAGGATTCAACTAATGCCGGAAAACTTTTACGCACCGGGACGTATCGAAATCAGTGGTAATCATACGGATCACCAGCACGGATGTGTACTGGCAGCAGCAATCAATCTTCGCATTGAATGCTCTGCACAAGCAAATGGGTCTGACATCGTCCGAATAGCGTCTGAGGGATTTCCAACAATAGAGATCGGTATAAGCGACTTAGCTCCACGCAAAGATGAGCTAGGTACTTCTGCTGCGTTAATTCGAGGTGTCACGGCATGGTTTCAAACGCATAGCAAACGATTTGGCGGTTTTGACGGACAAATGACATCCAATATACCTATTGGCATAGGATTGTCCAGTTCTGCTGCGTTTGAAGTCTTGATTGGGAGGATTCTTCAAGGCCTCTTCCATGCAGATGTCACACCATGGGATATTGCGTATGCAGGACAATTCGCTGAAAATGAATACTTTGGCAAGCCAAGCGGTCTTATGGATCAAGCCGCTTCAAGCATTGGTGGAATGTGTATGTTTGACTTTTTCGATGCAAATAATCCGACTGTCCTGTCATTACAGCCGGATTTTGGTAACTATACTATCTGTATTGTTGATACAGGTGATAGTCATGAGGATTTGACATATGATTATGCGGCGATACCTGATGAAATGAAATCAATCGCCGGTTATTTTGGGAAAGGCTTTCTGCGTGATGTTGCTTATGAGGAGTTTATCTCTTCTATTGATAAACTTAGGCATCTTGGAGACCGTTCAATTCTACGTGCACTTCATTTTTTTAATGAAAATTCCAGAGTACAGAAACAGGCTAAAGCATTGGAATCAGGCGACTTGCGAGGATTTATAAATATGGTAAAAGAGTCAGGACGCTCATCACTTGCCTATTTGCAAAATATCTACAGACCCGAATACCCGCAAAATCAAAGCCTCACACTTGCTCTGGCAATCTGTGAGACGGTTCTAGGCATCGATGGCGGATACCGTGTACACGGAGGAGGGTTCGCGGGTACTGTGTTAGCTTTTGTTCCGCCTGCTTCTCGATATATCTTTGAGAGTAAAATGACAAGTGTTTTTGGCGAGGGGTGTTGTCATTTTCTAAGCATCTGTGTATAAATGATATCGAACAGCATCTGTGGCATCGCATCGCGGTTTAGCTCGTTAATGTCATAAATCGTAACTGATTCTGCGAGCTTTATCGTCTCGTGCCATGGTACATTGCCTAGCCGTAAAACGCCAAATATCATTGTCTCTCCCATTACCTTTTCCATCACAGTTTGTTTAAACAGATTCGCATCGCTCTCCAGAAATCCCAGTTCATCCATGATTATCAGGTTCGCATTGATGTTTTCGTTTAACAACCGCACCCCGATATTATCAAATACTGATATATCGCAGTTCATGCCACCCCCTTGGGGGTTATAACTCGCAATGCGGTATGTCTTTTTTCCCACATTTTTCTCGGCTGCTCTCATGTATATATGTGGGTCTGTTTCTCCTCCGTTCCATGTGAAGAAACCTGCTATCGTTAGTTTTGTTGCGTTTTCGAGCATTTGCAGCGTTTTTTGGATAACTGTGCTTTTTCCGATATTTCGCGGTCCCTGTAAGAATATATGCATAGTAACCTCCGGTTAAATTCGGAATTCGGAGTTCGGAATTCGGAATAGTCTCATTCCCGATTGAACCCCTCTATTTACTGTCATTCTATGGTCCTACGGCTCTGTTAATTCCTAATTCCGAATTATCACAGTTGTTTCTCCATATTCTAAGATATCGCCATTGTCCAGTATCAAGACAGCTCCAATAAAACCGGAAACACGATTAACAATGCCCAATGCTTGCTCACTCCCCACTAGGACTAAAATAGTAGACAGTGCATCACCATCAATGGATCTTTCCGTAACAACAGTAGCGCTAATGACATCGCTGACCACCGGAAACCCGGTAAAAGGGTCAAGAATATGATGATAAATCTCACCATCAAACTCAAACTGCCTCTCATAAATACCCGCACTGACAACGGAAGCCTCCTCAGACTCAATATATCCGATCAATTCACTTCTCTGACTAAATGGCTTTGAAATACCAACTCGCCACGCACCACCGTCAGGTTTCTCCCCCACAATGACTATGTTCCCACCTAAATCTATAACAGCCCCGGATATTCCCTGTGTTTTTAGAAAATCAGCGATAACATCGGCTATATA
>Ga0099364_10013750_pt1 | contig 10832 bp, 8 predicted proteins | sample TergutTh196P3_FD_73070 | JGI IMG/M metagenome (GOLD analysis project Ga0099364, IMG submission 73070) | Microcerotermes parvus P3 segment gut microbial communities from Pointe-Noire, Republic of the Congo - Th196 P3 | ecosystem: Host-associated > Arthropoda: Insects > Digestive system > Gut ... | reverse complement strand
CCGGCATTACAGGCGGCACGAAACGACTCTACATTACCACACGGGGCGAGGATTTCGGTCGTTGCCGTCATTCTTTCAACACCGCCATGAATGCTTCCGGCGGGACTTCTACACTCCCGAACTTGCGCATTCTCTTCTTACCCTCTTTTTGCTTTTCGAGCAGTTTTTTCTTTCGGGTAATATCCCCGCCATAGCACTTCGCGAGAACGTCCTTACGAACCGCCTTAACCGTTTCACGCGCTATGATTTTCCCGCCGATTGCCGCCTGAACAGGGATTTCAAACATCTGACGCGGAATGTTTTCTTTGAGTTTTTCGCAGATTCGTCTTCCGTGAGCGTATGCTTTATCAATGTGAACGATAAACGAGAGTGCGTCAACGACATCTCCGTTAAGCAGAATGTCAAGTTTAACCAATTTTGACGGATAGAACCCGCACAGCTCATAATCGTAGCTTGCGTACCCTTTTGTTCTCGACTTGAGGGAATCAAAGAAATCGTACACAATCTCATTTAAAGGAAGCTCATAGTGAAGTTCAACCCGGTCTGTATCGAGATATTTTGTGTCCTTGTAGGTTCCGCGGCGGTCCTGACACAGTTCCATAATCGCACCGACGTATTCCACGGGGCTGAATATATTTACCGAAACCATAGGCTCAAAAGCCTGCTGAATCAGTGACGGGTCGGGATAATTCGTAGGATTGTCAATCGTGATTTCCGTGCCGTCGGTCTTAGTGATTTTATAAACGACCGAAGGCGCAGTGGTAATCAAGTCGAGATTATATTCTCTCTCAATCCTCTCTTGAATGATTTCCATGTGTAAAAGCCCCAGAAATCCGCAACGAAAGCCGAAACCGAGAGCGATTGACGTTTCCGGTTCGAAGGTTAACGACGCATCGTTAAGCCGAAGTTTGTCCAACGCCTCGCGCAAATCGGCATATTTTGAACCATCGGCAGGATAAATCCCCGAAAACACCATCGGCTGAACGCTTCTGTATCCCGGCAACGGTTCGTCGGCGGGATTTTCGGCAGAAGTAATCGTATCACCGACTTTAATGTCCTGTATCGCTTTAATCGATGCCGCAATAAAGCCAACTTCACCCGCGTTCAAAGATTCGGCGTTGTGTAATCCGGTTGCCCCCATGTAACCAAGCTCTGTAACAAGAAACTCCGCGCCGGTAGCGAACATTTTGATTCTGTCACCGACCTTTACCGTACCGTCTTTAACCCGTACATAAACGATTACGCCCTTATAGGTATCGTAAAAGCTATCGAAAATCAACGCTTTAAGCGGAGACTCAATCTCAGCTTGCGGCGGCGGAATCTTCGCTACAATCTGCTCAAGGACTTCTTCGATATTCAGTCCGTTTTTAGCCGAAATCAACGGCGCATCATGTGCGGGAATCCCAATAACATTTTCGATTTCCTCACGGCATAAATCCGGCTGCGCGGAAGCCAGGTCAATCTTATTTATTACAGGAATAATTTCCAAATCCTGTTCAATTGCCAAATAGGTATTCGCCAGAGTCTGCGCTTCAATCCCCTGTGTCGCATCGACTATGAGCAATGCACCCTCACAAGCATTAAGCGAACGGCTGACTTCATAAGTAAAGTCAACATGACCGGGCGTGTCTATCAGATTGAAAACGTAATCCCGGCCATCATTCGCACGATAATTCAACCGAACGGCACGCGCTTTAATCGTAATCCCGCGCTCCTTCTCGATATCCATATCATCGAGAATCTGCTCTTCCATGTCACGCATGGCGACTGTGCTTGTCTTCTCGAGTATACGGTCGGCAAGGGTTGACTTACCGTGGTCAATATGTGCAATAATGCAGAAATTGCGTAAATTTTTCATAAGACTCTTGTTCCTTCAATGATTTATAATTTCCGGGTTCTCTCAACAGCTCTCTGACATTTTACCACAAATTCGAAAAAAAAACAATAGGGCTTATCTAAAAACCTTTTTCACACGGATTGCTCTTTGTTATGACCACGCCTTTCCGCCACAAACGTGGCATAAATTCAAGTCTGTCAAGCTCACTTACTCGAAGAAGCGGAGCTTCGACCCATGAGCTCTTATTCAAACTTAACTCCCTCCAACCACACGTTAAACTGCGCCCCCGCAAAGAGAATGAACATACAGAAGTACAGCCACAACATCGAACTCACAACGGCTGATAATCCGCCGTAAACCGCGTCATAATCAGCGAACTCTGCAACATACAGCGAAAATACTCCCGAAAAGCCGACCCAGCCTACCGCACCCAATACCGCACCCGGGAGGCACTGCTTCATTCGGGATTTTCTTTCCGGGGCAAATTTATAAAGAAACGTCAAAAATAAAATCAACAACCCGAACCCGATGACCCAACGCATATTCACAACCGCCTTATTCAGCATGAGGTACTTGTTAAGCTCATCCCCTAAAACCAACACCACCAATGCCACCGCAAACATCAATTGCAGAATCAGCATATACGCAATCGAAATCAAGCGGAGTTTGAACCAACTTCGCTTAGATTCGCATGAATACACCTTGTTAAGCCCTTTGATTACCGCTAACATACAATGCGAAGCCGCCCAAATCGCCGGAATAAGCGACACACCCGAAAACTCCCTGCTCATCAGCAACATGAACGGCGAAAACGAAATAACCACGAAAAACGCCGCCTGAGCAGAATATGCCCCCACTGAATTGTCAGAGAGGGCTTTCTCGAAATAAATTACAAAATTATACGCTTTTTTGAACATTTACAACGCTTTCTACTACTGCTTAACACAAAACTTTTTTGAGGTATTCTCCGGTGTATGAGCCTTTGCACGTCGCAACTTCTTCCGGTGTGCCGGAAGCGACCACCATTCCGCCTTTATCTCCGCCGAGCGGACCTAAATCAATGACATAGTCGGCGGTTTTAATCATATCAAGATTATGCTCAATTACCACAACGGTATTCCCGCCTTCGACTAACTTTTGCAAGACTTCAATTAATTTATGCACATCGGCTGTGTGAAGCCCGGTTGTCGGTTCGTCGAGAATATAAATCGTACGCCCCGTACTCCGCTTTGCCAATTCGGTTGCGAGTTTGACCCTCTGCGCTTCCCCTCCGGAAAGCGTAGTCGCCGGCTGTCCGATTTTGATATAACCCAATCCGACATCGTACAGGGTCTCCAGCTTCCGCGAAATGCGCGGAATCGCCGAGAAGAAATTCATGCCCTCCTCCACCGTCATCTCAAGAACATCATGAATATTCTTGCCCTTGTATCGAATTTCGAGGGTTTCGCGGCTGTAACGTTTCCCTTTGCAGACTTCACACGGGACATACACGTCCGGCAGAAAGTGCATCTCGATTTTAATAATCCCGTCACCTTCGCAGGCCTCACAACGTCCGCCGCGTACGTTAAACGAAAACCGCCCCGTCGTATACCCGCGCATCTTCGCCTCGGAAGTTGACGCAAACAAATCGCGTACATCAGTGAAGACCCCGGTATAGGTCGCAGGATTAGAACGCGGTGTCCGCCCGATAGGTGACTGGTCAATGTCTATTACCTTGTCCAGGTGTTCGGTGCCGTTGATTTTCGCAAACAAACCCGGTCGCGTTCTTGCCCGATTAAGCCGTGCAGCCAAATGCTTATGAAGAATCTCGTTAATAAGTGAACTTTTACCCGAACCCGAAACCCCGGTCACACAAGTGAAAAGCCCCAACGGAATCCGCACATCTATATTCTTAAGGTTGTTTTCCTTCGCACCGCAAACAGTCAAGATTCGGCTCTTGTCTATTCGGCGGCGAACCTCCGGAATATCAATCTTCTTTTTCCCCGAGAGATACTGCCCCGTAATCGACTCACCGCAAGACTTAATCGCCGACATTTTCCCCGCACAGACTATATTTCCTCCGTGAACCCCCGCCCCCGGCCCGATATCGACTATATAATCGGCGGCTTTCATGGTTTCTTCATCATGTTCGACCACGATGAGGGTGTTCCCCAAATCACGAAGTCGCTTCAAAGTTGATATCAGCTTATCATTGTCTTTTTGATGGAGTCCTATACTCGGCTCATCCAGTATATACAAAACCCCCATCAATGAACTGCCTATTTGGGTAGCAAGGCGGATTCGCTGACTTTCCCCGCCCGAAAGTGTCCCTGCCGCCCTTGAAAGATTCAGGTATTCCAACCCCACGCTTTTGAGGAAGCCCAGTCGCTCTTTCACTTCCTTCAAAATAGGCTCACCGATAAGCATATCACGTTCAGAAAGCCCGGAAGCGAGCTTGCGGGTGAAATCCAATGCGTCGCTGATACTCATTCGGCAGAACTGCTGTATATTCACCCCGCCGACCGTCACCGACAGGGCGATGTTGTTGAGACGTTCACCTTTACAATCCGGACACGGTGTCTCGCTCATGAACGCCGTAATCTCGTCCCTGGCATAGTTACTCCCGGTGTCGCGATACCGCCGTTCGAGATTGTTCACGAACCCCTCAAAATCCGTATCGTAATAGGTGGAACCACCCCCGTGAACCCGCTTAACTTTGACTTTTTCACCTTTTGTCCCATAAAGCAGAATGTCCATGATTTTCTCGGACAGTTCATCCACCGGAACATCAAGCGAAAACTTATAATGCTTCGACAACCCATCGAGATACATCTGACAAATCGTACCTTCGGCATAATTCCAACCGTGTGCTTTAATCGCCCCTTGACGGATAGTCAAATCTTTGTTAGGGACTAACAAATCCGGGTCAACCCGCATAAAAGTGCCGAGTCCGGTGCATTTTGCGCACGCACCGTAAGGATTGTTAAACGAAAACATCCGCGGCGTAAGCTCTTCAATTGAAATATCATGTTCCGGGCAGGCATAATTTTGCGAATAATGCTGCTCTTTTTCGGGAACACCGTCAACATCCACAAACACCACCCCTCCACCGAGATTCCCTGCGATTTCGAGAGAATCGGTAAGACGGGAACGTACATCTTCTTTTATAACAAGACGGTCAACGATTACTTCGATATCATGCTTCTTGTTTTTGTCGAGTTTGATTTTCTCCTCAAGCTCATAAATACTCCCGTCTATTCTTACCCGGACGTATCCCTGCCGCCGAAGCTCATCAAGTTCTTTTTTATATTCCCCCTTACGTCCCCGAACAATCGGCGACATAACTTGAATCTTGGTTTTCACGGGGAGTTCCATAACTTTGTCAACGATTTGGTCAATCGTCTGCTGTTTGATTTCGGCATCACAGACCGGACAATGCGGAATTCCGATTCGCGCGTACATAAGCCGAAGGTAGTCATAAATTTCGGTGACTGTTCCGACGGTCGAACGCGGATTGCGTGACGTTGTCTTCTGGTCAATTGAAATCGCCGGCGAAAGCCCTTCGATGCTGTCTACATTAGGTTTTTCCATTTGTCCGAGGAATTGCCGCGCATAAGACGAAAGCGACTCTATATACCTACGCTGTCCGTCGGCGTAAATCGTATCGAATGCAAGGGATGACTTCCCCGAACCGGAAAGCCCCGTCATTACAATCAGCTTGTCCCGCGGGAGTTCTAAATCTACGTTTTTAAGATTATGTTCCCGCGCACCTTTGATGACAATCTTGTTAATCGGCATTTTTTATGACCGTGCCGCCTTGCCGCAAGAATTTCGGCAGGGCGGTTCATCCCTTCTTTTCAGATTACTTAAATTACATATATTTTTTAAAAATATAGGAAATATTATACCGTTTTTAAGGGATTTTGTCAATGCCGAAATAAAAAACAAAATTTTTTTCAAAAAGGGGTTGATTTTTTCAAAAAGGTATGCTATAATATGCAAGTCGGTTCGAGTGATTTGAAATCTTTGCAAATCGACAGACGAAAATGCGGGTGTAGTTCAATGGTAGAATCCCAGCCTTCCAAGCTGGTCGTGTGGGTTCGATCCCCATCACCCGCTCTTTCATTCAGTTTGTTCATAGTGTACTCCTTTCGCAAGCAGAGTTCTTAACCTATCGGTTAAGAACTCTGCTTGTTTTTTAATTCACCCTAATTACGAATAAAAATCTCACTCTTAACAGCTACATCCTCTTGAAACACGTATCGAACCAGAACCCCTATCCCGTTATCGTCGGGAAAATATTCAGCTTGTTTTTCAATGATTTGCGCATCCTTCAGGAAGTTAAGCTCATACACCTCAATCTGGCGGTTGAGTTTATCCAACGCTTCAGTCGGCAAATCGGTGACTTCAACCCTGTCATAAAAGACATAATCCTGTTTCAATCGGCGAAACGGCAGAGGGAATCCAGAAAATCTCGGAACAATCACACTTTCGGAGTATTCCACGTGGTCGGCATAGCGATTAATTTCAAGTTCACCCCCGAAACGCAATCCCAAAAATATGATTGAGTTATTACTTAATGAGTGACCGTTTTTCGCACGGTGGAGTGACGTATACGGCTGATAAAAGTCTACCGCTTCGACCGACTCGACAATCAAAACAGCGTCGGCATGGACGTGGGACAATCCCCCTGCCCCGTTACTGATTACTCCGCTGACCACCACATCCCCCTCATTCACACCGCTGCCGATTTCGTACAGGAGTTCCCCGCGATAGACCTCCGCTTTCACAAGTTGACCTGAACGCTGCACCATTACGTTGCAGGGAACGCTTGATGGAATCGTGAGCGTGTCTTCCCCTGCCCTTTCGCTGACTTTAACGATGATTCGGCTACCCTTGCGTTCGATGCTGACCCACGCAACGTCTTCGATTGCCAGCATCAGTTCAAGCTCTGCCTGATTTGCGTTGAAACTCCTTATCCCGACCCCGGGGCGAATCCCGCTATCGGAAAGTTGCTCAAGTATTCGGTGCTGCCCGATTTGACTGTCTTGAGGAAGTCCCACCACCCTCACGTCCCATATAAAATTAGACAGGAGTACAATCACACCGAAAAAGGCGAACGCCCCCAACAGAATCCCTACCCTGCCGAAATATCGGCGCAACCTGAAATAAATTCCGCTTCTTTTTATCACCCGGGTCTTCACCCGGAATTTTTTCGCTTTCCTCGCAATCGCCGGATAATTACGCGGGGCGGTTCTCACAACGAAAATTCCGTTAGAAGAAGTAATTTCACTTACCCCGAATCCCGAATTGACGAGTTCATCGATAAACTCGTTGCAATACGCCCCGAATGCCGTGAATTCAACGTAACTGCTAAACATAGCTCCCCCCTTTTACGTTTTCATCAAACTCGACCGATTTCACTTTGCCCGAAATGGTGACACCATCGGTTCCCCAGTTGCGCAGTTTGAGCGAATCACCGGTAATCGTCACCCGTGCCTGCGCCCCGTCGATTATCACGATATTATCGTCGCAACTGATTATTTTACGGCACCCGTCGGCTATGACTTCGCGATTATCGGTAATCTGCAAAGACGAATGTTTCATGAGACCGTGTTTCGCCTTTTCATATTTTTGAGCTAATTGTTTTATATTCATATAAATCCCCCTTTTGAAATATATATGTTGAAGGAGGACGAGTTATGAAGCAATTTGCGTTCACCGCTTTATGCGTGATATTAGGGGTAATCTTCGTGAGCGATTCACAGGGAATAAGCGTGAGCGTGGCAGAAAGTATCCGACTTTGTCTTGTCACGGTTATCCCTTCGCTGTTCGCTTTCCTTGCGTTATCGACTTTTGTGATGTCAAGCGGACTAATTAAAGGGGAGACCTCCCTGTTCCTGCTCTCGATGCTTGGCGGCTACCCTGTCGGGGCAAAACTGCTTTCCGATAAAGTAAAAGAAAACCCGGATTATAAAATCCGGGCTGAAAATATGCTCATGTATTGCTTTAACGGCAGCCCTGTATTCCTGATGGCGTTAAGCAACATCGGAATATACATCTGGCTGTCGAACGTGTTAGCCTGCACGATTTTCGCGGCAATCGCAAATTCGGGAAAAAGCGCGAAACCCCGCCGACAGAATCACAAGCACAAATCTGCCGTAGCAATCACCGGAGACAATCTCACAAGTTCAATCATAAACGCAGTCACCTCATCCGGAACAGCGTTATATAAAATCTGCATCATGGTGGTCTTCTTCGGAATAATATCACGGACACTGCGCTTTCTGCCGCAATCAATCCACTCATTCCTGGAAATAACCAACATAATGGAACTGCAAGCGAATCCGGCATTAATTTCCGCACTGACTTCTATGGGTGGAATCTGCATTATATTCCAGGTATCGGCGATTTGCGGCGGTACGAAAATAAACCTCAAAAAATTCCTGCTTGCAAGAATTCCAATCGCAGCATTAAGTTCGGGAATATTCGCTCTCCTCGCCCGCATTTTCGAAATAGGAGGCGAAACGGCAATCCAAACCCTTGCAAATCCTAATCGTATAGAAATCACATCAGGGGGGAGCATCCCCGCCTCAATCTGTCTCTTAATTATGACATTGATTCTATTACGTAAATCCCCTTCTTCTTATAAATGACTTCGACTTTGCCGAAAACCTCCCTCAACTTAGCGAGGGTGCTTTCCACTCCGTGCTTTTTCAGCGTAACAATATATAATCGCCCACCCTCCGCTAAATATCGGGGAGATTCTTCATACATACGGTAAGTCACCGACTTCCCTGCGTGAATCGGCGGGTTGAGCGTAATCACATCGAACTTCCCGGAAACTCCCCCGAAACAATCAGACTTGAACAGTTGACAATTGACAGTTGATAATTGACAGTTAAGTCTTGCTAATTCAAGTGCCGATTCATTTATATCGCAGGAAGTCAATTGCAATTCGTAAACTTTAGCAAGCACAATCCCAATTACACCGTACCCGCAACCCAAATCAAGACAGTTGACAGTTGACAATTGACAGTTGACAGTTAGCCTGTCGGCGACCGTGTTCAGCAGAATGTCAGTCGCTGAATCTACGTGGTCTTTCGAAAATACTCCGCTGTGAGTCGCAAATTTGAAATCATGCCCCCGAAAATTGTAGTCGATGTACTTCAACTCACGATTCCCGGGGCTGTCGTCATTGGTGAAATAGTGCCTCATAAGCCGTTCATCTCGTTAATGCGGTCGATTCTCGCTTGCAAGTCGGCGAAACTCCACCCCAGGTCGAACATCGTCACCATATTACGGAGCATATTCCCGACAAAGCTCGAACAATCCCGCGTGTTGACAAGCTCTTCGGTGACTTCCACCCCGAACTTCGCTCCAATTTCGTCGAGCAGCTCTCGCCCGTTGGGAATCTTCCACAAAGCCTTGACTTGCGTGTAGAGCGTGACTTTCGGGACTACCGGACTCTGCGTAATCTGCCCCGCTTTCGGGATGATATCTACAGTCACCGTCTTCGATTCACCCTTCGCAAGAAAGACCTTCTTGAACCCCCGGAGTTCGCCGTTGCTATCGTAGTATTGGACGATTTCCTTGCCGTCATAGTCCCCGGTATTCGTGACGGTTACTGTGGCTTGATTCCCGGAAACAGCCCACTCGCCGTACTCGAACGTGGTGTAAGACAGCCCGTAGCCGAACGGGTAATTCACCCCGATTCCCCAATTGTTGTACCACCGATAGCCCACAAGCGTCCCCTCGGCGTAGGTTACGCTCACACCGTCACCGGGGAAATTGCCGTAACAGGGCGTATGCTTAAGTTCGTGGGGGAAAGTCTCGGCTAATTTGCCGCAAGGATTTTTCACTCCGAAAAGCAGGTCGGCGACTGCTCCACCCATCGCTTGACCACCGTAGTAAGCCAACAGCACAGCCGACGCAAACCCAAACGGAATGTGTACAGGCGCACCGGCACATATAACCAAGACTATATTTTTGCCCTGTGCCTGCAATTCAAGGAGTAGCTTGTACTGTTCGGCGGGTAAGTCCAGGCTCGTTCTGTCCGTTCCCTCGGTATCATAACCGTCGGGAGTGCCTGCGAAGACGATTACCGTTTTTGCTTTTTCCAAAGGAATGATTTGCGCATACTCGGCGATGCAGTCGAACGGAATGTCCACCTTAGTCGGGACTATGCGGGAACTTCCGCCACCCTGATAGACGGGGTTCGTAGCTAAATCCCCGACTACAGCGACTTTCTCCCCACGTTTCAGCGGAAGAATTCCGCCACTATTTTCGAGAAGCACCATAGACTCGGCGGCGATTTCCCGCGCGAGTTTATGATTCTCTTTGTGAGAAACAATCGGAACAGTCCCGGAAGTGGATTCCTCCAAATCAAGAATGAAATTCAACATTCGTTCGGTGGCGAGGTCGATTTCAGCCTCTGTGAGTTGCGTAAAGTCCGGGTCTGTCGTCGCTATAGCCGTGTCCTCACCACGGACGGACTTCAAGACCTCCGCGTCGTTGACCCCGAAAGAACCGGGCATCTCCAGGTCAAGACCCGCCCACACTCCCTGCGGACGGCTGTTCACCGCCCCCCAATCGGACATGACTATACCGTCATAGCCCCACCCGTCACGCAGGACTTCCGTCAGCAACCACCGATTCTCGGAGGCGAACTGTCCGTTAATCTTGTTGTAGCTGCACATGAACACCTTCGGCTTGCTGAACATCAGCGCGTACTCGAAACTCGCAAGGTAAATCTCACGAAGAGTCCGTTCATCTGCACGAACATCCACCCAGAATCGATAATCCTCCTGATTATTCGCCGCAAAATGTTTCAGACACGCCGCTACTCCTTGACTTTGCAGACCGTTCACAACTCCCGCGCCCATTCGCCCCGAGAGTAGCGGGTCTTCCGAGAAATACTCGAAGTTCCGCCCGCATAGAGGGCTTCGCTTGATGTTGATTCCCGGCCCGAGAACGCATGACAGTCCCAGAGCGCGGGCTTCTGCGCCGATTGCCG
>Ga0099364_10013749_pt1 | contig 10834 bp, 9 predicted proteins | sample TergutTh196P3_FD_73070 | JGI IMG/M metagenome (GOLD analysis project Ga0099364, IMG submission 73070) | Microcerotermes parvus P3 segment gut microbial communities from Pointe-Noire, Republic of the Congo - Th196 P3 | ecosystem: Host-associated > Arthropoda: Insects > Digestive system > Gut ... | reverse complement strand
CATGTTTTTTATTTTTTTCAATGGAGATATTATCATCTATTAGAAAATCTTTTCCATTGACGCGTATTCTTTGAAACCCTGCTCTTTTTATAGATTCAATTTTTTCGGCATGAGTTCCCTTGCGTCCTCTCACAATGGGGGCAAGTATTTGAATTTTTGTTCCTGTTGAATAGGCATGAAGCCTTTCTATGATTTGGTCTAAGGATTGAGACGTTATCTCTTTACCACACTCATAGCAATGAGGAATACCTATTCTTGCATACAAGAGCCTAAAATAATCATAAATTTCGGTTACCGTACCAACAGTAGAACGTGGATTTCTATGAGTTGTCTTTTGCTCAATGGATATGGCAGGTGACAATCCGTCAATAAAGTCGACATCGGGTTTTTCCATTAATCCCAAAAACTGCCGTGCATAAGAAGACAAAGACTCTACATACCGCCTCTGACCCTCGGCATAAATGGTATCAAAAGCCAATGAAGATTTACCGGAACCCGATAAACCCGTAAAAACTATGAGCTTATCGCGAGGAATTTCTAATGAAATGTTTTTTAAATTATGTTCACGCGCGCCCTTAATTACGATGGAACGCAAACTCATAGTTGTTCCACATTAACCGACCCACACATTGGACATGCCACATCGTCAAAATCGTCACCCTCACTTAAATTGTGTCCGAAACTGGGAACATGGTCGTCCCAACGATAATCGCAATCATCACAAGCAAAGATTAAATGAATTCGCCTGCCACTATCTTCGTCATCATCATCTTCATCTTTGTCTTCATCATCGTCTTTCTTGCCCTTACTTTTCGCATCGTACCCATCTTCATCTTCATCTTCTTCATCATCATCGGCAAGCTCTTCATCATAATTTTCTGAATAGTAATCATCCTCATAAACATGATCATCAAATTCTTTTTCAAAATATCCTTTATCATGAGACATAACTCAATCCCCCCGATTTTTATTATTTTTATTAGACTGATTTGGTAAAACAAAACATTTTTTGTCAAAAAAAATATTCTTCTTTTCTTATTTTTTTAAAGTAAAATATCTAATTTAAGATATAGTTGCGGATGGGCAGATCGTCGCCAAATATCCTGTCTTCAGGTAAATTTTCAGGTGATTCGCCTCTTTCTGCCACGATAATATCCCATATTGCCCAATATCCGCCCCCTCGCGGAACCGCTAAGTCCCTCAACATCAAGCTCACTTTGCCTTTTACAGTCATATCTATAGGTAAATCTACGAAAAAAGTACCCTCTGTTGAAATATCCTCTATGCCTATATCGGCGAGTAATCTATAGCCACTGCCTGCATCACAGAAAATTCTCAATCTATGGGGAAAAGATTCTATTGACGGATTTCTCCATTTTACAAAATCAATATGCACCCTATAATACTTATTCATTTCAAATCCTTCTATGGGAATTTTAAGCCCATATCGGGGAATGCTTCCTGCTATATTATTGACAATCGGTTCTGAATCGGGCAACAAAAATAGCCCCATGCCTCTTCCCCATTCAAAAAGTTCTCTCGCTGTTAAAAGTCTATTCCAAACTATTTCGGGATTTTGATTTTTTGCTCCCGGATTTATAATAACAGGAAAAGCACTTTTAGGCTCAGGTTTAGTCTCTTTTTGGGGTACAGGATCTCTTACAACTTGGGTACTTGGAGGTGTTCTTCTTTGAGCAGGTCTTTGAGTTTGCCTTTGAGGCGGTCTTTGAGTTGCCTGTGGTTCGGGTTCTATAATTTCTCCATGTCTATCGTAACCCAATAATGGCAGTAAAAATCTGTTTACTGCCGTATCTATATTTTGTTCTCTGTCCCTTGGAACAAGTGGAAAAGTTGTTCTGTCAGTTTGAGTTTGCTCGGGGGCAGGTACAGTTTTTACTGTTTGTTCTGCCTGTTGAGTTTCAGGTTCTCTCGTTCTTATTGGCTGTTCGTCAAGAAATAATGAGGCATCTTGAGCCCAAAGAAACCCCAATAAGAGAAATAAAAATAGCACTAAAAAGATGTTTTTCTTCATATATTATAAATATACCTGTTTATATTATAATCGTCAACTATAATTATTAAAATCAGCATTTAAAAAAACTGCCACATTTTTCTTAATTTATGGGTCTAATTATAAAAAATAAGTTTAAAATATCTTGACATTTAAACTAATATTTTTGAGTATTAATTATATAGTTAATATATTTATTAAAAAAATTTAAAATGAGGTGAAAATATGAAATTTTATCTAATACTTGCAATTTTAGCGGCTTTTTTGATAGGATGCGGCGGAGACACAGAATTGAGATGGAATAATGATGCAGGCTCAAAGGTTGAAGATATTCAATGGATGCAACAATCAAAAGTTGATCAAACATGGCCGGGTGAAACCCAAAACCAACAAAAAACATCTTCAAAAGAAGTAAATGTTCTTACAGGAACCGGAGAATGTCTCGATTTTGATGGACAAGCTGCAGAAATATGGTTCCCGGGTGGAGCAAAAGTAGCACAACTTAATGATGGTGAAGCTAACGAGTTAACCATTGCCAGCGTAGCTAGAAAAAAGAAATCCGGTGAAGCAGAAGAAGATCAAGACAATGGATTAGTTATACGCGCCAAAATAGTTGACAGAGAATAATATGAATACAATTACAAAGACCGCATTTATTGCGGTCTTTCTTATATCAGGGGTGATTTTAGGTCAATTATTTGCAAATGAGAATGCCTCTAATAATGTTTTTCATTGGGCAAGAAGCAGTGGAAACTGGGAAATAGACGGATCATATTTAAAAGAAACCCGCGGTTGGACTGCTCCTTGGGGATATTATGAGTTGTTGGAACACAATACACTTATATCCCAAAACGAATTTGAAAACTTTCAAAAAATTGAGTTTACATTGCAATTAAGTAAACCTCAAAAATCTAAGTTTGATTCAACAATTTCATTTGGAGTAAGAAGCCCTCAACAAAGTTGGTTTTATTATTCTTATGGAATAAGATTCCATGGAGAAAAAAAACTGTTTGGATCAAATAAAATAAACAAAGTTTCACTTGTTCAAACATCTATGAGAGATCCCAAATTACCTCCAAATCAAAAAGGTAATAGTCAAGTAATTGAAATAGCATCTTCAAAATGCAATATTCCAATAAATAAAGAACATAATTATACCATATTATTCGAAGGTGATACTCTAAAATTACTTTGGAATGGGCAAACTATACTTACAACTCAAATAGATAAAAGTGCATTGAAAGGACGCATGGCTGTAAGCGGTAGAAATGCTTTTTTAAGGCTAAATTATTTTAAAATAATAGGTCCCAATGATAGAGTTATCTTTGCCGATAATTTCGAAAAAGACACCATTTTTAGACGAACAGTTGAAGCGAAAATCGAAACTGTTGAAAGATAATCAACTTATCAAGTTTCTAACATGATCGGCATTGATATTAGAGGTTATTCCCGCAAGATCTGAATTTCTGCTTATTTCAGTTTGCACCCCCGATACCAATTCATTTGCTCTTTGAGCAGAAATCATGTCTGCCGCCGCTATATTGTCTACCTCAACAAGCATTCTCTTTAAATTGACAAACTCTTGATTTATACTGTTAGAAATATTATCGATTCCCTTATCAATCAATTCGGGATTAATATCTCCAATCGAGAATTCTGAAAGCAATACCCTGCCCTCAAATCTGGTATTATTTAAGATTTCTTGTTGTTGAGATCCACCGGCAGCTAAATCATCTCGAAGTCTTTGCATACCATCGAGAGCAACCTGATTTTGAGATAGAGAATTTTGAACAACCCGCAATTCTGATTCTAATTGCCTAATTCTCATATCTGCTACTGAATCAACACGAGCATTGTCATTTCGTCTGGTTTCAGATGTGGACGCTGTTTCTGAATTGTCAACACCCTGACGGCGATTGTTTATTCTTTGTGCCGAACCTAAAATATTATCTACAGATACTTTCATTTTACACCTTCCTTTGTGTTGTTTTTAGGGTTTATCCGTAATACACCTCATTGCCATAAATGTAATAAAACCGGCTAAAAAAGTCAAGCTTTTTTTAATTTTTTAAAATAATATTCAAAAAATCACTCTCATATACAGAAATTTCTTCTGTATGAATTTTGCCATCCAAGGTCTCAAAATTTAACCTATAAGGACCGCTTAGAAGTATTTTATGAAAATATCCAAATTCATCGCTTTCTGTGATTAAATCATCCTCATCTAAATATACTTTGACCCCTTTTAGGGGGTTTCCGTTTTCATCTGTTATTTTACCGCCAACACCCATTCCTGCCAGTTCAATCAATCTCATAATGGAATCCCTGTTATTTGAAAAAACCTCTTCTGCTTCGGCATGAGTATTCGGGCTGTAATCGACAAGTTCTATGGTATAATCTAAGCATCCTGTTTCAAGATAACTCCAATCTTGAAGTGAACCTGTTATCACATACCAGTTTCCTCCATTTATTATTGTTGAACTATACATATATGGAAGTGACCATATTCCGGGAGAGCGATAAAATCCGCCTAATGAATATTCTTCGGCAATATATTTTACCAAATCATATCTTATAGGTTCTCCAAAAGGAGCAACTCTCGATTCGGATATATAATCAAAAGGCATATTTATTAGCACGGCTCCGGCATGAAAGGTTGCCGATAAATGAAATGTTTTTGAAATTGAATAATCTCTAAATGCACGAGTTTCGGGTTCTGAAAAAGGTTCACTGCCATGGTTTGATCTTTGTGTCCATGCAAAAGAAAAATTTCGGTTTAGATCGACTCCATTGGCATTATTGCGTCTTCCGACAACTGTCCCATCGGGATTAAGTTGGGGGATAAACACTATATATCTTTCATCAACAAGGGACTTTATTTGATCATCGGTCTCATAAGACGAGAGAATGTATTCTATAAACGAAGTTATAACATCTTCTCCTATAAACTCGTTTCCATGTATTTCGCCGGTTAATCTTATGCGAGGGTTTTTATAATTTGTTCCAACAGCAAATGCCCAAATATCTCTGCCCTGCACACTTTTTCCAATGCTGGTCATTGAGGTAATTTCGGGATATTGATTATGCATATTTACAAGAAACTCATACAATTCCTCAGGAGACTTATATATCGTTTCATCAACAGGAATATTGGGTTGTGGATGCGGTCTATTATCATTAGAACACCCAAACAGCGAGAATAAAATACATATAGAGAAAAACAAAATAAATTTTTTGAGAAAAGCAATCATATTAGACCGCACCTAAGGTAGACATCTGAATAGATACCACCTTTGAAACTCCTCGTTCTTCCATAGTTACTCCATAAATACATTCACCTACATTCATACTCTTTTTACTATGGGTAACCAAAACAAATTGAGTGCTTTTAGAAAACTCTCTAAGCATTTTTAAAAATCGTCCAATATTTTCTTCGTCAAGCGGGGCATCAATCTCATCAAGAAAACAAAATGGAGAAGGTTTTACCATGTATGTGGCAAACAGTAATGCTATCGCAGTTAAAGCCCTCTCGCCTCCCGAAAGCAAATTTATATTTTTAGTTTTTTTACCCGGAGGTCTCACTATTATATCTATCCCGCTTTCCAAAACATTTTCGGCTTCGGTAAGCTCTATTATAGCATCACCGCCTTCAAAAAGCTGTTTAAATACTGTGGCGAAATTTTTCTGAATTTCTGTAAATGTGTTCATAAACATATCTACAGAAGTTTTATTTATATCTTCTATGACCGATAGAATATCCTCCCGTGCCGATTCTATATCCTTACGTTGATCTATATAATAATCAAATCTTTTTTTGAGATCTTTAAACTCTTCAATGGCAAGATTATTAATTGGACCTAAATCGTTAATTTCTTTTTTTATTGAGGCAATTGTGTTTTGCAAATCGCCTGCTTGATTTTCGGGAATTTGCATCTTGTCATAGTTTTCGGTTTTCTTTTCGTATTCAACCCATAGATAATCTTCAATATTAGACTTTTTAAAATTAAACTCTACCGATAGTTTTTCTACATTTCCTATTTTATCGACAATGGTATTCAAGGCTTCTTCATCTTTTCGAGAAATTTGTTTTCTTTCATGTATCTTTTTTTCTATCTCGATTTTTTTACCATTGAGTTCTTCTATGCTTGCTATTAAAGCATTACTTTTTTCGTTAAACTCGATTAGCGATAAGTTCCACTCTTCTATTTCGTTTTGTAAAACTTTTATATTATTATCTGAACGATCGATATCTTCTTTATGATTTGATATTTGCATATTCATATCGTTTATTTGAAAATTAAGCGATTCAATATGCTTTTCTATCCATTCCACATCGTTTTCATATTTAGATAAATCTTTTTCTATTCGAGAAGTCATTGAATTAATGTCTTCAAGTTCTGATTGAGCATTGTGTATTGCCTCTTCAAACATTGAATTGTTTACCCGCATATCATCTATTGCCGATGAAATTTTTAATATCTCGGTGTCTAACTCTTCTTTTTTTGCATGAATACCTGTTTTATCAAACAGAATAGATCTAAATCCATCTTCAAAACTTTCAAATTTATCTATGTCTAATTTTAATTGATCAAGATTTATATGGCTTAAAAAAGTTAATGCTTCTTGAATATCAAGGCTTTGCCTTGCCTTGTTTAAGTTTTCTTCTATGGAATTTAATCTATTTTTAATTTCCATTTTTACAGATTGCCTTTCATCTTCAGAGCCTTGCAACTCGGCTTTTCTTCTATCTATGGCATCTATGAGTTCTCGTATTACTATTTCAAGATCTTCACGCAAATTTTTTAAATTTTGCTCACAGCTTAAAATTTTATTTTTATTGTCTTCTATGCTATTTCGAGCCTCTTGAATGTATGCTATGCGTCCTTTTCTTCTTTCAGACAATTCATTCAATTTTGTTTTATCTACATCTATTTTGCTTCTAATATCTATTCCCGATTTTACTGTCTTGTCTTTGTCTTCTTGTAATCGTAAAAGGTTTCCTGTTCTTTCTCCAATTTTTATATTTATTATCTTCTTGTGTTCTTCTTGTTCGAGAATACTTTTCTTGTTTTTTTCTGTTTTTTTGTCTGTATCTTCAAGACGTATTCTAAAAGCATTCAACTGCTTATCAAGTTCCCAAATATTATGCTGTACATCGTTTTTTAGCTGTTCGTCTCTTTCATTGTCAGTTGAAACAGATGAAACTCTGCTTGAAATTTCGGCACGTTCCCTTTTAAATTTTTCAATGTCATTGTTTACTTTTTCGATTCTTGAAAGAAGTTCCCTGTATCTGAGAATGTTTATCCTTATATCTGCATCTTGAAATTTTTCTCTTAGAGCTATAAATATTTTAGTTTTCTCGGCTTGTTTGGATTTTGAATCTTTTTCTCGCTCGATTTCTCTTACTATATCGTTTATGCGTTTTAGATTTTCACTCGTTTCTTCAAGTTTTTTTATAGACTCTCTTTTTTGAAGTTTGAAGCGTGATATACCTGCGGCTTCTTCAAAGACATATCTTCTATCCTCGGCTCTTGTGGATAAAATCATATCTATTTTACCCTGTTCAAGAATAGAATACGATGTCTTGCCTATACCGGTATCCATGAATAGTTTTTCTACATCTTTTAGTCTAACAGGAGACTTGTTAATTAAATATTCAGACTCGCCGTCTCTAAAAACTCTTCTACCAATTGTTACTGTAGACGCATCTATATCCAAAATACGCTCAGAATTGTCTATCGTTACAGAAACCTCGGCAACAGAAACAGGTTTTCTTTGCTCGGTACCTGAAAATATAACATCCTCCATTTTTTGACCGCGAATATTTCTAGCTTGCTTTTCGCCAACTACCCATTTTACGGCATCTACTACATTTGATTTACCACACCCATTAGGACCAACTATTACAGTTATCCCGGGCTCAAACTCTATCATGGTTCTATCGGCAAATGACTTAAAACCAAACAATTCTATTGACTTCAAAAACATATCTTACAATTCCGAACTATATTTAAATGGATCTTTAAATAACATAAAACTATACAAATTTTTATTTTTGTGAAACATTCTTGCAGATTATATACTTCTTATATTACTTTTTGGGGTCTAATTTTAGGCAAGAATAATTTGAAAAGTTAGACAAATTTTTGAACTTAAAAAACTAAAAACTGCTTTATATCTTTTCATTTTATACAGATAATTTCTATATGAGCGGTTTTATTAATAAATTGTATTTGCTAATTTTATCTTTGTTGATTTTATCCATTTCATGTTCCGGAGGGAGCAAGTTACCTTCACATTCATATATTATAAACTCGACACAAAGCTATCGTTCCGGCGATTTGATAGATAATTTTCCCGCGAGTGAACTATATTTTAAATTGGATTCTCCAACAAAGTGTATAACTGTAAAAGTAGTACCTGAACAGGGAAATGATGTTTCAAGAGAACCATCGGCATCTAAAATCTTTTTTATAGTAGAAAGAGAGCTTGATATTAGCCTGTTTCCGGGCAATAATGAATTCACATTTGTAGAATTAGGAAGAAATTTTGACAATAATTGGGAGCATTCTCCTTCTGTTAGAATATGCACTATCACAATCAATCCTATTCATAAAATAGAACCCGGTATACTATACCGTATAAGATTTACGAATTTCGATAGAAGAGATGCCAGAATTAAAGTAAGCATTTCGGGCAACTCAAAAATAACGTTTTTGAGACAATAAAAAAATAATTTACAAATATTTGCACGTCATTAAATTTATGTCATTAATTAGTATTTAATTTATATTTTATAAAATGAGGTTTTTATGAAAAAATTATCTTTATTGTTTTTAGTCGTATTAATTTTTACAGCGGTTTCGCTAAGTGCGTCTCCGTCTCAGTTCAAAAGTCAAAGTCTTAATGGTGCAACAGGACTTATTACAACACCTACGGCATATACCGGTTGGGGAAAAAGTGCATTTGGTATCGATTTGGGATATTCATATCTAGATGGACGCGATAGTATGGGCATACCAAAAATAACTATTCAATTTTTAGAAAAATTTGAAGCCGGTTTTGCATACGATCTCCAAGACAGGGGACGCGATGACGATGATGACAAAGATATGTTGTTCCACGGTAAATTCAAATTTCATCAAGATAAGTCAACCGCTTTAGCAATAGGTGGAAATTTTCAACTTCTTGATACCCCTTGGATAGGATCATGGAAAGCAGGCCAAGTTTATGTAGTTGCAACTTATGCGGCTGATTTTTTTGGAATGCCTTGTCAAACTTCAATGCTTATAGGCAAAAGTTTTGGGTCACATGATTACGGAAAGAAAAACGTAGATTTTTCTATGGGATTTGACCTTCAACTGCTTCCCACAATTTTCAAAGGTTATCTTTACTGGATTAGTGATTTTGCAAATTACTCATACAGCGCAGACCCTATATCAGCAAATGTTCATCGTGGTATATTTAATACCGGTGCCAGATTAGCCTTATTAAAAGACCAAAAGTTTAAACTTAATGTAGATGTTCTTTTTACTGATGTTTTGGATGAAAACAGAGATTTTGGCTTTAGTGCTTGTTTTGGTGTTGCGTTTTAGTATTAGTTGTTAGTTTTTTAAGAGGTCTCGTTTTCATAGTGCGAAAACGAGACTTCTTGTTTGAAATGAGCAGCTCAATAAGCACTTCTAACTACCCTAAATCCAATACTACTGTTGCTATATCCGGGTGAATTGTAACTACGGGCATCAACACGACAAGGAGATGTTAATCCGGAAATATCTAAATAAGAACCGCCTCTAATAACACGTTCTACACCCCAATCAGGTCCTATAGGATTAAATTTTGGGCTTGAAGTATAAGGACTATACCAATCCCAACACCATTCAGCTACATTGCCGCTAATATCGCATAAATCATAGCCATTTCTATTTTTCATTCCAACTTGATGTGTTGTTCCATAGCTATTATCCTCAAACCATGCCGAATCGTCAATATTTCCACCTGCAAAAATAACACCACTTTCTCCGCCAAGTGACGCATATTCCCATTCTGCCTCAGTAGGTAATCTATATCCATTTGCCCACCAATAACATCCTATATTATCCCATAATGGATCATTCAATAATCCATAATACAAAGAAGATGGAGAACCCCAAAAGTTCACATCATCTCCCATAGATGCATTTAGCCAATATACCGTTTCTAATCCTTCAAGTTCGCTCAATTTGTTACAAAAAACAAGAGCATCGTACCAGCTCACATTCTCTACAGGAAGTTTTGCCGGTGTATTTGATTCTCCAGCAACAGCAGATTGAAAATTACTCGGATAGTCACTTATATCATTATGATTTCCATTCATAACAGTATACCAAAGCTCCTGGGTTACCTGATACTCACCAATATAAAAATCATCAAGCATTACTGTATGTTGAGGAATTGCATCTGGAATGAGAGTATTTCCCATAGTAAATGTACCCCCAGATACACGCACATACTCATAATTTAATAAACCGATAGATTTAGGTAAATCCCAAACTGCGTACAAATTCACATTTGATGTACCCATATTATAATCTGCTCCATCTACATATACAACATCTCCTGTTGAACTTTCAGCCCATCCCAAAAATGTATATCCTGTTTTTGAAAATAAATTTGGGTTTAAAGCCACTGTTGTATTTTCATAAACAGTTTGAGTTTCTATTGTTCCACTACCATCATTCTTATTGAATGTTATGGTATATTGTGGTATAGCAGTCCATTGAGCATATAATGTTGTATGATTTAACTTATCCCAATTTCGTACACCATCCAAATTGGAATTGT
>Ga0099364_10013747_pt1 | contig 10835 bp, 9 predicted proteins | sample TergutTh196P3_FD_73070 | JGI IMG/M metagenome (GOLD analysis project Ga0099364, IMG submission 73070) | Microcerotermes parvus P3 segment gut microbial communities from Pointe-Noire, Republic of the Congo - Th196 P3 | ecosystem: Host-associated > Arthropoda: Insects > Digestive system > Gut ... | reverse complement strand
ATTTTCCAATAAATTCCGAAAAGTAATCCGGGGGGTCGCATATAATATCAAGACCCTGGGGCAGCAGTTTAAAAGGCGGGATAACAAGGTTAAAAGCATGGAGAAGAAGTTTTTTTAGCCCCATGGTTTTGCGCAGGGTTTTATTCAGGGAAAAATCCCCGTATTTATCATCTCCAAGCAAAGGATGGCCAATTAACATTAAATGACGGCGTATTTGATGCATACGCCCTGTACCAAGTTCAAGCTCCAAAAAAGAAAAAGCAGATGTATTTATTTCCCCTGCTTCAATTGTTTTTAACAGCTTATAGGAAGTTTCTGTTTTTTTCTTTTGTCCCCTTATGTCAAGGTCAAGCAGGATAATGCCACTGGGAGGATTGGGAATGTCTTTACACACAGCTATATATTTTTTTAAAGGTTTCAATGCATGCTTAGAACCAAAACTGCCTTGAGATTCTTTGCCTTTAGCTCCAAAAATTAATGTAAAAGCAGCAGCTGATTCACTGTCTTTGGCAACAAGTATAATGCCGGATGTATCTTTATCAAGACGGTGTACCAATAAAGGCCTAGTTTTATATGAAGAGCTTAATATTGAATCAAGCGATACCTTTACACCCTCGCCACCCTGAACAGCAAGACCTGCTGGTTTATTAAAAACCATGCAATAATCATTTTCAAAAAGCAGGGGGATGCCCTTAAGATTTTTTTCCATTTTGACTATAATAATATAGTATGAAACATATAAAAATCATTGTTTTTATAACATTATTTGCTTTTTTTGGCTTTCCCGCTTACAGCTCCCCCATGTATTCACCTACCTGGGATTTTGCGCTGGATCTCCCGGAGGATTATGAGTTTATAGACGGAGACGGCAGGGACAGGTTTTCATTTATAACAGCTGACGGAGCTCACCTTGATATAGTTGTTTATCCGCAAGGCAGAGTGTATTCATCTGTCGAAGAGATGGCAATGGATACACAGGAGAGACTGGGGAGCTATGGGGACACAAGCTTATTCATGTATCGCAATAAGCAGGCAGCTGTACTTGAGCTTATCTTTCCGCGCCCTGATGACCCATTTTCAGGAATGGTTGGCTGGGGAATTGCTTTGGAACTAGAAGCAGATAATGCTGATGAAAAAGGCCCTTTATTACTGGCTCTGGCTTACAGCCCTCATGAAAGATCAGACCTTTGGATACTTCATCTTTCTGTACTTGATTCTTTTATCCCAGGTGAAGCATATCGCCGCTATCCAGGCCCTATTACAGAATTTTCCTATCCAAGGGAAAACAGGGTACGCAGACCAATATGGGGGCTTGATGAAGAAGCCTGGTTTTATGATATAGATGAGATGGCTGCCCAGGATTTTATTGAAAGGGAATTTAATGTTTTTTTAAGATATGTAAACAGCCCTTTCTGGCAGGAAGCCTGGACAAGGTATTACCGTGCAATATACAGGGATTCTTTTGAACGCCTTAAAGATGCAGCCTTTGTCATAGAACGCAACATGAACTCTCCTGACAATGATAATTTGGAACTCGCAAGCCGTGTTCTGGAATGGATACAATTATTTGAATATGAACGGGGATTAAGCGCAAGTGATTTTCTTAATCTTGTAAGCACGGCCATTGAAGGCCGCGGGGACTGTGATTCCAGGGCAATGCTGTGGGCGCTGATTCTAAACCAGGCCAATATACCTGCAACAATGATGGTATCAAGGGATTTTAGCCATGCCATGGGACTGGTTGATCTGCCAGGCATTGGCGCGCGTTTTGAATATATGGGCATTGAATGGCTTGTTGCAGAAACTACTGTGGTTGTTCCCATTGGTTTGATTAGGGAAGATGTAAGCGATACTAACGGCTGGATTGGAATAATCCTTGACAGAAGTATATATAGATAAAGCGATCTATCAATAAGCGGATAATGTGCAGGCAATTGTTGCGCGGGCATTTGCCATAAAAGCCTCTTTGGGCTGGTAATTTAAAATATCTTTATTGCAATAATGCCGGAAAAACAAATCCTCCATATCCTGTGCGTTTAATCCCTTTTCTTGCATGTTTAAAATAAAATCCCTGCATGTTATGACTGAAGCTCTGGACTTGTCAAAAAAGCCTTGTGCATCTGTACTAGAAGCAATGCCGCGGTGAGGCAGGGATAAAAACCTGTGTGTTATGGACGAGCATTTTTCTATTGAAGAAATTGCATCGGTGCAACTTGTAAGATAACTTGGAAATACGCTGTTATCCTTCATTAAAACGCCCATGGTCTCGTTTAGAGCAAGAAGCTCAAGCTCTGGCACAAAAAAGCTGAGAGAATCGCGCGTATGACCTGGTGTTTCCAAAACATGTACACTAATACTTCCAAGCTCTATAATGTCTTTGTCTTTTACGATTATATCTGCGTAATATGCGCTGTCATTGTATGTATCATCAATTGTGACGCCGTACTTTTGAGCAGCAATAAAGGACAGTTCCCTTATAACACGGCGCGGTGTGTCTTTTAAAAGAACTTCCGCACCCTTTGCTGTTGTTATTACTTTAATATCCGGCCACATTTTTCTAAAAAAAGGCAGTGCGCCTATATGGTCGTAATGGGTATGCGTAATAAAAATATAATCAAGAGGTCTTGCGTTTAACGCATTGTCAAGACATCGCATGACTTTTTGAATTGTGCTGCCGGCACAGAATGCCATGCCGCAGTCAACAAGGGCTGTATATTTATCACCTAACAGAAGATTGCCTTCGCTTGAGTGATGCGCTATGCAGTTAATGTATCTTTCCATTTATCGGGCTGTCAAAAGGGAAAAAACTTCAGAATCGGTTTTTGCTTTTAAAAGCGAGCTGAACAATTCCCGGCTTTTTAAAAGGCTGCTGAAAAAAGAAAGTGCTTTAAGGTAATAGACGTGATGTGTGGCCGGAGCTGCTATCATTATAAGAACTCGTACCGGCTCATCATCAAGTGCCTTATAGTCAACTATATCAACGCTGCTAATGCCAACAGAGACAACAATGTCAGTAACACAAGAAAGCCGTACATGCGGAATGGCAATGCCAAGACCTATGGCAGTTGTCATTAACTCTTCGCGCTTTATAATTTCAGACTTTAATTCCTGGGGATTTTTAATCTGCGGAGCTGTTGCAAGGTTTTCTGCCATGGCCAGAAGCACATCATTTTTTTGAGGAAGATCTAAAAACAATATCCTGTCTTTGGATATAATGGATTCCGGGTGGATTTCCTCTGACCGGGAAAGAAAACGGTTACCGGAAAGTTTATTGTTTACCCAATTCTCAATCTCGGATTTTTTAAAACGCCATACTGTCCCGATTTTGCCGCATGGTATTTCACCTTTCTGAGCCCAATCATACACAGTCCGTTCAGATACCCGCAGGTATTTGGCAACTTCATCCAGGGTAAGAATCGAATCCGCAAGGTTTGAATCTATCTGGTTTAATTTATCAAGCATTGCTTAAGTATAGCATGAAACTGTACTAAATGTCAACGCCTTCGGCGTTAGCTCTTTTAAAAGAGACTCAAGCAGAGAAGAATAGATAATTGATAATTTATAATTGAGAAATATATTGCAGTTTTTTTTGATATATTGTATATTTTTATAATACTTAAGGAGGATATTTTAATGAATTTAAATAAAAGAATTATAAAAACTTATATTTTATATGCATTGTTTATAATGATTTGCTTATTGTTTTCTGGCTGTTTTAGCGCTTTTATGGGAGATGAAACAACAGTTATAGTCACCCTAGGAAGAAATACTGCTTCCAGAAACGTTATAGACCCCACTCTTATCCCCCTTCTTGAGCATACAGTAAGAATACATAATGGCCCTGGCCAGAATCAGGTAAAAACAGGAGTCAAAGAAGGCGATACAGTAAGTTTTAATGTAAGCCCTGGTCAATGGGATATAAGCATATATGGCTTATTTGATGGAGCAATATATACATATGGTCAAGACAAAGAGTTTAATGTACGGGCTGGTCAACATAATATTAGTGAAGTATATATGAGCCTTAATATAGCAGACGGCTCTGAAGGCAACCCCTTCCTTATATGGAGTGAAACTGATTTACGAATGGTAGGCGGGGGAACGACTAATCCCGCCCCCTATGAGGATTGGGACCTGGATAAGCATTACAGGATGGTAGATGATGTTGTCTTGACCAGCCTTGCATGGACACCGATTGGGTCTGCTAATGTCCCAGCTAGTATTTATGACCTCTTCACTGGTAGTTTTAACGGCAATGGACATACAATCACAGGGCTTACAATAAATGCAATTACCTCTGTGGTATCGCAGGGTATGTTCGGTGCTATTGATCAAGATGCTGTTGTCAGGAATCTTAATTTGGTAAATGTAAATATTACAGGCAATACATATATTGGTGGTTTGGTTGGAGTTAACAATGGTTCAGTAATAAACTCTTCTGTTACAGGCACAATCAGCAGCAGCAGCACTTCCATAGCTGTTGGCGGTGTAGTGGGATTAAATTTTGATGATGGTAGAGTACAAAACAGTTACTTTATCGGCAGCAGTGTCAGTGGTGATGATTCTATCGGTGGTGTGGCAGGAATGAATACAGGCACAGTAGTAAATAGCTATTCCACAGGTAACATTTCAGGCTATGTAAATGTTGGCGGTGTAGTGGGAGCTAACTCTGGTAATGTTATAAACAGCTATTTTATAGGCACAAGCGTCAATGGCACTGGGAATAATATAGGCGGTGTGGTAGGAAGGAATGTTACTGACGGTATAGTTCAAAACAGTTACTCCACAAGCCCCGTCAGCAGCATTGGAACAAATATCGGTGGTGTTGTGGGGTATAATTTTAACGGTACAGTACAAAACAGTTACTCCATAGGTAATGTAGAAGGTACTGGTACTGGTAGCAATAATATTGGCGGTGTAGTGGGGGAGAATGACGGCACAGATGCTATAGTGCAAAACAGTTATTCCACAGGCAGTGTCAGTGGTGTTTTCGGAGTTGGTGGTGTGGTTGGGTTTAATCAAGGTAGAATAGTTGAAAAAAGCTTTTCTATAGGCAATATCTCTGGTCAAACAGCAGTTGGTGGTGTGGTGGGATCTAATGCAAGCACAGTACAAAACTGCTATTCAACAGGCAATGTCAACGGCATTAGTAATATCGGCGGTGTAGTGGGATCTAATAATTTTAGCGGTATCATAAGATACTGCTATTCTATAAGCCATGTAAGTGGCAACAATTTTGTTGGCGGTGTGGAGGGTGTAAATAGTGCTGGAGGAGCATTTGTGTCTTCATTAGCTCATAACTGCATAGCTTTGAATCCAATAATTACCAGAGATACTGTAACAAGCAACACCTTCGGACGTGTGGCGGGAAATAATACAGGTGATCTAGTTAATAATCATGCACGCTCTGATATGGTGTATATGGGATCTCCAGGCTTTCCTGACTATTCATTCCCAAGCCATGATAATACACAAAATGGAAAAGATGGCGCAGATGTTACAGTAAATAACACTGTTCAGCTATCAACTGTTTTTACAAGCTGGGATCCTACTGTCTGGAACATACCTAGCGGCAATCTGGCTGAAAATGGTCCATTGCCCACGCTACGGGGTGTCGGTGGGTCGCAAAACCCAACGCTGCCGGTGATTCCGTAAGATCTCTCACGGCGGCACAGCGGCACGGCAGGAGAAAGAGCTGGAGACGGGCTGTTCTGGTATATGTTAGGCTGGATTGCTAATTACTTAGCCAGATCATGCAGGGAATCAAAGGGATATAATTCACCTATTGATGTATTTACCCTTTCATGAGAACTGCCGCCAAAACGCACCTGTGCTTCAGGAAGCATAAACTCACTTATTACCTGTCTGCAAGCGCCGCAGGGACCAACTGGTTTTTTTGAGTCTGGTGTGGAAATGGCAAGGGCAATAAAACGTTTAGCACCCTCGCTGACTCCCTTAAAAAGTGCTGTGCGTTCAGCACAGATTGTAAGCCCAAAAGAGCGGTTTTCTACATTACATCCTGTAAAGACCCGGCCGTCCTCGCTCAACAAAGCTGCGCCTACCCTGAACTTGGAATAAGGCGCATAAGCTGATTCTGCAGAGTAAAGAGCTTTTTGAAAAAGCTCGTCCATATCAACATTTTTATTATCTTGTTTTTTATTGTCTGTCATAATAATATATTATAACATGATCAGGAGAATATGTGCTAAAAAATACTAAAAAATACTGGATTATTTCAGGAATTCTTATTTTTCTTATATATGTTTTTTTTGCTGCACAGCCAATACCTTTGGAAAATATTCTTGAACCACGCTGGCTTGCTTCAATGGAATCAGGCCTGGCAATAAATATGGGAGGAAGTCCTCCTGAAGCCAACGCCCTTATACCTTTTTATTACGGAAACCGTTTTGGATATATAGATGATGGCGGGCAATTTATTTTAAACCGCTTGCAGGGAGAAAGCCGTCTCCTGACAGGAACCCAGGCTTCATTTGGCACTTATCTTTCGTTCTCTCCCTATGCCTGGTCAGAATACGAAGCAATGCCCTCTTCCATAGAAGTTTTTAACCCGCATAATCAGCTTTTAATGACGATTAACGAACCAGGAGGTTATCCTGTTTTTCTTGACGGACGTACATATATAATAAGCAGTGAACAAAACTCTGTTTCAAGTCTGGATGATATTGGCAATGTACGCTGGACATACACATTCCCTGCTCCCCTGACTGCCATAGATGCATCAGCAGGTTATGTACTTGCCGGCACACTTGACGGAGCAATAGAACTTCTAAACGATTCCGGCATACAGATATTTTCCTTTGAACCAGGCGGGTCAAGACTCTCGGTAATTGTTGGCTGTGCCATATCCAAAGACGGCTCCATGCTTGCGATTATTTCCGGAATTGATGAACAGCGTTTTTTGCTGATAGAAAAATCAGGTGATAACTTTCGTGTAATGTACCATGAATTCCTTTTTTCTGGATTCAGAAGACCGGTGCAGATAAAGTTTATTGAAAACGACAGAAAAATTGTGTATGAACGCAACAATGGATTGGGTATTTATGATATAATCTCCAGAAACAGCATTATCATACCCATACAAGATGAAATAGCAGCTATAGACACAGGAGACTCAAGATATCTTTTTTTAATTGGTTCAAACGGTACACAAAAAAATCTTATCTGTATTAAATTACCAGGCGAGATTATTTTTAGTGCTCCGTTCAGGAGTGAAGCTGTATTTCTTGAGCGCAGGGATTCCTTTATTTATACAGGTGGAGATCAGGGAATAATTTCCTTTGAACTGGGGAAACGATAATATGAAAATAAAAACAAAAATCATTTTTTTTGCATTATTGGCTTTATTCTTTTACTCTAATATTCCTTTATCTCTTTCTATGGAATGGCCTTTAAACACAGGGATAATATCCAGGAACTTTGGCTGGAATAATCAAGGTTATCCAAGCCTTGGCATTAACTTTAGGGCCAGCGGGAATATTGAAGCAGCTGCCCAGGGAGAACTGCTTTTTCAAAGCAATGGGTTTATTAATACTTCCAGGTTACCTTCCCCGCTTGGCAATTGGCTTGCACTTGATCATGGCGAAGGAATTATAAGTGTCTACAGCAGAATGTCGCCTGATGGAACTTATGTTCCAAATACTGTAAGAAGTTCCAGTATTATAGGACAGGCTGGCAGTTCTGGCTGGTCAAATGAAGCAGGTCTTTATTTTTCTCTTTATGACCGCAAGGAAAGACGCTGGGTTAATCCTGTAATGATAATTACACCTTTACCTGATCCCGGAGCTCCTGCCATTCAGTCTGTAAGGTTAAGAGATAGTCAGGGGAGACTTTTTGACCTTGCACAGATAAGGACTATAAGCCAGGGGCGTTATACGATACTTGTTGATTCTGCCCGTGTATTCCCTTTTGGGCAAAACCGTCCTCCGCTTGCGCCTTTTAGAATCATAAGCTTAGTAAACGGCACAGAAACCGGCATGTTAAACTTTGAAACTTATTCTGCAAGGGATGGTGTTTTAATGGTTTACAGAAACGGCCTTGTTCCTGTTGATCAAATCTATTCTCCTTATCCGGCATACGAACTTGGCACATTAAATTTTTCGCGCGGCCAGGTAACCATGGAAATAATTGCCCAGGACGCAGGAGCTAATTCCAGGAACTCGGTTTTTAGATTTATGGTTGAGTAGGGTCTACGGATTGACACGGATTAACAAAAATGTACAGCAGAATACTGTATGAACTTACCATGCTCGCTTACAATATCTGGTTTCAGCTAAAGCAGATTGCACCTTACTGGGCTTTGGGTCTTATTGCCGGCTCCCTTGTATCTGTTTTTCTTTCAGAAAAAATTACTGGAAAAATGGCAGTGCTATCAACGGGACGATTATGGTTTTTTCCTGTGTGCATTGCTTCGTTTTTGGGAATAGTATCCCCCTTATGCATGTACGGCACTGTACCTGTTATGGCAGCTCTTGGGAAAAAGCAGGTGCCGCAGCACTTGCTGGCAGCTTTTATGATAAGTTCAGTTCTTTTAAATCCAAACCTGTTTATTATGAGTTTTAACCTTGGCATAGGTTTGGCGCTGGCACGTCTTGTATTCAGTTTTTTATGCGGATTATTAGCCGGAGTTCTTGCGTTTTTATTATTAAAAGGCAAAAAGCTTTTTACATTTGAAAAGTTTGATTCCAGTTCAGAATATAAAAAAAAGAAAACGTTTTTTAAAGATCTATTTAAGGCATTTAGAATAACAGCTCCGTATCTTTTGTTTGGTGTAACTTTAGCAGCAGCATTTGACAGGTATATAGAGCCTGAATGGATAGCTAGTATCTTTGGACAAAGGCGCGGGCTTGGCGTGCTTTTTGCAACAACGCTTTCTGTTCCGCTTTATGCCTGCGGCGGGGGTACCATACCGCTTATACGAGCATGGCTTGAAGCAGGTATGGGGCAAGGTGATGCACTGGCATTCATGCTTGCAGGTCCTGCAACAAAAATCACAAACTTAAGCGCAGTTAAAATGATATTCAGTACAAAAAACTTCCTGTTATATTTAACGTATTGTCTTTTATTTGCCATACTGGCAGGTCTTTTTGTGGAGTTTTGCCTTTAATAAAACTTGATTAATATTGAAAAGCCTCGGTTTCTTTTTATTTAAAAAGGAGTATAATAAAGATATGAAAAAGATTAATTTATTTATATTATTTGCAGCTTCAATTGCTTTATTATTAACTGCCTCTTGTGCAAGGCAGGCAATGGCTAATGTTGTGCCAGTCTCATTACTGGAGAACGAAAGCTCTCAAACCATAAACCCGCTGCAAAATACAGGCTCTTATGTTTCTGCTGTTTTTATTGAATCAAGCAACGGCACTGATGATGGTGTAAGGCGGCTTGTGACTTCAATGCAGAGAAATGGTCTTGATTTTTTCAAGACTCAAGCCTCTCCATCAGGACTTATAGCTTCCAATGATGTTATCATCCTAAAAATAAACGCCCAATGGGCAGAGCGCGGCGGTACAAACACAGACCTTATACGCAGCTTAATAGAAGCCATTCACGCGCATCCAGAAGGGTTTACAGGAGAAATAATAATCGCAGATAATGGCCAGGCGCAGTTTGGCAGCGAGAGAAACGGCGGAAGCCTTTCGTGGGCAAATGCTAACTCCGCGACAAGGCGCCAGTCTGCCATGGATGTTGTACGTTATTTCCAGTCACAAGGGCACCGCGTAACAGGCGTGTTATGGGATGATTTTACGACAGTAAGGGTTAACGAGTTTTCAAGCGGAGACATGGCAAACGGCTTTTTTGTGGAAAACACAAGGCGCAGTACAGGTCTTGAAATTTCATATCCCAAGTTCACCACAGAATATGGAACCCACGTAAGTTTCAAAGAAGGCATATGGAACACAAACACAAGAACATACGACAGCGAAAAGCTTAAGGTTATAAATATGCCGGTGCTTAAATCACATGGAGGTTTTCAGGTAACAGGCGCTGTAAAAAATTACATGGGTACACCTTCTGACAGGCTTACAAGCAGGCGTGCGCATAACAGTGTTGGAACAGGCGGCATGGGCACGCAGATGGCAGCAACAAGAATGCCTGTATTGAATATCATGGACATGATCTGGATAGGTCCGGAGCGGGGACCCAACAATACATACGCCATGGCAGAGGAGATAAACAAAATAGCAGCATCCACAGACCCTGTTGCACTTGATGTGTGGACAGCCAAATACGTGCTTATACCCGAAGCTGCCAAAAGACCAGGCGGACGAGCAGCTTCCATGGATCCGCATGGTACAGAACCCGGCACATTTGGGCACTGGCTGCGGCTCTCCATGAACGAGCTGGATAGAGCTGGATTTATTGTAACAATGGACGAAGCAGAAATCCTTGTTGTAAACAACAGCAATTAATCAGGGGTTTATATGAGCAATACCACCATGACAGCCCTTGATTATGCAAAAGCAGGTGCAGATACAATGCTGCGCAAATACAGCATAGAAGATTTGCCGCCAAAAAACCGCTTTCACTATCATCAGGGTGTATTTTTATCAGGGGTTGAAAGAATTTATTTTCTTTCAAAAGAAGAAAAATACCAAAAGTATATAAAAGACTGGATGGATTATTATATTGACGAAAACGGAAAGGTTCATAATGGCAATAGGGTTTATGATGAACACGAAAACCAGTTTGATGATATGCAGCCTGCCATAATGCTTTACAGTCTTTATGAAAAAACAAAAGATGAGCGCTACAAAAAAGTCCTTGATGATTTTGCAAATATAACCCAAATGTGGCCGACAAATGCAAAAGGCGGC
>Ga0099364_10013746_pt1 | contig 10835 bp, 2 predicted proteins | sample TergutTh196P3_FD_73070 | JGI IMG/M metagenome (GOLD analysis project Ga0099364, IMG submission 73070) | Microcerotermes parvus P3 segment gut microbial communities from Pointe-Noire, Republic of the Congo - Th196 P3 | ecosystem: Host-associated > Arthropoda: Insects > Digestive system > Gut ... | reverse complement strand
CCGATGCCTCCGGCTTGCGGGCCGGAGCCGTTGTATACCGCGCCGCCTGCGGAGACGTCCATGCCTTTTTCTATGCATCCTTCTATGAGCAGCGACAGGTATGGCAGCGGCTTGAGCCTTTGGTGCGCCATGTCGTTTTTATTTATGAGGGTTATGAGGACGTCGCACCAGTATTTCATTTGTTTATCGTAGGATTCCATGACTTCCTCGAAACTTTTGAATGTCTCGATGCTGCCTGTGTCGGGGCCCAGCGTCCCCCCTGCGCCCGCGCATTTGGCGTATTGGCTGCATTCTTCCGAGCAGCCTATGCATTTGCCGCCGTTAATGGACAGCTGCATTATTTTTGTCAGGTTGACTGAGCCTGAATCGTGCCAGCCATATGTTTTGCCGGGTATGCTCGGCTCTACGCAGCCTACGCCGACGTAGTTGCGCGCGTCCTGTAGAGTCCTGCCGTAGTTCATGAGCGTTTGTATCATTGGTTCGTCGTTGAATATTTTGGGTTCGCCCGTGCCTATGCGTATGACGTTGAATACCTTTTTCTTGAACTCCTCCGGCGTGTTTTTGTGCAGCCTCACGCCCATCCATGGGTTTGGTATGCGTGTGTGCGCGTGCGCGTCGAGTACCATGTAGCTCAGGTCGTTCGTGATGTCGTTGCCGTCCTCGTCCACGCCGCCGACATCTAGCGCTGTGCCGCCCATTATTGTGCCGGATGAGAATTTAATTGCGTTTTTGTCGCGTATTTTCCGCAGCTCATGAATCTTCAGGAAGCTGTGCTCTATGAGCTCTTGCATGAGTTCGCGCGTGAGAGTGCCGTTTTTGATATCGTTTTTGTAGAAATGGTGAAACAGCTTGTCGAAGCGCCCGTATGTGACCGAATGGCCGTTTGTCTCTATTATTATCATGTTCGTCGCGATGTGCCATAGCTGTATCGCTTCCCAGAAGTCGCGCGGCGCGCCTTCGGCCACTTGATGGCAGTTTGCTGATACCCGCTGCAGCTCCGCTTTGCGCGTGGAATCTGATTCTTTTTCCGCCATTTCCGCCGCCAGGTCGCCGTAGCGCTTTATGTATGTTTTTGCTCCGTCGAGCATAATTAGTTCCGCGTCGTAGAATTCCTGCTTTTTTAAGTTTTCCGGGTTTGTCAAATCGAGTTTTTTTATGCGTTCTTCTATCTCGCTGCGTATCCCGCCAAACCCGATGCGGAACAGTTTTTCGTAGTCTGCCGTGACGTGCCCTATGCCGGCGTATATGTACAGGTCTTCCAGAAGCACCGCAGCGCCGAGGTGGGAGCCTTTTTTTTCTTCTTCGGTGTATGCCGACAGGGTCGCTTCGGATAGGGTTTTGCCTTTCCAGTACTTTTGTATGGATAATATCTCGTTTTTCGTCTTTTCGGAGATCACGTAGCGGTCGTTTCTGCGGCTGTCCAGGGGGCGGTTTTGGAGTTCGTCGCACAGCCAGTCTATCGAGTGTTCCGGGTATACCGGCGCGGAGTTCGGCGGCGCGGCGAGTTCGCCTACTATGAGTTCCTCCGGGTGGATGCTTATTGTTACGCGCCGGTACACTTCGCGCAGGGTGAGCGCCCATTTGATGTTCTGCGGGTACATGGAGTATTTTTCCAGGCATTCGGTAACGATCAGGGCGCGCTGCGCGTCTGCTGTGGAGTCTGTTTCTTTGTTTCGCTCAAGCATCCTGTTTATGCGGGGAAATGGGGATGGGTTTTCGGCGAGGCCGGATATTCCAACGCCCCATTCGCGGCTAATAGGTTCTATGGCGAGTGGTTTGTCATGTGTGTTTGTTGTTTCGCTCATTGTTATCCCCCCGTTCTTTTTCGTGTTGCTTTTAGCTATATTATAGCATTTTTCCTGTCTGCGCACAATAGTTATTCGGGGTTGTAATATGGTCACACGGGTGTCTGTTATAGGTCACGGGGGTCGATACCATTAGTGCGGTGCATGGAAAAGATGTGTATTTTCTGCTCCTTATCGCTAGGAGGCGCGTCCTTGCGCCTACGAGCGAGCGCTCCACCGTCCTTGGTTTCGCTCTGCGGGGCATAAAACACACATCTTTTCCTGTTAGGGCTGTATTGTAACAAACGCCGGCGGGGGTTTTCCCGGCCGGCGTTTTTTTTGGCGTGGTCTTTGCGCTTGTGGTGGGGTGGTTATCTTGTCCCTAGTATTACGTCTTGGAGGCGGACTGCGAGGCTTGCCATTTGTGAGCGTTGGAGGGTGTGGCGCGGGTTCATTATTGAGTTGGTCGCGCCTTGGAATATGCCGAGCCTCACGCATATTGCAAGCGATATCATTTCTTCATCGTTGAGGCCGCTGAGGTCTGTGAAGCGCGCGAGGACTGCCGCAGCTTCGGAGCGCGTTATCGTTTGCTCGATTCCTACTGCTCTGAGCGCGCCTACTATCAGGCTTGCTGTTTCTATGCGCGACATCGGCGCTCCGGCGATGGTGCGGGAGTCAAGCATGCCTTCTTGCACTGCGGTGTTCATCGCTGTCCGGTACTCCACCGTGACGCCTATCGCGCGGAGGAACATTGTCGCGCTTTCTTGGTTCGTAACTTGCGCCGAGGGGTCGAATATTCCACCGCCGCGCCCTTCGACTATCATCAGCGATGCTGCGCGGTCGATTTCTTCCTGTACGTGGCCCAGCAGCAATTGTGTGTCGTTGAAGGCGGACTCCACTTTCAGCGGGACGAGCGTTACCTCACCGCTGACGAGGACTATTACATTGCCTTGCGGGTCTATGCGCGTCGGGACAGGGGTCAGCGTGCCATTGTCGTTAAGTATCGCCATTGTCGTTATTTCGGATGTGTTTATGCCCTGCGGCATCGCAACCGTCGCCACTGTGTTCGTCTGGCCGGCTGTTACCGTCACCGGCGGCGCTACGCTTGATATCGCTATACTACCGCTGCTTTCCGCTATGCCCGCTACTGCGCCCGCCGCTGCCTGGGCGGCTTGCTGCCCTGCCGGGGCTGCCCCTACCGTGATGGCCGGGAGTTCCGTCACCGGTGGGGTCGCCGTCCCGGTTCCCGGGCCGGGGGTGGGGGGCGGGGTGGTCGGCGGGGTGGTCGGTGGGGTTGGCGGTGGCGTGGTTGTTGGCGGGATGTATGGGTCGTAGTACGGCGGTGGGTCGTATGGCGGCGGGTCGGTTTGGGTGCTTGTGGGGGTCCAGCGCGCGAATATTGTGCCGTTCGCTGCGAATACAGTTGCCGTCGTCACTTGCGTCCCGCCGGTTGTTGCCGTAAACCAGCCGTTGAATGTGTGGCCGCTGCGCGTCGGCACCGGTAGGCTGGCGAGCCTGCCGTTTGTGCCTGTCTGCCCGGTCGTCGGCGTGACTGTGCCGCCGTTTGGGTTGAAGGTGATGGTGTAGGTGGGGGCGCTCTGGCCGCTTATCGTTATTACCCGATCGCCAAATATTCCCGAACCGTCTGTTGCCGTGGCTCTGACTGTGACTGTTCCGTTGCCTGTCGCGGTCAGCAGCCCCGTGGCGCTGATTGTCGCAGTTCCGGTGCCGGGGGTTACGGTCCATGTTACTGCTGTGTGTGTCGCGTCGGACGGTGATACGGCTGCTTGCATCTGCAATGTGCCGCCGTTTGTGGTGATCGTCGTCGCGTTGCCTGTGCCTGTTACTGTAATTGAGGTTACGGGGATTGCAGCAGCCTGCGGCGTCGCTGTCGCGGTTGCTGCGGCGCCATTGCCTATGCTGTTCACAGCGCGAACCCTGAAGCTATACGAGGTGCCGTTTGTCAGGCTTGTAAATGTGTAGCTTGTGTTAAGCCCTGCGTTTGTCCAAGTTGAGCCGTTATCGCTGGAAACCTCGTATCTTGTGATTGCGCTGCCGCCGTTGTCGGCAGGGGCGTTCCAAGATAACGATACCTGTGAGTCCCCTGCTGCCGCAGTGAAGCCCTGCGGCGATGTTGGCACAACAGCCGGTATGTTGGTGCTTGCGGGAAGCGTCCCTGTGAAGCTTCCTGTTCCGATGACTTCTGCTGTTATGACTGTGCCGCGATCTGCTAAAGTGATTGTATAAGCGTTGCTTGTGGCGGTGCCTATTGGCTCGCCATCGCGCAGCCATCTGTAGACATATGTTGCACCAGCTGGCAACAGCGCCGTTACATTTATCGTCAGCGTGTCACCTACAGCCGTGCTCGCCGGGGGCGCGAATGAAATACTGCCGGTAAGCGGCGTGCTACCAACTGTAACCGAGTTGCTTGTTACATCGCCGCTATAGTTGCCTGTACCGGTTACGACAACGTGGATTTGCGTACCGGCGGGGTCAACTGATGTGTTTCCAACAGTATAAGTGTTACCCGTACCAGGTATTTCTACTGTGCCGTTTCTGAACCATCTATAAGTTAAACTTGATCCTGCTTCTCCCGGTGTAACGTTGACAGCATTGGCCGTAAGAACTGCACCGTCAGTTATAGTCCCTGTTGTGGTGATAGTCACAACCCCGCCTATGGCTCTTGCTGTGATATTTACTGTTATGCCGGAGGGCTGTGTGAGTTCGTATTTACCGGCTGCAACGCCGGAGAGTGTTATTAGGCCATCAATGGTGACTGGCTTGCCATTGCCAACATCTGCATTGTCTGCTGTTCCTGTTGTCGGGACAACGGGGGTAACAACGTCACCGGGGAATACGCCTTGCAGCGTGCCGCCCGTTATGGAAACTGTATTTGCACCGTCATACACCCGGTTAACGGCTGTCACACCGGTTATGGTTATTGTGGCGGGGTTTACTGTCAGCGTCGCTGTGACGAGAGTTCCTGCGGCATGGGTACTCGTCGCTGCCGTGACAAGGCCGATGTTGAATGTTCCGGCGCTTGTGATGGTGAGGCTGCTTCCGCTGATTGCGCCTGTGTCCGTTCCGCCTGACTGTATGGTGTATGTCGGCGCTCCGGCATTGGAGTCTATCGTGAACAGACCACTTATTGAATTCAGGTTTATTGCCGCGCCGTTGTATGTTACTTCTGCGGTACCTCCGGCGTTGGTGACTTGGTAGAGCGAGGCGGTCGAGATAGCCGCGCTCTGCTGCACCGGACCCGCAAAATAGTTGTTGTTTTCTGCTGTGCGGGCGTATACATAGTAGTCCGTTCCTATAGTCAGCCCGCTAAATGTCGTTCCGAGCTGCCAGCCGGAAGTCGGGGTGGTTCCGTTTACTGTGCTTATGGCGTATTCTACGGTCTGCCCTGTTGTGCCGAAATTAACATTAGTTACGGCGTTTACTGTGATGCTTGTTTGCCCCGGCGTTCCGCTCACTGTCGGGAGGCCGCTGACCGGTGCGCCGATGCCTTTCGACACGGCGCTAAACGCGACGCTGCCCGTTGGTGTAATAGCAGCCGTTGCACCATCTACATTGGCTTGAGGTATCGCGCTGTATGACAACGTACCGCCAGTTTCGCTGGCAATTGTCGGCGCTCCCGTAATTGTTACTGTTACCACTGTACCGCTAGTCCTTGACACGGATTCCGTCAATCCCGCAGGGAGATTCGCTGCCTTAAAATCGTTGTCTGTGATGGTTAATGCGTATGTACCGTTTGTAAGGGTAAAGGTTATAGTTGTATTTACGATTTCTCCTACTGTCAGTCCTATCAGATTGCCGCTTATTGCAATTGTTGGAATCGGTGCGCTCACCGTAACCGCAACCACGCTGCTTGTCACAGTCGCCGTGGTGTTGCCGTTGACACTGTTGTTCGTGTTCGTTACGACTACATAGTAGTAAGTTGTCCCTATGGCTGATGTCGGCGGCGTGTAGTTCGTGCCTGTGCTGACCGGAGTACCGCCGGTTGTGCTGTTCTGGGTGTTGCTGTGCCATTGGTAGCTCAGCATCCCGTCGTCAGTCACGCTCGCTGTGACAGTCAGCGCCGTTGCCATGGCACCCAGGTTGTACGTGGCTCCGATGGGCTGAACTGTTATGTTTGGCGTCGCTGCGTTAACTATTGCGCTCACCGTCACCGCAACCACGCTGCTTGCCGCCGTCGCCGTAGTGCTGCCGTTGACCCCGGTGTTCGTGTTCGTTACGACTACATAGTAGTAGGTCGTCCCAATAGTCAATGTCGGCGGCGTGTAGTTCGTATCTGTGCTGACCGGAGTGCCGCCGGTTGTGCTGTTCTGGGTGTTGCTGTACCACTGGTAGCTCAGCGTCCCGCCGTCAGTCACGTTTACTGTGACAGTCAGTGCCTCTGCCACCGCGTTCTGGTTGTACGTCGCGCCGACCGGCTGGCCTGTTATGGTCGGCGTCGCCGCGTTAACTATTGCGCTTACCGTCAATGCTTGGGTATATGTGTTAAAGCTGTTATAGCTAACCGTTACGGGGACGCCGTTATGATTGGCAACTGTCAGTACCGTTCCATTTGTTGGGTTAGTTGTGATGTTATGAGATGCAAAATCGGTAAGTTGAATATTCGCCGTACTGTCGTCGTTGTATGTCAGCTTAGCAACCAGACCGCTCAGGTCAAGGGTTTCGCCCTCTGCATAGGTAAGCTTTGTCGGCTGGGTTTCAACTGATATGCCGCTCACGGTCTTTTGTGCCGTCGCCGGAAATTGATGTGTCAGTGTAACTGTCGTGCCGGTGTTGTTTGTTACTGCTGCAGATTGATTGTTGATAGTTGCCGTGGCTAATGCGCCGGTGCCGGTGAATGTGTAGCCTTGGTTTGCAGTTAAGACAACGCTTGCCGTGTACTGTGTACCACCGAGAAACTTTGTGCTTACGGTCGGCGTCCATGTCACCGCACCTGCGGAGTAGTTCGTGTCGGTTATTGTTGCCGTTGTGTTCGGCACGTCCCCTGTAGCAGGTGCGTTCACGGTTATCGCGGCGGACTCAATAATAATATCGGGCTGTGATGGTTGTTCCCATGTGTATGTGACGGTACTGTTGACGTCTCTGTATAGTGTCACGACGTATAGGTAGGCTGTTCTGCCGTCTGTGTCTATTTGGTTAGTTGCGTTGTTTTTTGTCAATGGGTATACATTCGCGCCGAGTTGTCCTCGCCTGGTGTCTGTTGGATTTGAATCGTCATTTGGCACTACTATATAATATTGTGTTTGATCGCTTGCGTCATTTATGGATATATTTAGCACAGGGTTTGTTGTGGTTTCGCCTGATAGCTTATACATAATCTCATGTGCTGCGTTGGGGTCTGCGGCGGGGTAATTGCTGCCATGCCCTATTAGTTGCACGGGATTTGCAATACCGGGAGAAAATGCAGTAAAAGAGGTATACGACTGTAAATTAGGAACGACAAAACCGCTATCGCTTGTGTGTACATTCATATTTGTCCCAAGCGCGGGGCGTATGCCCCATAGGTTGAAAGCGCTGAAATTACTTGAATGAAACCTTTGTGTCCCCAATGGAGTCGTACCTGTTATCACATTCCCTCCATCTGCCGCGAAGTTTTCCATGAATAAAAAGTATAGGAGGTCGAATGCTTCTGCGCCATTAGTGGGCAAATCACTCGTTAAATTAGCTTTAATAAAAGCGTTGCCGACTATTTCAGCCATACTTTTTCCAGTGAAATTGGCCCTGTTAGCGCTGAATTGTGTATTGTCTGCTGCCGGAGGTAGAAAATCTTTAAAGTGTTCGTATATTCTTGTAACATAAGCTCCATTTTTCTTGTGCATTAGCGTTGAATGCAATCCGCTCATTCCGTAGTTTTTAAGGCTGTTATTAAAGTTAAGGAAGTCGCCATAGCCTGCATTTTCATATGAATTCACAGCTGCTGATATCATTCTTGAGCTAGAAATTACTTCCGTATCGTCTTGTATAAAAAACGAGCCGGCGAGTTCGCTTAGTGATTCGTTGAACCATGAATATGAATTACTGGCGCCTACTGGCAGATAGACCCCGAAATACATATAGAACAGCATGTGCTGAAACTCGTGTGCGAGTGTGTCATAAAAAATCAATTTCTGATTTGGGGATCCTGTTGCATTTGCGTATCCAAATGATGTAGCAAAGTCCATATGAAATAGTGCTATGGGTTCATTAGTATAACTCACGGTATCATCAACGCCGTAGTTGATTTCATAATCTGTGAAAAAATCCCCGTTAGAAAAAAGACCGCCGGTATATGTTCCTGTAGGTGCTGTTTTTCCATGAATATTGTATAGCAGGATATTTACCTTTCCGTCATAATTAACATCGCCTACTGCGGGTAAACCGTTATAAACAGTTGGTATCCTTACGCCTTCAAACTCTCCAAGCGCATTCGTCATTTTATCGAAAATAACATCAAAACGATTCGCTATTTCGTCTAGTGTTGTTGTGGCTGCTTTAATGATATCAAACGACACATATTGACCCGTAGTAATAGGAGTATGCAACGCCCAAATGTTGACGTTTTTGCCTTGCTTGACGAGCTCTCCAGTATTATTTGGTATCAATCTTCTGTTAGCATCAACATATGCGTTAAAATACCTAGTGTCTCCTTCTTCATAATCAGGAATGCTAAACGGCGAAAACCCGGCAAAACCACTGATGCTTGGCTCTACATATATTGGCGGTTGGTGGATTCTGTTGCTGTCGTCTATGTAGATTTGCGTCAGGTCTTGGCCGCCTGAGCGTCCTCGCATTGGCGGGGCGAAGAATTCGCCACGCAGTTTGTCGAGTTTTTCGTCAAAGGTCATTGGATCACCGTATGCGGCTTGCGTCCCGAATGCGGGGATGAAGCCAAACAGCATTACGAGAATGAGCAGCCATCCAAGCCCGGATTTTATTAGTTTCTTTATGTTGGTTTGCATAATAACCCACCTTTTTGTTGTTTGGATTTGGTTTTTTGCAGTGGTTTACGGTTCGTTTTGCGCTTGTTTTGGGTGTTTTTATTCATAGTTATTGCATTTCGTGTCAATTTATCACAAATTGTTACAATTTTCAACTTTCTTTTTGTTATTGAAACATAATTGTAATATTCTGCGCAGAGGAGCGGGGTTGTGCCTGCTGGTTTTGCATCAACAGCATTTGCAGCAAATGTTGTAATTTCACATCATCCCTACCCGAAATTGAACCATAAAATTTGATTGCCGAACTGGTTAAGAACGAGGGGGGCAGTGTATACTGCGTCCCGGTTTTTACTCTATAAAGTATTTTTGATTCCGGCTCTTAGGCTTGTCGGGGATCGTCATCTTCAGTCTGCCGCTTTCCAACAGTGGGTTGATATACCGTGTCATCATGTAGGAAATGGACGAGATATTCAACTTCTTTGCAAGCTCATCTCGGCCTTTTGGTATATTGCAAAAGCGCAACAGATCCTCAGCCAAATCGCTATTGCCTGCCTTGCTGCTCTCGGTCTGCTTCGTACTTTCGTTGTAAAGGGTGGCGCGGAATACGCCGCGTGATGAATCGAACTTTGGCGCAGGCAATCCGGCTGTCTCCATTTCGTACCGTATAGTAGGTATACCCGAAAAGCGGTTTTCAGTATCTATCAGTGTTTCTAATGCGGCAGCAACTGCCGGATTACGTGTATCCGTGCCCGATTTGCCTAGACTATCAATCGTTGCGCGGCCGTACAGCCCACCGGGATTCTCAACCTCTAAGCGGTCAGTGAAGAACAAGATTCGGATAGGGGAGCTTTCGGTATGGCGGCTGTAATCGCGGTGAATCAACGCATTCAAGATGATTTCGCGGATCGCTTTTAACGGGTATTCCGATTTATCCGCCCTCTTACCATTGTCATCTATAATAGTCCTGACCTTGATGTTTCGGTTGACAAAAGCCATCGCGCCTTCCAGCAACGCTGGTATTGTCCCGTCGATTCTTTTGTTATCGGTAAAGCGTGCGCCGTCCTGCGCTACGTTCCCCATCTCATATCCCGGAACCACCACGGCGGTAATATCGAAGCCGGGGAAGCTCGCCTGAGGATACATCCCAAAAAGCATAAGGCCGGCGAGCGTAGGTTTACTGTCTTTGAATAAGCCGCATAAGGTCAGCGCATCTTCGTCGGAAAGTTTGGCGAAGTTCGGTTTTGCTACCCTGATTTTTGAAAGAAACAACTTAACTTGAGCATCGTTCAAATCCGAACTAATGCCTTCAGGAACAACACGCAGCTCATCTTTAATATTACGCCGATAGACCTCGTAGCTGTACATCTCGTATTCGGTCATGGGTAAATCGGCTTCACCGACACGGACATACGAACCACGCATTTTCCCGGCGCCTCGGTAATAGCAGGGCTTTTCGTAAACGTCGCATTCAGATATTTCCGCGCTGACGACTGTTCTATCGCCTATCTGCGCTACGGTATACAATGGCCGAACGACCGGCTCCATCTGCTGCGCCTGTTCTGTTACCTTCGCTTGTAAATCTTGTGGGTCGTATACACCGCATACCTCGTAGTCGTTCTCTTGGTCGATACCGAAGACGATTATTCCGCCGCCTATCTGATTAGAAAATGAAGAAAGCGTGTCATACAATCGCTGAGGCGTTCCTCCTGCAGCTTTTTTGAGTTCTATCGTATTCAACTCACAGCGAAGGTTGATGACATCGTCAACCAACTGCTTTAGTTCTTCGGCCAACATATCAGCAACCTCCAACTTTGATGTATGTCAAAAGTATATAGTGAATTAACTTAAATGTCAAGCCGAATAACTCAAATGCTTTAGTTAATGATTTGAGATGTGTTACAGGTCACAGGGTCAAAATCATTGGTGCGGTGCATGGAAAAGATGTGTATTTTCTGCCCTTAGGAGCCTTGGGCAAAAGTCTGAGCGCCCGTCTTTTGGCGAGTTTTTCGCCATGCTTCGTTAAATTCACTTGAAATAAAGCAATTATTGCTGCGTGAATTTGCCTCGCCTGTCAAAAAACTCGCTCAAAATCCGGGCATTCAGACTTTTGCCCAAG
>Ga0099364_10013745_pt1 | contig 10836 bp, 6 predicted proteins | sample TergutTh196P3_FD_73070 | JGI IMG/M metagenome (GOLD analysis project Ga0099364, IMG submission 73070) | Microcerotermes parvus P3 segment gut microbial communities from Pointe-Noire, Republic of the Congo - Th196 P3 | ecosystem: Host-associated > Arthropoda: Insects > Digestive system > Gut ... | reverse complement strand
CACCCTCTTTTCTAAAGAGGGCAGGGGCTGAAACGACATCTACCTATAATAAATAGTTACACCCATGCGAGTTGGCTATGGGGTAGTCACGATGCTTTATGCTTTGCCAGTCTTTTCTCAACCGCGCTGAACGCGAAGATTCCGCCTCCGACTGCGATGAAAGCGTAAAACGTGAAAAAGCGCCATATCATCATCGCCCAGAACAGATGATTTTGGTTGAGCGTCGAGAGCAGCGCATAAAACGATGCCTCCGCCGCCCCGGAGTTCCCCGGTGTCGGGATATACGTAATCGCGCAATAGATCAGCACCATCATCGAAAAGACGCTACGGTACATCAGAGTTCCTCCGAAAGCCCTGAGTACGAAATACGGTATCGAGCACAGCGCGATATGATAGACAAGCCCGAAAACCATGAGCATCAAAACGCAGTGCTTCTTTTTGCATATGATTACGATGCTCTCTCTGTACTCATTGAAAGCGCTGAGCGATTTGGTTATCGTATCCTCCGGTTTTTTCACCAGCCTGAGTTTCGCGAACAGGGTAATGAAAAAACGCAAAACAGACCCCGCAGCTTTTGGAAAAACCGCAAACAGAACTATCAGTGCAGGAAGCGCTGCATAAAATGCTACACCAATATATGCCGTAATCCTTAAAGCGATTTCATAATCGGGAATGTAGTTTAAAAACGGCGCACCGAAAACGAATACGAGGATCGCCAGCAGGATAAATGAGAACTGCAGCGTCAGAAAGCCCGCGATCGGCATAGCCGCGCTTGCCCCGGTGGATACTGCTTTTTTCTTCAGGTAAAACACCTGAAACGGCTGGCCTCCCGCTCCTGTCGGGGTGATGCAGTCATAATACTTGCCGAGCGCCGCAACTTCAAACGCCGTCCTTGCGGAAGCGCTGCCGTTGAGCTTGCGCATCATGAAGTAGTATTTCAAGCTCTCTGCCGCAATGGCTGCGGCCAAGCACCCCGCTGCGGCGAACAGGAACCTCAAATTGATACCAAGGGACGCAAACGACACTCTATCCTCGCTAAAATCAATATACGCTGTCCCCGCGATCACAGATATGTTGAATAGCACAAACAGTATCGTGAGGACGCGTTTACTTATCTTCCGCCCGCTTTCCGGAAACCCGCCGTCTGAAACCCCCGGCAGGCATGGCATTTTGTTCGATTCATTCATTTTCATAGCAATTTACGGTTCATCATATCGCATCCTCGTCTCCTGCCCCCTGAAAAGTTACAGAGCTTTATCATTGATAACCTCCAATACGCGCTATCAGCCCTACAATTGCAAGAAACAGCACCAGCGCCGACGCGAAAATAAGGAATGCGTTTTTCACATAAATCTTCATAAAGAATACCTCCTGTTATTTCTAAATCCACTCTCACGGGTAACCCTGACCAGTAACCATCGTTCCTTCTCTTCCTGCCCCTGACCTCTGATCCCTTGCAGTCCGCAGACCGGTTTGAACGCGGGGACGGTTCTCGGTTCCGGTGTTTTGCTTTTCCGGAAAGCCGGAACCGTCCCCGCGTTCCATTTCAATAATCTAATCGAATTTTCATGAAAAAGCTAGTCAAAATCGTCCCGAATGCGACTTATAAAATGTGACAAAAAGGTGTTGACAAAGCGCTGATACTATGATTCAAACAGCACGCCGTACAGCCGGCTCAGTCTTACGAGTGCCAGGCGGTTTGTGAGGTTCGCCGACGCACTGTAAGCGTTGGGGCCGCTTGCGTCGATGATATCGTTGTCGGTGAATATCTCGACAATGTCCGCCAGATCGACATCAAAGTCCACGATGTCGGGATCCGCCATGCCTATCACACAATACAGGATCAGCGCTGCTTCCGCTTGAGTGAGCGGCTTGCTCGGCTCGAAGCGTCCTCCCGGCGCGTCCATCACGCCCAGATATACCATCAGGAACTGGTCGTAGTCGTCCTGTCCGCAGTCCTTTACGACATCTTCCACATATTCCGGGAAAGGATCGTCATCGACCGCGATGGTCGCGTACACGACCGTCATCAGCGATGCATACTGCCCCCGTGTGATTTGCGTGTCGATTCTGTTGAGCGGGACTACAAACCCGTTAGACAGCGCGTTTATTATGTCGGCGCGGGACCAGTCGTTCGGTAGGTCGGATTCGTCGTCGATGATGCGGAAAGTGAATTCTTTCGAAACGCTCATGCCCGCCGAATTCGTCGCCGTGCAGGTGAAGGTATGCGTCCCGGGGGCAAGCTCATAGGGCCATACCCACAGTGTCGAGCCGGACATGAACTCCTTGCCGCCCAAAGTCCAGACTACCTCGGAGCCCCAAAGCCAGCCGTCCTGCATGTCGTATATATCGGTATCAAGCAAGATCTCTTCGGTGATTTTGGATTCGGGAATGCTCCTTTGCTCGGTTATGATCTCGGGTGCCTTGTACGGTACTCTTATCCATGGGCTGTCATTCTCGCCCGTCCTAATGCCGTCGGTGGCATAGATATAGAAGTAGCCCTCGTCCGTGCCTGGGTAAGCGGACAGATCGACCTCGAACGATCTCCCGGTGATGTTGGACGCGATATTGTAAAACTCGTCCTCAGCCGGACAGTACCACAGCTCGAAGTATAGCTCGTCTCCGTCCGCGTCGCTTGCTTCCCATGTGAGAGTCGCCCTATTAGCGAACTCCTGATAATCGGTCAGCCCGGTGAATGCGACTTGCGGCGCGTTCGCGGACACTTGCGTGGTATAGATGTCCGTATTGCCCTTTTGGATGACGATCCTTGCCGCGTTGTCCGGGAATCTGACCGTCACGTCCACGGGGGTCTTGTCAGCGTCCATCCATAAAATAGTCCCGTCTGACGCCGTGCTTTGGGCGGTCGAGCGGATGTCGAAGTAGGACGATGAGATTATATTACCGCCCCCATCGTAGAAATGTATGCCGTAGTCGCCGGACATGCGCCCGGTGAGCACGGACGAGTCCGTCTCGTAGGTGTACCATGGGGTGGGGACGAAAGCGCCGCTTCTGTCCAGATACCCTGTGATGTCGATGGCGTTGACTGTCGCGGACGACGCGGCTTTGCCCATCGCTCCTCCGCCGGCGTTGTGCGCCTCGAAAGCGCCGTACGGGACTAGGTCCCCGCAGACGTCGCAAAGGACATAAAGCTCATCTAAGTCCAGTTCGCCGTCTTCTCCGCATCCGTCGCAAGTGTACTCAACCCCCGTTACCGACGTCCAGCTGTAGCACTCGGAGCACTCCGTATAGTACATCTCTTCGGATATGCTGCCATAGCATCCGGGGCATTGCCCGAAGCCTTGGCTGCCGCTCGCGCCGCCACCCGTACCGCTACCGCCGGACGACGCATCTATTCCGCCCGTGAACACACTGAACAGATGGTTCCATATGTCCGACGTGGTCCACATGGTAAACGAGTCAGCGCCGGTTCCCGAACCCATATAGCTGGTCACCGCGCCCAGCGACGTCCGACCTTCGACCCAGAAGGCGCGCTGCTGCTCGTAAATGACGGAGCCTGTGCCGGCAAGGCCCATGTCTTCCCCGCCTATAATGTTTTGCTTCATCCCGACTGAGGGTTCACGCGAGTTGATATCGCTCCCACCCATGCCGTAAGGCGGCGCGTTCGTATTCACGTTCAAGCTGCCGCCCTCATATTCGTCGCCGATCTTATAGCAGTGGGCGATTTCATGGACGACGGTCGCGAGCATATCCGTATCTGATTCGGTGACGATATTGCCGGGCATCCCGTATGTAAAACCTGCCAACCTGCCGCCCAGCGGGTTATTCCTCACGAAACCTATGATAAGCTCATAATCCTTGTTGGGAGTCTGGAGGTTGCACAGCGCTTCCCAAACATTGTAAGGCCCCTCCATACTCTCGTCGTCTAGGTTGTACATGCCGTCGGTGAGGTCGAGTTCCGGCCCGAGCACGAATTCAATGCCGGCTCTCGCAAGCGGGTACGTGGCGTACAGCATGGTCGCTCCGGTCTTCCATTCGCCCTCGCAAGCGACGATTTCGCCGGAATAATTGCCAAGAATGGGGACTGCCAATACTTTTATAGAAATGGCTTCGAAGAAGTTCGCCGTCCTAACGGCCGCCTCGTCGTCGCTCATGACCCGGAACGTATAAGCTCCGGCTGCCCAGTCGCCCACGTCCGCGAGGTTTTTTGGCTGGAAATACAGCGTGTGATCATCCAGGATGGTGGGCATCAACTCAGCGACCGGCTCCCCGTTCCTTTCGATAATCAGGTAAAAGAACTCATTCATCCATTCCATGGGTTCAATGAATGCCACGAATATGGCTGTTTCTTTGCCGGCTACAAAGTTTTCCATGGGGTACAATGACCCTGTGTCGGTGTCAAAACCGTAGCTCAGGCTCTGGTTGATTTCGATCATCCCGATGCGAGGGGCATTTGTATAAAACTCCGGCTCGCAAGGCTCAAAACTAAGCTCTCTGGCTACGCGTCCGCCGATTGAAGCAATTTGGGATGCATCCGTTTCGCCTTGGGTGCCGCCGTTCTGTGCGCTTTCCGGGCCGCTGCCTGCCGTCGGTTCAGCACCGCCGTTGCTAACGGGTTGCTCTGTGTTATCACTGCAAGCCGCGAGAGCGAGCATCATGCAAAGCGCCAGCAATATGGCAAGAAACCTTGATATGGTTGATTTTGACATGATTTTCATTTTATAAACCTCCAAATTAATCAATTCACAATTAACTTTTAACTTTCGTAACTACTCCGAACCCCCGCCCCGTCGTTGCGAGGAACGCAGCTTTGATGCAATCCAGACTGTGCAATCCATGTGTTGCAGTGTTTCCCCGCTAGTTTGGTGTCTGGATTGCTTCGCTTTGCTCGCAAAGACGAGACTTGTAGACCCCCTACTGAATAGTTACCAACTTTCAACTCTCAGTTCTCAACTTGGGCTGCGAAGCAGACTACTACGCCCCAAACAGGCGAGTAAGCTCAGACGCTACTTGCTTTTCAAGCGCCTTGTTTGGATTGTTTTTCCTGAAAATAACGTACAAGCTCCCGAACACTGCCTCCTTGGCAATATCTTTCCCCAATGATTTGAGCGCGTCTGCAGGACGGGGCGTATCAACCAGCGAAATCTTGCTCTTTTTTACATGAACCTGTATGTCGTTTGCTCCTGCTCCCGGCACGTACAGCACCGGGCCCCCAATCGGTCCCTGATATTTATACGGCTCGGGCAGGTCAGTTGTTTTCAGCCCTTCCAGCACCTCATCTACGCTATATTCTCTGTTGACTTTTACTGATGTCATGATTGTATTCTTCCTTTCGCCATCATATTGTAGTTTTATAGTACCTCGCAGGCTCTCCCGTCTCCTGACCCCTTATCCCTTCGGTCCGAAGACCGCGGTGCTTCATTCATCGTCTTCGTCGTAGTATTCATCGTCGTCGTAGTACTCTTCTCCATCGTCTTCTTGCTGCTGCTCAGCGGCTAGGAAAGCTTCGACATCGGCGCGCGCGGCTGTAAACTCTGTAAGTCCTGTTTCAAGATTTTGCCTCTGCTCGTCGTGCTTGCTTTTGTTTTCGCTGTTAAGGCCGTTGTAATCCAGCCTGTCAAAGCTGCTCTTGGCTGAATTCAGGACAGCTAAGTAGGTATCAATTGCGGCTAGCGCAGCGGCTGCATCGCTTCCTGCTGCTGTAGCTGCGGCTGTGTAGTCCCTACTTGCTTGTTCTATTTTTTCTACATTCTGATCTGCCCATTCGACGTACGCCTTGTCCGCTGCGCTGCCGCACGCGGCCAGCATCGTGATTGCCATTGCCATTGATAGAATAATTACTGTGATTTTCTTCATGATATTTTTTCCTCCAGATTTTTTTTATAATTTTGCTTCGAAGCTGCCGTCACTGCTTTTGTGTTCGGCTGGGAAAAGCGTAACTGCTCAGTCGCGGCAAGTCAATAAAAGCGGGACGAAGCGTACAGAAGCGGGACGGAATGCAAAAAAGTGCCTTTTTATGGTTGAAAAACTACTTGAAAAATGATAAACTTCTTCAGCTATGTTTAAAACCATGTCATGTTAGGTGGTACGCGATGATGTATAGAAAATTTATGGCGGGGTTTGCTGTTCTTCTTGTTTTTGTTTTAATTCTACAGCCTGTAGCTGTCTTCGCAGTGGGCGTGGATATGTGCGGTGAGTGCGGATCGCTGTGCGAATGTTACGCGCTGTGCGAGTGTGACCCGTGGGACGATCCATGGCCATGCGGATGTGAGTTTTGGTGCGAAGATGGCTGCGCTTGCGGAGATGAATGCGACTGTGACCCCGACTGCCATTGCGATTGCAACGATTCTTGGCAAGGGGGCGCCGGTTTTTGGCCATGCGGATGTGAGTACTGGTGCGAAGACGGTTGTGCTTGCGGAGATGAATGCGATTGTGACCCCGACTGCTACTGCGACTGCAACGATTCTTGGCAAGGGGGCGCCGGTTTTTGGCCATGCGGATGTGAGTATTGGTGCGAAGACGGTTGCGCCTGCGGAGATGAATGCGATTGTGACTCCGACTGCTACTGCGACTGCAACGATTCTTGGCAAGGGGGCTTCGATCCATGGCCATGCGGGTGTGAGTATTGGTGCGAAGACGGCTGCGCCTGCGGGGATGAATGTGATTGTGACCCCGACTGCTACTGCGACTGCAACGATTCTTGGCAAGGGGGCGCCGGTCTGGCGCCATGCCCGGTGTGCGAGGAAGATGACGGCTTGATTTGCTGCTTTTATAAGCTGACCGGAAAAGTTAGCTATGGCGGAACGCTGGTGTTTGGAGCGAATATCATCGTACCTTACGGCGAAACGCTTGATTTGGAACATGTTCAATTCGAAACCGGGGAACACAGCCTCATCGTGGAGGGATTCTTATACCTCCGTCCGGGTACCGTCATTTCCGGCAGCGGCTTGAATGGAGCGGTTATAGATGTCACAGACGGCGGGGCACTTTTTATCGCAGATGCAATGTATGATGAAGCAGCTATCATTTCCGCAACAGGAAAAGGAGGTATTACCCTCGCTTTCGATCAAGGGGCGTGGTATACGTCTTTGTCTGACAAGACCTCATTTTTGAAAATCAAATCTAATGATGGAATCGGAATAATGTCGGAAATCCCGTTGGATTTGATTTGCCATTTTATCGACGCCGGAAACGGGGTCGGCATTGTCAGCACGGAGGAAGTAAGCTTGTTCCTGTGCTATGTGAAAGGCGGCACTGCCTCGGTGCAAGCCTCGGCGCTATTTGCCGATACCTCCGTACTTATCCCGCTGAATGGATCTGATATGGTGCAAAGAAGTATACACTCCCTGTCGCCGAACAGGGTAGTATTGGATATTGGCGAGGCATTACCTTATGAATTTCTTGATACTATTAGTTTCCCCGTAACCTATCGCGCCGCAGGCCATGAAGATAGGGTTATCGCTCAAGACATCACCCTGAGTTTTCCGGATATAGATACGAGCGCACCCGGCGACTTTCCTGTCTATCCAAAGGACGAAGAGTGGATGGCGCTGTGCGGGATCCTAGCCGGTGAAGAAGCACCATTCACTGTAGCCGTGCGCGATTTGCGGGTGCCGGCGTATCAAAACATAATCGACTGGTCCGACTCAGTAATGCTTGATGTGAAAATTCACTTCCGTTACAACGGAAACGATACGGATTCGCTGATCCTCTGGCGTTCCGACGATGAGGGAGAAAGCTGGCATGACGCGACGGCATCCCATAACTTCGAACTATCTGATATGCGTGATATGTATGGGTGGTGGGATTATGGAGAGCTGGTCCTGAGTCTTTTTGAGCAAAAAGCGCACCCCATATGGTTCGTGTGGGAAGTGGACGGAGTAGGCGAGTCGGAAATACTGATCGTCGCCCCGGATAGATTCGGAGTTAATGGCATCCCCGGCGGCGACCGTAGCGGCATCGACCGGGGTGAAACGAACTTGCCTAATAACGGAGGAAACGATCCGCCGGACCAGCCGCAGGGCGGCGGCAGAGACACTGGCGCTAGCGGCGAAATCGGCGGCGATGCCAACATCAGAAATACGTATACTAGAGGCGACGACGAGATAAGCGCTAGTTCTGAACAAGACGGCGATGACGAGTCGGATGGATACATGAGCCTCGGAAGCGGTAATGAAACGGACGGATACATGAGCCTTGAAAGCGGTGGCGAACCGGACGGCTATACCGGTCTCGGAAGCCTTGCCGAACCGGGCGGCGATAACGGACTGAGCGGCAGCGTCAACTCCGGTGGCAGCACAAACGGGGGTGGCAATACCACCCCCGGCAGCGACGCCAACCCGGGCTGGAACACCGAATACGCCTCAGAAAACACAATGCAAAATCGTCAAGGTATGATCAGCGGCTTGCCGGCGGATTCGGATGGAAAGTTGTATTTCAACCTCGACAACGGTGCGCCGTTGGAACTGAGAATTGACTTACCGTTCATCGAGTTTGTGGATTTGTACTTTGATGGCGAGTTATTGGAAAGAGGTATAGATTACGCGGCAAGGGCGGGAAGCACCATCCTGACAGTAACAGCTGCCTGGTTGGAGCAGTACGAAACAGGGGTTCATACGTTCAAAGCAGTGTTCTCCAACGATGAAGTGGAAATGACGTTTTTGCTCTTCAAAACTGCCGAAGCGGCGCCAATCGCAACGCTCTTCACATCGCCCGGCGCGACCTACGATTCTATTGAGCCTGCATTGCCCCCTACCATTCGTACTTTGAATCCAACCGCGCCGCATAACGACAGCTTCGCGCCTATCGCCATAGCGGGAGGCCTCGGACTTTTAGGCGCTGCGGCATATTTTGTTATTTCCGCAAAAAAGCGCGGCGCCCGAGGAAATAGGAGTTAGGAATTGCGAATTGGGCAGTGATAAATTACATAAGTTGCGGTCTGCCGTCTTGATTTTGGCTACGGCTGCGTGTTCGGCGGCACTGTTTTTGCTTTGCTGGCATACGGATAATAAATACACTATGAGCGGCCCGAGGGCAGCGGGCGGTGTTCTGTTTTTGTCCGAACAGGACTTGTGGGATAACCGGTTTATCTACCTGACCGCCGGATGGGAAATCTACCGAGGCATGCTGCTTGAACCGGAGGATTTCGCATATAGCCCGCCCGAGCCGGACGAGATCGTGTTTATCGGCCAATACGGGGGGCTGGAAGGGCGCTCAGGATCGGACAACCATCCCCACGGCAGCGCTACATACCGATTGAACATCAGCCTGCCGAATGAGACGGAAAGCTATATGCTCGAGCTGCCGGAAATCTATTCGGCCTACAGGTTATACGTCGACGGCGAACTGATAACGGGCATGGGCGTGCCGGACATGGATGGCTATCGCGCCGAAACGGGCAACAGTAAGGCGGTTTTCCGCACCTCCGGCCGCTTGGAGATCGTCATAGCTGTGTCCGATTACAGCCACTATTACAGCGGCATGGTGTATCCGCCCGCTTTTGGTCACACCGAAGCGGTGGAGGGGATGCTCAACTTCCGCTTAGGCCTGCGCTCCGCCGTTGTCGCCGTGTCTGTGGGCGTCGGGCTGCTGTACTTAGGAGTCTGGCTGCTGCTTGGAAAGCGCAGGGGCGATACCGAGACTCTGCCTTTGCACTACGCTGCATTGTGTTTTTGCTTCGGCGTTTTTATTTGCTATCCTGTGGTAAAAACCCTGTGGGCTGTCGGGGAGTGGTGGTATGTCTTGGAAAGCCCTGCTTATCCCGCAATTTTGCTTCTGGTCGCATTGGTACAAAACCGGATTTCCCGCATTCCCGAGCTGGCCGCGAGACTGATGACTGCGTTCGGGATATTCGTGTGCGTCTGGTCGCTGGCAGTCCCACTCGTTCTGCGCGGCAGTTTATTCCTGATGATGTCGCACTCAAATGTGCTGACCGCTTACACATGGATCGCAGCATTATATCTACTTGTCACCTCAGTTTACGGCGCTTACAGGAAAGCCGTACATTCCCGGGCCATGCTGATCGGAGCGGTCGTGTTCGGAACAGCCTGCGTAATGGACAGGCTGCTGCCGATTTTTGAGCCTATCCGATTCGGTTGGTTCTCGGAAATATCCGGCGGCGTTTACGTTGTTTTAATCGGCGTCGTCATGGCATCGGAAGTTGCCGGGCAGTTCCGTATGCGCTTGCAGCTTGAGGGGCGGATGGAGAATGTGACCCGCATGATGGAGGTGCAGAAAGCGTATCACTCCGAGATATTGGAAAAAGAAGAAGAACTGCGCGCTGCGAGGCACGATTTCCGCCATCATATGTCGGTTATCCGCGAACTGGCGGACAAAGGGGATTTGGACAAAATAGTTGCCTACGCGCAAGTCTATGACGAGCGTATAGGCATTGGGGTGCAGAATGCTTACTGCGGCCATTACATTATCGATATGCTTCTGCGTATGTATGAGGGGTTTGCCCTCCGGCAAAATACAGTCTTTTCGGTAGAGGCGGCTGTGCAGGATACGCTTCCCTTTGAGGATATAGACATTTGCGTCCTGATGAGCAACCTGCTTGAAAACGCTCTGGAAGCGTCGCTTGCCATGCCGATGCCCGAACGCAAGATAAGTGTCCGTTTGTTCTGTAAAATGAACAGGCTCGCGATCTGTGTCGAAAACTCTTTTGACAGAATCATTGAGATGCGAGGAGATCGGTTCCTCTCAGCGAAGCAAAGGGGGCGCGAGGGGATAGGCATCCAGTCCGTGCGTTCTGTTTGCGCCCGTTACAGCGGCAGCGCCGAGTTTTTCGTACCGTCTGTGCGAATTTTCCGCGCCGAGGTAGTTTTGCCGCTTTTTCAGGGGAGCAAGGGGACGGCTGGAGACAGGGGGACGGGGGGA
>Ga0099364_10013744_pt1 | contig 10836 bp, 8 predicted proteins | sample TergutTh196P3_FD_73070 | JGI IMG/M metagenome (GOLD analysis project Ga0099364, IMG submission 73070) | Microcerotermes parvus P3 segment gut microbial communities from Pointe-Noire, Republic of the Congo - Th196 P3 | ecosystem: Host-associated > Arthropoda: Insects > Digestive system > Gut ... | reverse complement strand
CCGAAAGTCGACGATTTGGATTACAGCGGCATTTCGACTTTTTGCGACCGATTTGCGGACCGGGGAATCGCCTACGGCTGGGCCGATTTTTCGCAGCGACCGAGCAACGCACGGGGAATGCAGAATTTTTATATGGATATGGCCCTGCGCCCGGAATTCGTCCATTATATGACGAATTATTTCACCGAATTTTACGTCGAGGATTTCCGTCGCGCTCAGAAGGCAAGCGGCAACCGAATCGACGTGTTCCTGACTTCCACCGATCTCGGTACGCAAAAGGGACCGATGATCTCGCTTCAATCGTTCCGGGAATTTATCAAGCCGTACCTGAAACGCCTGGCGGATGCCGCCCACGAACAGGGAGCCGCTCTTTTCTATCATACGTGCGGTATGATCGTTCCGTTTATTGAAGAAATCATCGAGATCGGCGTCGACATTTTGGACCCGATTCAGCCCTGTTCTCCGCTCATGGAACCGGAGGCCCTCCATAAATCATTCGGAGGCCGAATCTGCTTTCATGGAGGGATCAGCATTCAGGAGGTTTTGCCGACGGGAACTCCCGAAGACGTCCGACGGGAAGTCATTCGTTACGAAAACGCTTTCAATCATCGGGGATACATCGTTTCCTCATCACATTATCTCCAAATGGATGCAAGCGTCGACAATATGTTTGCCCTGTTTGGAAAAACCATCGAAGGATTTACGGGAGAAAAGCAATGAAACGACCCCTCACACTGGCAACGGGTCAATGGGCGGATTTGAAAGAAGAGCCGATTCCGGATCGCCGACATCATGTTGCTTTCCTACGACTACTTCAGTGAAATCGACGGATGCGACTCCAATGTGCGTTTGTTCCGTGAGGCGTTTCCGGAGTTGACGATCAACGTGTTCGTCTACACGGGTGTTCTTCGTTCGATGACCGCCGGACAATTACATGATTTCATCCTCCGACTGGCGGAGGCCGGACAACCCTATTCGCAAATCGGTTTTTCCGTCTATGACATCGACGTCCATATCGAGGAGGAGAAAATCGAGAGCATCTGTGACGCCTGTGCGTTGTTGAGGCCGGCGTCGGAGCGTGTTGACGTTGCCCACCGATGACATGATTGCTTCCCCCAAAGTCGCTTTACTTATTGAAACCTCACGAGGTTATGGTCGTGGATTGCTTCGCGGCATTATGAAGTACGCCCGGCTTCACGGGCCGTGGCAGTTTCATCTGACGCCGGGCGATTTTGAACAGATCGTCCCCAAGATGAGAGATTGGAAAGGCGACGGAATCATTGCCAGGGTCATCAATAAAAAGACGGCTGGCTTTCTTATCAAAAGCGGTTTGCCGTTGATTGCGCTCGATCTTCCGGAAACGATCAGCACGGATTTTCGAAGGAAGGGCGTTCGCTTTGTCGAACTGGCCAGCGACTCCGACGGAGCGACGCAAATGGCTGCCGCCCATCTCCTCGAAAAACGGTTCCGACACTTTGCCTTCGTGGGGTATCACGATCAAGTTTGGTCGGAAAAGCGGGAGAAAACGTTTGTTCGTCGGTTGGAACACCAAGGACACAAAGTTCATCTGTATCGAATGCCGATCCGTCAAGGCGTTCCTTTGAGTTGGGAAAAAGAGGAGCAAGTTCTGGTTCAATGGCTCAAGACACTTCCCAAACCCATCGGACTGATGGCCTGTAACGATCAACGGGGACGCGAAGTGCTTGATGCGTGTCATCTGGCGGAAATCGCTGTTCCGGAAGAGATTTCGGTCATCGGCGTCGATAACGACGAATTGCTCTGCGAGTTGAGTTTTCCGCCGTTGTCCAGTGTCGCACTCAATGCGGTTCAGGGCGGCTATCTGGCGGCAATGACGCTCCACGAGATGATCGAGGGAGCGCCCGTCGGGGATAAAAAAATCATCGTGTCCCCTCTTCACGTCGTCGAACGACGTTCGACGGACGCCGTTGCCATCGATGATATCGATGTGGCGACCGCACTTCGATTCATTCACATGCAGCCGCCGGACAAACTCCTGATTGAAAACGTCGTGGAAAGTACGTGCGTTTCCCGCCGTGTCCTGGAACTCCGTTTTCGCAAGTTGTTGGGACACACGATTTTGCAGGAAATTCAAAAAGTGCGCATTGAACGAGCCAAACGCCTGCTACAGGAAACCGATTCTTCCGTTCCACAGATTGCCGAGAGCGTCGGATTCTCTACGGCAAGTTACTTCATTCAAAACTTTCGAGACAACGTCGGAATGACGCCGGCAAAATACCGAAAAAAAACGCGGAGCGTCTGACGAGGGCACCCACGCCCTCTTCGCAATTTCGACATTTTTTTTCGCAATATCAACTTGATATTGCAAGCGAAAGCATTTACACTGCCGGTACTTCCGTCGGCAGTGTCGTTTCCCGTCGGTAGCGGTTTTTTTCCAACGATCCATCGGTATCCAATCATGTCAACAACGGCGAAAAAGTTTTCGATCGGCGTCGATTACGGAACGAATAGTGTCCGGGTTCTCATCGTCGACATCTCGGACGGCTCCGAAGTCGCGTCGTCGGTCTACCATTATCCGAGCGGAGACGCCGGAGTGATCCACGCTCCGAAAGACCCATTGCTCGCCCGACAAAATCCGGCCGATTACATCAACGGATTTTGCCTTTCGGTTTCGCAGGCAGTCAAAAAAGCGAAGAAAAACGGGTTCAAACCGGAACTTGTGGTCGGCATCGGCGTCGATACGACCGGCTCGACGCCGATGCCGGTTGATCGAAGCGGCACACCGCTGGCACTGCTGAAGGAATTTCGGAATGAACCGGCGGCACAGGCATGGCTCTGGAAGGACCACACGGCTTATGCGGAAGCGGCAACAATCACCGAAACGGCGCAGCGTTCCGAGGTCAACTATCTCGACAAGTGCGGCGGACGCTACAGCAGCGAATGGTACTGGTCGAAAATCCTCCACTGCAAAAAAGAGAATCGCCGGGTTTTCGACGCCGCCTATTCCTGGGTCGAACTGGCCGATTTTATTCCGGCGTTCCTGACGGGAAACACCGATCCGCACACACTCAGCCGTGGTATTTGTGCCGCCGGACACAAGGCAATGTACCACGAACAATGGGACGGGCTGCCGAGTGAGGATTTTCTTCGGGCGCTTGATCCCGATCTCGTTCCTCTGCGTTCACGGTTCAGCCGTGTTACAAAAACGTCGGATCAACAAGCGGGCGGACTTTGCGACGCCGTGGCGGTCAAGACCGGCCTCCTACCGGGAACGCCGGTTGCCGTCGGCGCTCTCGACTGTCATATGGGAGCGGTCGGTGCGGGGATCAAACCGGGAACGCTCGTCAAAATTATCGGTACGAGTACCTGTGATGTGATGATTCATCCGCTCGATCAGCCATTGGCGGACATTCCGGGACTTTGCGGTATCGTGCCGGGAAGCGTTGTGTCGGGAATGTACGGTCTCGAAGCGGGACAATCGGCAGTCGGGGACATTTTCAATTGGTTCGTGAAGAACCTTGCTCCCTCGAAGTACACGGAAAAAGGGGATGTGCACGCCAACTTGTCGCGCGAAGCGGCAAAGTTGCAGCCCGGAGAGAGCGGACTGCTTGCGCTCGATTGGAACAACGGCAACCGCACGGTGTTGGTCGACCAAGAGTTGACCGGACAAATCATTGGAATGACGTTGCACACCGATGCCTCGGAAATGTACCGTGCGCTCATCGAGGCGACGGCGTTCGGGGCGCTGACGATCATCAAGCGATTCGAGGAATACGGCGTACCGGTTCGGGAAGTAATCAATTGCGGAGGAATTGCCGAGAAGAGTCCGCTGACGATGCAAATTTACGCCGATGTCTGCGACAAGCCGATGAAAACCAGCCGCAGTCCGCAGACGTGTGCATTGGGGGCCGCGATTTTTGGAGCCGTGGTCGGCGGAGGATTCAAGTCGGTGGTAGCGGCACAAAGGAAAATGACCGGCATCAAACCGACTGTCTACAAACCGAACAAACGGGCGGTGGCGGTGTATGCGAAACTGTATGCGCTGTACCGCGAATTGCACGACGCTTTCGGCGTCTTCAACCATCGACAGCCGCTCTATCACATTATGAAAGAACTGATCGCCGTTCGTGATGCGGTGAGAAAGAATTGAAAATAGTTCCTGTTCACGTTCCATTTTCACTATGTGTAAGGAGAAAACGATGAAAAAGCCTCACGACAAAAGAGGGGAAGGGGGCGGCTGCGGCAAACCGCTTGCCTTTACACTCGTTGAACTTCTGGTTGTCATTGCGATCATCGGCGTCCTGATTGCTCTTCTCTTGCCTGCCGTTCAAGCGGCCCGTGAAGCGGCAAGACGAATGCAGTGTGCCAACCATCTCAAACAACTTGGGATTGCCGTTCACAATTTTCACGATGCACGGGAAGGAGTTCCGCCGTCCGGTCTTTTCGGCGGCATCAGTTTTTGGGCGCTGCTTTATCCGTATATCGAACAGGAGCCTCTTCATCACATCATTTTTGACAGGATGGGTTCCGCCACAGCCGCCTATGGCGCCGGTTCAGCCATGTACGGTTATTTGCTCTGGTATGGATGGTGGACCGGTCAAGGAGATTCGCTCGGCTTGAATGAAGAACAGCGGCGTGCCTTCGGGTCGGTGCCAATTTTTCGCTGTCCCTCCCGACGTGGCGGTGGACCACTGATAACCAACCTTGGTGAAATACAGTCCGGGGAAACATGGTGGGCGATGGCCGGGTTTCAAACGGACTATGCTATCGTAACCATGTATGACTCAAGCCTTCATTCGAATTCGGTGGGCGGGACGGTCGACTGGGGCCAATTCTGGTGCAATAATTGGCATAACCACCACAATCCCAATCATATCCATCCCCACCGTGGACCTTTTCGGGTGATGTTGCCAAGCATAACGACGTATCCGTTTGATGGTAGTTGGGCCAATATAAACGAGGTGAGGTCATGGAAACCCCGCGATACTTTTGCGTGGTGGCAAGACGGAACAAGCAACCAGATTCTTCTTGGAGAGAAGCATATTCCCACCACTCGATTGGGCATTTGCGGTACGCCGATGGGCGACTCGCCGCCCACCAGTGCAAATTCCGGCGATTGCGGTGCTCAGTACCAAGGTTCCGAGTTCTTGCAGGCCATCGCGGCAACGCGCTCGTTCGCTCTGTCCTTTTATGATAACGGCGACGATTTTATCGGTAATACCGTGAGTGCGTATTATTCCGTGTTTCCATTGGCCCGACCCAATGAACATGAAAACGGAAACGCGGGACAGCACTACGGATTCGGCAGTTATCATCCCGTTATTTGTCAGTTTTTGATGGGCGATGGGTCGGTCCGATCGTTGTCCGTCACCATGCCGCACTCGATCCTGTTTTCCCTCAGCATCGTCAACGACGGCAGAACGATTTCCGTTCCATAGGTTGGTGGTCTACGATACCACACAACGCCGTCGAACTGCGGTTTTGGTTGCAGTGGGAATGGGAAAAAGTGTGGAGGTATCGGGCGAAATCACTTTCCCATCTTTCTCATGAAAAATGTGTATCACGAATTGAAAAATGCCGTTTTTGAAGCGAACCTTGATCTCGTGCGGCACCGGCTGACACTGTTGACCTGGGGAAACGCCAGTGCGATCGACCGCAAACGCGGCGTGGTCGTCATCAAACCGTCGGGAGTGGCATACGACAAAATGACGGCGGAACAGATGGTCGTCGTCGATCTGAGCGGCAAGGTCGTCGATGGAAAGTACAGACCGTCGTCGGACACGGCGACGCATTTGGTTTTGTACCGCCATTTTTCGGAAATCGGCGGCGTGGCGCACACACATTCGACCGTTGCCACGGCGTGGGCGCAGGCCCAACGAGCGATTCCGAACATCGGCACAACCCACGCCGATTGCTTTTCACGGGAAATCCCCTGCACTCGTCCTATGACGGAAACGGAAATTCGCGGCGACTATGAAACCGAGACCGGAAAGGTGATCGTCGAGTGTTTTCGTGAACGAAACATTGATCCGGAACATGTACCGGGAGTGTTGGTCGGCAATCACGGACCGTTCACCTGGGGGAGGAACCTTGTCGACGCGGTGCACCATGCCGTGATCCTTGAAGAAGTCGCAATGATGGCGTTGTTGACGCATTCGCTGAATCCGCAACTCCCGATGAACCAGGCACTCATTGAAAAACATTTCACACGAAAACACGGCCCCGGTGCCTATTACGGGCAATGATGTCTGTGGGAATTGACAACACTTCTTAAAAACATGAGCAATTTCGAACACAATGAAATCTGGTTTGTAACCGGGGCGCAACTGTTGTACGGCGGGAAGACCGTCGAACAGGTGAATGCTCATTCGGTGGCGATCGTTGAAAAATTCAATCTTTCGGGAGTATTGCCGGTAAAAGTCGTCTACAAAGGCACCGTCAACTCTGCCGTTGAAATCACGGAAAAATTTCAAGAGGCGAACAATAATGAAAAGTGTGTCGGAATCATCACTTGGATGCACACGTTTTCGCCCGCCAAAATGTGGATTCACGGACTCAAGATCCTGAACAAGCCGTTACTCCATTTGCACACGCAGTTTCAGCGTGAAATTCCCTGGTCGGAAATCGATATGGATTTCATGAACCTGAACCAAAGTGCGCACGGCGACCGCGAATTCGGATACATCACGGCTCGAATCAAAAAGCCCCGTAAAATCGTCGTCGGACATTGGGAAGACCGCGACGTCCATGAACGAATTGCCGTGTGGATGCGCGTTTGCGCGGCGTGGGCGGACTCGCAATCGATGCGGATACTCCGGTTCGGCGACAACATGAACAACGTTGCCGTAACGGACGGCGACCGCGTCGAGGCGGAAATGCAACTCGGTTATCATGTCGATTATCATCCCGTCGGCGACCTTGCCGCTCAAGTTGCAAGGGTAACGGATTCGGAAATCGATGGGATGCTCGGCGAGTATGCGAAGCAATATGATTTTGCGCCGGACTCCGCAAAAAACGGACCGAAACATCACCAGGTACGGGAAGCGGCTGGAATCGAAGTTGCTCTGCGAAACATTTTGCGGGAAACCGGAGCAAAAGCGTTCACCACCAATTTCGACGCTCTGCACGGTTTGAATCAACTCCCCGGTTTGGCGTCGCAACGACTGATGAGCGACGGTTACGGATTCGGTGCCGAAGGAGATTGGAAAACTGCGGCGCTCGTTCGCTCACTGAAAGTAATGTCGACGGGACTTCCCGGTGGAACGTCCTTCCTGGAGGATTACGTCTATCACTTCAAGGGCAAGGGCATTGCGTTACAGGCTCACATGCTCGAAATCTGTCCATCGATTGCCGGACACAAACCCCGAATCGAAGTCCATCCGCTCGGAATCGGCGGCAAAGCCGATCCGGCACGGTTGGTCTTTACCGCTCACGAAGGAACGGGGATGGCGGCAACGGTCGTCGATATGGGCAATCGCTTCCGTATGATCGTCAATCAGGTCGATTGTGTGAAGCCGGAAGCCGATCTTCCGAAGTTGCCCGTTGCACGTGTTTTTTGGACGCCGCAACCCGATCTCAAGACGGCCGCTCACGCATGGATACTCGCCGGTGGAACGCACCACACCGCATTTTCATTTGCGCTGACCCGTGAGTATTTTGAAGATTACGCCGAAATCGCCGGGATCGAATTGCTGCTGATCGACCACACGACATCGATTCCCGATTTCAAAAATCAGATCAAACTCAACGACGTTTATTGGATGCTCAATCGCTCCTAAGCGGCACGTCGGCGTACCGACTGAGTATCAGAGGCCGCCGAAACGACGGCGGCGTTTGGCGAAGTCGTCGAGTGCCTGCCTGAGATGCTCGGCATCGAAATCCGGCCAGAGCGTTTCCGTAATCCAAAACTCGGCGTAACTGAGTTGCCAAAGAAGATAATTGCTGAGACGATATTCTCCCGCCGTGCGAATCAAAAGGTCCGGCTCCGGCATTCCAACGGTGTAAAGATGATTCGTAATGCAATCTTCGTCAATGCTTTCCGGAGCGATTCCTTTTCGCACGATTTCTCTCACGGCGTCGACGATTTCGCCCCTTGCTCCGTAGTTGATCGCCAAACAGAGACAAAGGCCCGTGTTCTTCGCCGTCAGTTCGATGCTGCGATCCACCTCGGCGAGAACGTCGTCGGGAATGCCGCTGCGCCGTCCGATGATCGACAGCCGAATGTCGTTCTTCATCATCGTCTCCCGCTCGCCGATCACGTAATCCTTGAGCAGGACCATGAGAAAATCGAGTTCTTCCTTCGGACGTTTCCAATTTTCGCTCGATAAACAGTACAACGTCAACTGTTCGATACCGAGAGCGGCACAGGTTTCCGTTACGGTCCGAACGGTCTTGGCTCCGGCACGGTGGCCTTCGTATCGCGGCAACTTCCGTTGCTGCGCCCAACGTCCGTTGCCGTCCATAATAATCGCAAGGTGCATGGAAAGGGCAAGGGAAAAGGAAACAGGGAAAAGAATATGTCAGTCTGAATAATTTATCGATTGTTCTGGTGATTGTCAACGGTTGTTTACAAACCGGGAATTTCGAGGTCTTCGTCTTCGGCGACTTTTCGCAGTTTCGCCAAGGCACGGGCCTCAATTTGACGGACACGTTCCTTCGTAACACCAATTTCGGCACCGACTTCATTGAGCGTGTGCGGTATTTGGGACGGTCCGATTCCGAAGCGGCTGGCAATAATCTGCTGTTCCCGCTCGTCAAGTTCGTGAAGGAAACGATCAATTTGCAGTTCACGTTCCACTTGAACCCGCTCCATTGCAAAACTGTCACTACGGTTGTCGGCGGCCGCTTCCAACATCTCCTCGTCGCCAAGTTGGAAACGGTCCCGATGGCGTTTTTCGACAGGAATCGTTCTCGCAAAACTACGGGTAATCGCCCAAGTTGCGTAGGTGCTGAATCGGTTTCCACGGGCGAAATCGAATTTCTCCACGGCACGGATCAGTACGAGATTGCCGTCGCTGATCAGGTCAAAGAAGTTGGAGTACGGTCCAATGTGTCGTTTTGCAATCGACACGACAAGACGCAGGTTCGCGGACACGATCGCATTTTTCGTCGCAATGGCTTTGTTGTAAATATCTTCGATCTGATCCATTAGGTAGGCTCTGGGACGTGCCGGATTCAGCGAATTACGGAGGCACGAAGCCTTGTATTTGAGGTAATTCATCTTTCGGAACAGGTGGACTTCCTGTTCGGCGGTGAGCAACGGAATTTTGTAGAGTCCGGCCAAGTAGGGCGGCAGGCCGGACTCACCGGACTCAGTGGGCGTTTTCGGATTGTCAATCTCGACGAAATCCGGCGGCTCCGTGCGTCTGGGAACCAAAGTGCGTTTTTTGCGAGGCGATTCAATGACCGGCGAAGGAAAGTCGGCCAAGACCTGTCTCTCTTGCGTATCGGTAAAATTGGGAAAATCCGGATTCTCCACGAAATCAAGTCCGAAATCGGCAATACGCCTGGCACGCATTTGGCCGAGAACACGATAGATACTCCCCCGCGTACGCCGATAGTGTTCGGAAAGTTGTTCAATGGAGACATTTTGCCGAAACTCTTGGAAAATTTTGCGTTTCATTTCTTCGTTCAACGGTGAGTTACGGTTCGGAAAGATTGCAATGTCGCTGTTTCGGTCATCGAAAGCCTTGATCGTGTAACGGACGGTTTCGACGCTACGTCCGGTGTGTTCCGCGATTCGCTTGGCAACTTCGGTTGCCGAGGAATTTGTGCGGGCAAAACGCCGGGCGATTCGGACGATTCGCTCCTTTTCCTCGTCGGTCAACTGGCTGAATTTCGCACCGCGTTCGACTCGCAGAGCGTGGTGTTCTTGAAAAAATTCTACGGAACTTTGGAGAAAACCGACCCGTTTCTTACCGTTGAAAAGAAAACGTCTGGCAACAAGTCCCTGCTTGCGCCATCGGGAAATCGTTTTGCTGGCAACATTGAAGCGGTTCGATAGTTCCTCGATTGTCCAAACTTTTTCGCCAGCATCGGCAACAGACACTTGGGCGGACTCGAAAAGTCCCTCGATAAACAACAATAAATCGCGGCGGAGAAGGCTTCCACGAAAGCGGACATCCGGGTGCAAATCGGACCGAAATTCAGTAATTCCCTGGCAGATAAAACGGTAGGAATACTCACCTTTCGGATCAATGGATCGGTACAGTTGCTCGGCCCGACGGCTTTGCTCGATTTTTTTCTCCTTGGGCGCAAAGCGGACCTGTTGATCGGCTAGTTCTTTCATGGCGGGGTAATGGTAGGGCAAATTCATCAGTGATCTTCCTTTTGGCACCCGAACGGAACGCTACTGCCCAGCGTCCGATTGGCGAGGACACCTAGTAGTCCGTCAAAGCAACACGTTAGCATGACGTTTTAGCGTGGACAGACCACCAGCCTATCAAAATTATAGCGTATCCGAAAAAAAGTCCAGTCTACAGCGTTTTGTCGCCTTGTCGCACAACGGCGGTTTTTCGTCATCCCGCTCCTGCGGGAATGACGAGTGAAAGTATACCATCTTTCCATCTCTTCAAGACATTTTTGAAAAAAATGTCAAAAAGAGTCTGCTTTCCCGTTGACAATACATTGATCCTGCATTATTATCTAGGCAATGAAAGAATTTTGAGTTTCACTTGACAGGTCTGATTATGGCTGTTCCAAAACGTAAACACAGCAACGCCCGATCTGGATCACGACGCTCCCATCACCATAAAACGCCCGTTCAGACGACGAACTGCCCGGAATGCAGCGAATCAATTCCGACGCACGTCGTCTGTCCTAAATGCGGCCATTATATGGGACGGCAGGTCGTTGTTC
>Ga0099364_10013743_pt1 | contig 10836 bp, 10 predicted proteins | sample TergutTh196P3_FD_73070 | JGI IMG/M metagenome (GOLD analysis project Ga0099364, IMG submission 73070) | Microcerotermes parvus P3 segment gut microbial communities from Pointe-Noire, Republic of the Congo - Th196 P3 | ecosystem: Host-associated > Arthropoda: Insects > Digestive system > Gut ... | reverse complement strand
AATTCTGTCTACTAAAAACACGACTTTATCAGCATGGTCTGAATTGGCGATAAGCTGCGCGGATTTAAAGCTCGTCATCGTTTTACCCGAACCTGTCGTGTGCCAAACATAACCGCCGTAAAGATTATTGCCGCCCCACTTTATTTTTGCTACGCGGTCAGACACTGCGTTTGCTGCATAATACTGATAACTTCGCATTACTTTTAACACGCCGTCGGTACGGTCTGCGACAGTATAAAATCCGATTAGTTGATGAGCCATAGGGATTGATAAGAGCGATGAGGCAATGTCTTTCCAATCGTTAATCGGTTCGTTATTAAAATCAGCCCAATGAAAATAATAATCGGGATTAAATTTCCCCTCTGTGCCGGGATTGGCAAAATAGACCGTTTCTTCGGGGTTTATTGCGACAAATATCTGTACCAACGCAAACAATCCCGTGAAGATTCCCGCTTTTGAATATTTTTCTATTTGATTCGCCGCTTGACTTACGGGAACGCCGCTTTTTTTCAATTCGATATGAAACACAGGCATACCGTTTATAAGCAACATTAAATCACCGCGGCGGTCGCTGACCATTACTGATTGTGTCGGGAATTTCGGTTGCTGAACAATCTGATAACGGCTTTGTCCGGCGGCTATTTCCATACGGTCATATATTTTCAAACTAATCTCTTTACCGAAATGCAAAGTATCAGCAGGATTATCGCGGATAATAGATACAGATTTTCCATTGATAAAGCCGTTTAATTTAAGCGGCGTTTTCAATACGTTAATCTGCTCTATAATCTGCTGCATTTCACCGTCGGTTAAATGAGCGTTGTTCAAACGGTCAACGCCCCTGTTATTTTCAAATAAAATATCCGCCCAATTTCTGATTAATTCCTGTTCGGTAGGATTCTTTATAACGGTGTTCTCCCAGCCTTTTTCAAAAAGCAACTTTATTAGAGCGGCTTCAAATTCCGATTCTTTGTTAAACATAATACGCTTCCCCCTATACAAACATTTTTTCAAGCATAGCTTTTTTGATGTTCTTTAATTTTTCGAGTTCGGTAGTGTAAAGAACAATAGCGGTATTTATTTTATCAAAAAATTCCGCTATTACTTCCTGTTCTGCAATAGAAGGGAAACTAACGGGAATATCCAACAATCTGTTGTAATATAAATTCGACACATTTCCGCCTTCCACTTTTTCCGCAAATTCTTTTTTCATCAACGCATTAAAATAAAACGCAACAAATAACGGATTTTGTTCAGTATTATAAACTGAAATCATCTCTCCGATAGCGACATTAGGAATAGAAAGCCAACTGCAATTTGCAAATTCCATCGGTTCTTCGCCAACACGGGGAACTAATACTTCTCTGCCTGTACTAAATTTCAATTTATCAGCAGGAATGTTAGTATACGAATATACCGTATTAATATTCTCATTGAATTTAGTATATAACTCGCCATATCTAATACACGGAGTTTGTGCGTCTTTTGTAACAGACCATTTCGGAGCGCTCTTTCCATAATAAAAACTCCCGTATTCGCCTATTGTTCGTTCCTCCCACTCCCCGCTATACCCCGCGAACCTCACTTCGGGAACGTTCTTGCCTTTTTTCGGGAACATCTTTTCAAGCATAGCCTTTTTCATTTGCACTGTCTTATCATATTTGCATTGACGCAGTGTGATGAGGTTGTCGAGGTTGAGCAAAAATGCACTTATAAAAGATTGTTCCGTTAAATTATTAGGAATTGAAACTTTTAATTGTGTCATGGACTTTTGACTTACACCTTTTGCTGTTCCACCGCTCGACATCGCAGTCAAATTTTTAAAGACAATAGGAGAACGCAATAAAACTGCGAGAAAATCCTCGGTAATCATTCTCGACTTTACATTAAACGCTATCGTCCTTTGACTTAATATATATTTTTTATCATCAGGTATTTGGGCGACATTTCCCATTGGAGCCTCTGTTGTAAAAAGTACCTGTCCTTTTCTTAATTCGTTACCATTCATCCAAACATCATATAATTCTTGATTTCCATAATGAGCATCAATGCTTGGGTCAATATAGCCATCTTTAACATTTAAAGCAGAAAGTGCAAGATAACCCGATTCACTCCAATCTAAACCGAGTTTTCGCGGCGTTCGACCTCGAAAATCTATTGTGCGTTCTATATTATCAAAGAAATTACGTTCTTCCCACTCACCGCCAAACCCATTAAAACGAATCTCCGGCGTTTTCTTCTCACTCATGCACTTCACCCCGCAACAGCGACCCGAACTCCCCAAGCCCTTTCATATCAAAATCATTGCCCACAAGTCCGTCTATCATTTTTACAATCTCGCTTTCAGTTTCGCTAATCTGTGACGCAACCTCCGCATAAGTTACGGCATATTTATCCGCCAACGCTTGAATTTTCGCTGCCAATTCGCCAATCACGGCAATTGGAAGTTTGTTCATGGCAGAAATAAGCGGAGCAACCCATTTTAATTCAAGCAGTTCTAAAACTTCGCTGTCCGTAAGGTTCTCAATAGTAGCCTTTGTCAATTCATGCAGGGCGGCAGCTTCTTTTTTTACTTCGGCTTTTAATTTTTTATCTTCCGCAATCAACTCATCCGCAGAAATAAGCCGCGCTTCTATGGAATCATTTGCGAACATCGCTTTTACACCGAGTTTTTTTACATGAGCGGCTAATTTCGCATTAATAAAAGCGTTGCCGTCGTCGTTTAATATATCTTTTATTTCGTCTTTTTCTTCTTCGGAAAAGTTTTCGAGAATTTCAGCGATTTCGGCGGTTGTTTCTGTCAAACGGCTTTCTTTTGTTCTTAATTTGTCCGCTTCGTCTTTTAATTTTGTCGCCTGTATTAATTCAAAAGGAATGACACGACCAACCCAGCCATCTTGTATTTCTTGCTCAGTGTTATCTTTTTTCTTTATGACCATGCGGGGGTCAACAATTTTAGTAGCGGAAAATCCCTCTGTTTGAATAATTTCAAGGTCTACGGCGGTTTTAACCCATTCGTCATCTAACGATTGATAAGCCTTGTATCTGTCAATCAAGGGAATAGCTGATAAGCGGTTGAATATATCGTCGCTGATAATGGTTTCTTGTTTAGCAATGTTCACAGAATCCATTTGAACAATCAATTCCTGCTTTAAATAATCCGCAAAGTTACCGAAAGCGGAATTAAATCCGCTGATAAAATTTATAACATCGGCGTTTTCGTTTATAGCCTGTTTGACGTTTTCAGTCGAAAGAGTAACATAAGGCGTTCCAGCATCGGTAAAAAGCGCAGTTTTAAGATTCGGGAACGCAGTCCAAAACGCTTTCGAGTCATCAAGCTCCGATTTCGGAATCCCGCCGAACATAGAAGCGTAAATATCCCGTGTTTCCGGCGAATCGGAAGAATCAACATAACGGGGGATATTCAAGTTATATTCATTCTTGCGGATTTCATCACGGCTGACTTTTCTCGAAAATTTTTGGGAATCATCACGGCTTATAACCGTATCAATGATTTTCTTTATATCAGAAGCCCGCAGTTGATTATTCTTTCCGACTTTTATAAAACCTTTTGAAGCGTCTATAAATAAAATATCGTCGTTCGGGCGTTTTTGTTTTAAAATCATAATGATAGTCGGTATACCCGTACCAAAGAAAATATTGGCGGGAAGCCCGATAATCGTATCAATGTTGTTTCCCTCAATCAAATTTTTACGGATTTTGCCCTCGCCATCTTCGCTTTCAACATCGCCGCGAAACAAAACGCCGTGCGGCAAAACAATAGCCATAATTCCATCGCTTTTGACGTGAAATAAGTCGTGCAGAAGAAAAGCAAAATCAGCTTTGGATTTCGGAGCTAATCCAAAACGCGAATAACGCGGGTCTGTGCCTTTATTCGCAGAATCCCACGCTTGCGAATACGGAGGATTGGAAACCACCGCATCAACATATAGCGTTTTATATGTATTAATCGGGTCGTCTTCCTCAAAAAATGGCCAGTCATCTTCTAACGTATCTCCATTGCGAATGTCGATATTATCGGGGATAATACCGCGCATAACAAGATTCATACGGGTTAGGTTAAATGTGTTGCGTTTTAATTCCTGCGCGTAATATTTAATGTTGTCATTTCCGGCAATATACTTTTCAATAGCGCGTCCGATGTTAATTAAAAGCGAGCCAGAGCCGCTTGTCGGGTCGTATATTTCTATCTTGCTTCTGTCTTTCAAGTGATGAGCCACAATTTCAGACATCAATAACGATACTTCATGCGGCGTGTAGAACTCACCCGCTTTTTTTCCTGCGTTTGCGGCGAAATTGCTGATTAAATATTCGTAGATAAATCCCAGCACGTCATAATCCTGTTTGCCGTCCATTGGGATTACCTTAATAAGTTGAATCAAATCGCTGATAGCCTTTGTCTGTGAAGCGGCAGTATCGCCGAGTTTGCTTAAACCTGTTTGTAGCGTATCAAAAACGCCGTCGAATACTTTTTTATGTGTTGGATTGATTAAACGTGTAAAAGCAGATAAAGCATCGCGTACATTCTGCACATCGAAACTTCTTCCGCTTTCAATCCAACTCGAAAACAAATCTTTATAAGCGATAAAATATCCGATATTTTTACGGATATACTCGACCGATTCGCTATCTTCTTCAGTCAAGATTTTTATGTCATCTTCCGTGAAATCATTTTCTCTTAAAAATTTTAGTTCTTTATCTGATAAAAATTTATAAAAAATAAAACCTAAAATATAATCTTTATATTCATTGGCCTCTATTTTTGAACGCATTTTATTAGCCGATTGCCATATATTAGACGCTAACCGTTGCTTGTTCATAAGAACCTCCTGAATTTTTGTTGTTTTACTGCTTGTTATTCGTTGTTTTTTTCGTCGGGCAACATTTCCATTATATCGCCAATATCGCAAGATAAGGCTTTACAAATACGTCCCATAACTTCCATACTAACAGATTGGTCTTTCGATAATTTTGCGAGCGTCGTCGTACTTATATCCGCCACCATGATTAAATCGGTTTTCTTCATTTTTTTATCTAACAATAATTTCCACAACTTTATATAGCTAATAGCCATAAGGCATACCTCCCCATCGGCAACTCTATTAAGCATACCACAATTTTCGAGCGAAATCAACATATTATTTGTTAATAAAAATCAAATATCAGCGTTTGTAAATATTTTATCAGTATAATATCGTCATATTTGTTTAATCTGTCATTTCATTCTCGTTTTTATCCGGTACTATTTCAATAATATCGGCAATATCGCAATTAAGCGCGCGACATATCTTTTCAAGCGTTTCCGTTGTTACAGTGTTGCCCTTTGATAATTTCGCCATTGATGCGGGGGCTAACCCGGATAACCTCTGCAAATCCTGTTTTTTCATATCTCTGTCTATTAATAAATGCCACAATTTTTTATAGCTTACCGCCATATAATCAACCTCCAACTCGTTTGGGATATAACGAAGCTCTGTTTTTATAGTACTCAGCCATTTCAAGATTATTTATCTGCCCGTAAATTTCCGATAATCTTTTCAAGGTCAAATAAATAGTTTCGTCATCATCAAAAAACATAGTTTCTTCTATTTTTAAAGCGTGATTATAATACTCCAAAGCCTTATCGGTTTCGTTAAAATATTCATATAACAGCCCTATATCGTAGAAAATATAAGCGTATTCTTCGGAAAAATCATCTTGACTTATATTTTCGAGCATTTCGCAAGCGCGATGCAAATTTCGTTTAGCATCATCATCATGACCGATTTTCATATCTGTCGTCGCAAGTCCAACATGAGCGGCTACAACATCAACGAAGTGGTTGTCATAATCGTTTTCCAAAACAAAAGATTCAAGTTCCAACGCTTTTATATAATCAGCTTTACTCAATAAATAATATTCTTCCCCATAAAATCTATAAATCTTTGCACTTTGCACGTCGCAAATATGCTATAAATAAATAGCCATAATAACCATTTTCATAGAATTTATCGTTAGTTAAATAATCTATAACTATATCAGCATACATTATCGCATTATCATAATCGTCTAAATTCATATAGCACTCAGAAATAGCAAAATGTGTTTTTATAATATCTTCCAACAAAAGGTTTCCATTATCTTGTGCCGAGAGCAGTTTAACTGCGTTTTTGTAATATGGTAATACTTCTTCATTCATGCCATTTTCTGAATATCCTCTGCCGATTGTCCTATAAAAAAACACCTTGATTTCAGTTGACAGATGGTTTTCAATGCGGCTTTCCAATGCGTAAAAATGTTCCGCTAAATCTAAAAATCTTCGTTTGTCCTCACGAACAGTATACGAATGTGGAAAATAATTGCACATCATTTCAAAACACAGAAACAGCCAGTTTTCTTTTAACATTCAATCTGCCTCGATACTTCTTTTATATTGTTCCGAATTGTTACCGTATGCGGGTGATTGCTTCCGAACGCTTTATCAAAAATCGCCAAAGCCTTATTGAAATACTGCATAGCCGCGTTAAAATTTTGTAGTTCGTAATACATAAACGCCAGATTGTTATAAGCCGTTGCGGTATCGGGGTGGTTGTTCCCCAAAACTTTTTCGCATACCGCTAAATCTTTCTTGAAATACATCAACGCCGTATCAGAATCGCCTTTTGCCTTACAAATATCTGCGAGATTGCAGTAAGTCGCCGCAGTATCTGAATGTTCCTCGCCCAATACGGATTCCTGTATTGTCAACGCTTTTTGGCAATATTCCAACTCAACATCGTAATCGCCGAGTTCTGAATAGATTACAGAGATATTGTTATACGTCATTGCTGTTGTGGGGTGTTCTTTCCCCAATATTTTTTCTTGCACGGTCAATGCTTTTTTGTTATATTCAAGCGCAGAATCGTAATTATCTTGCATTTTATACGTTAACGCTATATTGTTATATGTTATCGCTGTAATAGGATGTTCAGCGCCTAACAATTTTTCTTGTATGGCTAAAGCCTTATGACAGTAATCTAAGGATTTTGCGTATTCTCCCTGCATTTCATATACTACCGCAATATCGTTATATGTTTTCGCTGTTGACGGGTGTCCGTCCGCAAAATGTTTTTCCTGTACTGCCAACGCCTTATGATAATGCAATAACGCCTGCTGATGATTTCCCATTTCAAAATAGATTCCCGCAATGTCGTTATGTGTTTGCCCCGTTAAATAATGCTCCCCGCCCAACAGTCGTTTGCGGGTCGCTAACGCTTTATTGCAATAATCTAATGCTTGGCTGTATGTTCCTTTGCGTTCGTAAACCAACGCTAAATTGTTATAAGTCGTTGCAGTATCAAGGTGTTCCGCGCCTAACTTATTTTCTTGTATTTCCAATGCCTTAAATAAATAATGTAACGCTTTGTCATAAAAACTCTGCATTTGAAAAACAACGGCGATGTTGTTATAGGTTAATGCGGTAGTCGGATGTTCTACGCTTAGGAGTTTTTCCTGTATTTCTAAAGCTCAACAAAAATATTACAGAGATTCCTCGAACTTACTTTGTTCTTTTAATACCGTTGCCATATTGTTATATATCGCCGCAGTCGATAAAATTTCGACATCGGAGCATTGTTTTTCTATCGCCAAAGCATCTTCAAAAGATTTTAACGCGAAGCCATAATTGCCTTGTTCTCTATAAACCAAAGCGATATTGTTGTATGCCGTAGCGACGGCAGGGTGGATTTCGCCGAAAACCTTTTTGCATGATTCAACAGCAATATTGTAATATTCGATTGATTTATCAAAATCGCCTTGCTTATAATAAACTGCGGCATTCACATTGAATATTCTTATTAAATCGTGAATACTGCCTATGTTATTGTCTTTTAATAATGATAACCCTTTATCAAAACTCGCCGAAGCCAAAATAAAATTGTTAATAGAAAAACAGCCTATGCCTATACAATAGAAAACATAAGCCGATTCTTTTCTATAGTCTAATGAATTGTAGAAATCGGAATAACATTCTGCCACGGCAACGGAGTGTTGCGCGATTTCTTCAAACGATTTTCTGACGGCATATCCGTCGTTGTACGCTTCAAAATCTTTCGGAATAAATCCTTTCATCATATCGAAGCATAAGTCAAGCCAGTAATTTTTATTCATTCTTTTCGACCTCCGCTCCCATTTTCCGATACTTTTCTGCTTCTGAATAATTGTTGATTTTTTCGTAATTGTCCGCTATTCTATCGCATAAGTCTTTAAGCGCAACTGTATAATCTTCTTTGACAAAAAAGTTTAGGATTATTATTAAATTCTTAATTGCCTCGTCAAACATTTCTAATTTTTCATAAATATCAGAAATAAACGAATGTCTAAGCATAACTTCCGGGTGTTCATCTCCAAGTATGCTTTTTTGAGTTTGCAAAGCCTTCAAGCACCACTCTAAGGCGAGATTGTATTCATCTAACAGCATATATGTCCTTGCGATACTGCCGCAAACCTCAGCCGTGTCCGAATCTTCTTCGCCATACACTTTTTCGTATATTTTGTGCGCTTTTAAATAATAATCAAGTGCGATAGAATATTTTTGCATAGAAAAATATTCTCTTGCAATACAATTATACGCCGAGCCTATGTCCGAGTGTTCTTCTTGAAAATGTTTTTGAAGTAGGTCTAACGCTTGAAAATCAAGTTTTAAGGCTTCGTCAAAATTTTCATTGACATAGCAAAGCGATGACTGCGTGAAATAAATATCAACGCTCAACGGATTATCTGTCAATGAATGACTGTCCAACAATTCCAATGCTTGCGTATTCCATTTAAGAGCGTCATCGTAACAATAACAGCCTAAATACACGTTCGCCAAGTTATTATAGGTTATGGCTATATTCATCGGCGGCTCGTTAAACTTGCGGGAAATATCCATTGACTTAAAATAATATTCAATCGCTTTTTCGCGTTCTGCCTTAATATTATAGACTACGGCGATGTTGTTATAGACAAGCCCTAACGATTTTTCATTGTTGTTTTGTGTCCGTATAGATACCGCTTTGGAATAATAATCTAAGGCTGTTTCATAATTTGATATTTCCTTGTGTCCTATACCCGCCGTACTAAAAAACTTCGCTATATCGTCGTTTGATTTTGTTTCTGCTATATCAAAATTATCTCCGATAACATCAATATGCGTTATAACAGAGCGGAATTTCTCGGTCGTTTCCGGTATAGTGAAATCATCGGGGATATAGTCCAGCATCATATTAAAACATAAATCAAGCCAAAAGTTTTTAACCATAATTCAACTCCAATATTTACAATAAAACACAATATCAATAACCCATTATGCTTGCGACTAATTTATGTTTATAAACTTATCCCGTTTGATAAAGAAATAAGTTCATTATATATTTCTTTTACAAGGTTAGCGTCTTTTGTTTCTAGATTTTAGGCAATCAATGCTTCACACTTTTCGATTTCTTGTAGGGCTGTGTTAAAAAATAATTGTTTTTCTACAGATTCATTTGCCAAAATTCCCTTGAATTTATAACACAAAGATAGCACTATTCTAATACTTATATTTAATGTGTGATTGATGCCATATTCGTTTTTACATCTTTCCAGAGCGAACTCTAAAGCATCAATGCTTTTATCATAAAGCGCTTCATCTAAATGAGCAAGTCCTAAAGTTAAATAATCTTCAGTTGTATACACATCTTTTGATGATAAAATATTTATTACCGAATCATTGTTGTTAAGCATAAGCATTATCAATGATTTTTGGGAATTGATATTTGTTTTCATGGATTCCCTAATCGAATCTGAAATAATATCTTCGTTTAGTGTATCAATAACATCTTGTAAACTGGTAAAATCATAAAGAGAAGTTAAAAGCAAATGTTCATATTTAGTTGTATCAAGTTTTTTTGTTTCGCCGGAAGGATATGTCAAAATTGTTTCTATTGTTTCTGCATCATCTATCGCATAATAGTGCAGAGCTTCTGACAGCTTGTTTTCTGCTTTTGCATAAGCTGTTAAGTGTTTATTTAATTCACTTGTATTATCATCAATTTTCCAAAAATCACGGGCAATTTCTTCGTTAGAAGATAAGACATCTAATATTTGATTGATTTTATCAAGCAGCCACCGCGTTTGCTCGTGTTTCTCAATATATGTGGTAATGTGTATCATTTTTCGACACAAATTATAATATAATTGGTAGAATTTCCAATCTGTTCGTTTATCATTTTCCTGTAATACTGATAAAAAATCATTGTAAACTAAATAAGCAACATTTGGGTGCATTGTCTGATGAGCACCCTCTGCAATCAAAGAAACCAATAATAAATAATTTTCATCATATAAATCAGGCTTTTTAAAATTCAATAATGACATAGCGTGATTTTCTAAAACAGAATATTTTTCACTATTTTTCGATTCATTATAATTCTGAGGGATAGTCGAAATAAACATTTCTGATAATATATCAAGCCAATAGTTTTTATTCATATTCCGCTACCTCCGTAAAGAGAAACACACCACGACGGGTAAGTTTTAACACGTTCTGTATACCACGATTCAAAATCTGTTCCCGTCAAGTCGGATTTTTCAAAGCAGAGGCGCAGAGCTTTACTGAACAAATCCATGTGCGGGTGATTTTCCAACTCGCAAATGGATAAGATAATAACAGACCGACAAATCCAGTCAAGAGCGTTATTAAAGTTCTCTTGCTGTATAAATATTGTACCGATATTGTAATATGTGGCGGCGGTTGCGGAGTGTTCCATTCCCAATACTTTTTCGCTGATACGTAAATCCTTGTAATACCAATCTAAGGCTTCGTTTAATTTTCCT
>Ga0099364_10013742_pt1 | contig 10837 bp, 7 predicted proteins | sample TergutTh196P3_FD_73070 | JGI IMG/M metagenome (GOLD analysis project Ga0099364, IMG submission 73070) | Microcerotermes parvus P3 segment gut microbial communities from Pointe-Noire, Republic of the Congo - Th196 P3 | ecosystem: Host-associated > Arthropoda: Insects > Digestive system > Gut ... | reverse complement strand
AAGTTTGACTATCGATGAACCAAGCAATTTCAACCACTCTTCGCAACGCGAGTATTTGGTGTGATTGCCGAGGTCGAAATGCGGTTTCACCCATGGACTGTCGAAGGAAAGCGTAAACGCGGCGAAATACTCCGGCGTACACCAAAGATTGTTCCAGACGTTTTCGATTCCGATAATCACCCCTTCTCTGGCGGCAGTTGGAATCAAAGTTTCAATGGCACGAATCGAACTTTCCGTCGCAAAGTTTTGTGCCTTGATGTAGTTTTCGAATCGGGAATTGTCTCCGTCGGCAACGGTTTTGACGCGAAGTGTTTTCGGATCGAAGTCGATGTCAAAATCCCATGGGTCGGGCATGACCAATCCGTGCACTTGAGCGGGAACGAGTAGAACACTGCTCGCACCGGTTGCCGCCGCCGTGCGCAATGCTTTTTCGCCTGTCTTGATGTCGGCGGCAACTTTTTCCTTGTCAGGACTGTTCACGGTCAACCAACCTCGGCAGACGGCATGATGACGTAGTCCGTGCTTCTCCAGCATGAGTCGGAATTTTACTGCTTCTTCGTAAGAGATGTCCCAATTCCAGACCATCAAGCCGTCGAAACCGGCTTTTTTGACTCGTTCGCAGTAGGCATCGGTCGCATCGGTTGCATTGCCGATGAACATTGCCTTGTTGAGCGGCTGCCAAGTCCAACTGCTTGGCGGAGCCTTTTCGGCGGCAATGCTGTTGCCTGCCGATGACAAACTACCGGCTGCAATCGCCGTTGCCGCCGTACCTAAAAATTGCCGTCGTGATGGGTTTGGTTTCATGGTGAGTTGGTTTGGTTAAGGGTTAGCGTTTGCCGACATTCGATACCGTCGTTTCTTCCGTTGCGGTAACAGCGGCACAGAAAAACGGGCAAACGATCAATACGGAAAGGAGAATTGTCTGTTTCATGGTCGGAATTGGTTGAAAAAACTTGTCCGCTGACCGGGTTACTGAAAAAACCGTACTCCGCCCTCAAAGAGCGGCAGATACTTGTTGCCCGGTATGTTTTTTGCAGCGTATTCACCATACCGCTCCGCATGTCCCATTTTGCCCAACACCCGACCGTCCGCACTGCATAACCCCTCTACCGCCCAATCGGAACCATTCGGATTGTGCGCAATGTCCATCGAAGGCACACCCTCGTAATCGGCATATTGAAACACGATTTGTCCGTTTGCTTTCAGAGTCGTCAAAAGTTCTTCCGATGCCGTCAACCTTCCTTCGCCGTGCGACACGGGCTGAAGATACAATTCGCCCGGTTCACACTTGGAAAGCCAAGGCGACATCACCGATGCGACCCGCGTCCTCACATAACGCGCTTGATGCCGACCAATACGGTTGAAAGTCAACGTCGGACAATCGGCAGTCATAGGAGTAATGTGACCATACGGCAGCAGTCCCAGTTTAATCAATGCCTGAAAACCATTGCATATTCCTAAAACTAAGCCGTCCCGATTTTGAATCAACCCGTGTACGGCATCGGCAAGCCGGGGATTGCGAAATAGGGAGACGATGTATTTTCCCGATCCGTCCGGTTCGTCGCCGCCGGAAAAACCGCCCGGCAAAATCAGCATTTGCGCAGAAGCGATTGCCTTTTCCAGTGCCGCTACGGAAGATTGCAACATTTCCGGCGTTAAATTACGAATCAGCACCATCTCTGCGATGCCGTCTGCTCTTTCGAGAGCGGCGGCGGTGTCGTATTCGCAGTTTGTACCGGGAAAGACCGGAATGACCGCCTTCGGACGAGGAACCGAAGTGCCTTTGCGCACGGCGGGTCGCCTTGCATCTTCGATCACCGGCGCAGTACCGGGCTGGTCCACTCTCGTAGGAAAGATGCTTTCCAGCGGCGACTCCCAATCCGCACGGAGTTGCTCCAACGAGATGCTCTCTTGACCGAACGTCAACGTCGGCGGGGAGTGCGTGTATCCCAATAGCGGGAAACCTTTCAGTTCTTCGGCGACTTCGAATATGATGGAAGCCATGGCGCAACCTTCCGGTTGCGGCTCTGATTTCGGTTGCGGTACTGCGGACTTGAATCCTATTCTATTTCCCAGTGCCATTTTCGTAATACCGCCGTACACTCCGTCCGCTTCACACGCCCAGGCGGACAATACCTTTCCCCTGCGGCACAGTTCCGTGTATTGATTCCAAACATTCCGCAAGGCATCGTAATCGGGCAGACCATCGGCATCGACGGGCATTTCCAAAAGATAGACCGGATGTTCCGCTCCTTTGAATTCGGGACTGATGAGTTGCGATGCCTCGCCGATTCCTACCGCAAAGGAGACCAGCGTCGGCGGAACGTCCCATTCACCGAAACTGCCGGACATGGAATCTTTGCCGCCGATTGCCGCTATTTTCAAGCCCATCTGTGCGGAAAACGCTCCCAACATTGCCGCAAAAGGGAGTCCCCATCTTGCAGGATCATTACGGACGCTCGGAAAAAACTCCTGTAACGAGAGATGAATCGTGTCCAGAGCAACGCCCGCCGCCACGAGTTTGGCAACCGATGTTACTACGGCACTGACCGAACCGCCGAAAGGATCAGCCTCGGTAAGATACGGATCAAATCCATAAGCCATAACCGAGGTGGTCGTCGTGTCCGGCGCAGGCAAGAGTGCCGCCATGACCTGTGTTTCCGTTAAGGCATACTTTCCGCCGAAAGGTACGAACACACTTGCCGCACCAATCGAAGAGTCAAAGTGTTCCACAAGCCCCTTTTGAGAGCAAAAACGCAAGTCGTGGTAATCCGGGCGCACGTTTGCGGCTGGACTTGTCCGGTGTTGATTCGGCACTCGAACCTCCGTACTGCGCTGCGCTCCATTGGTATCTAAAAAAGACCGGTCAATATCGACAATCGTTTTGCCTCGCCACGTCATCACCAGTTTTTTGCGTTCCGTAATCCGTGCCACGACGGTCGCTTCGATATTCTCCGTCTCGGCATGACGTTGGAGCGTTTCCAGATCGTTCTGTGCAACGACGAGTGCCATGCGTTCCTGCGATTCCGACAGGGCGAGTTCCGTGCCGTCCATCCCTTCGTATTTCACCGGCAGGCTGTCGAGTGTAATTTCCAGTCCTTCCGCCAATTCTCCGATGGCGACGGACGCACCGCCGGCTCCGAAATCATTGCACCGCTTGATAAGTTTCGTGACCTCGGGATTCCGAAACAAACGTTGCAGTTTACGCTCCTCTTGGGCATTCCCCTTTTGGACTTCGGACGCACATTCGGACACGGTTTCCTTGCCGTGCATTTTGGAAGAACCAGTGGCTCCGCCGATGCCGTCTCGTCCCGTACGTCCGCCCAGCAGTACTACGACATCTCCCGGTGCCGGTGTCTCTCGGCGTACCGAAGAGAGCGGTGCCGCAGCGACTACCGCACCGGCTTCCATCCGTTTGGCAATGTATCCTTCATGGTACAGTTCTTTCACATAACCGGTTGCGAGTCCGATTTGATTGCCGTAGGCACTGAATCCTTTGGCGGCAGTCGTGGTCAGTTTGCGCTGCGGAAGTTTGCCCGGCAGGGTTTTTTCTATCGGCTTTCGAGGATCGCCCGCCCCGGTAATCCGCATCGACTGATACACGTAAGCCCTGCCCGACAACGGATCACGGATCGCCCCGCCGACACACGTTGCCGCTCCGCCGTAAGGTTCGATTTCCGTCGGATGATTGTGCGTCTCGTTCTTGAAAAACAAGAGCCAGTCTTCGTTGCCGTGATGGAAATTGGCACGGATACGCACCGTACACGCATTGTTTTCGGCGGAGACATCGAGCATCGGCAATTCGCCCCGTTGCCGAAAATGTTTCATGGCTGCGACGGCAATTCCCATAAGTGTAACCGGTTTATCGCCGTTGACCGACTGAAACAGGTTGTACGCCTTTTTGACACGCTCATCTTGAATGTCGACGGAGTCAATGACCGTGTTAAACGTGGTGTGCCGACAATGATCAGACCAGTAGGCATCCAACACGCGAAGTTCCGTGAAGGTCGGATCCCGTTGTATTCCGTGAAAATACTTTTGAATCATCGTGATGTCGGACAGCGACATGGCGAGTCCCAGCCGTTGCCGCAATGCGTCGAGGGCTTCGGAGTCCAGTGTGATCAATCCTTCCACGACGGGAATGTCGTCGGGCTGGCGGTTGTCTTGTTGAATCAATGTTTCCGGTTTCTCTGAAGATGCCTCGCGACATTCTACCGGGTTGATGAGGTGGGTTTTGATCTGTTGGAACGCCGGTTCGGTAATTCCTTCGAGGGCATAGACCAGAGCGGTGCGTACAAGGGGTCGCTGACCGACGAGGAGCATTTGAATACATTGTTCGCATGAATCGGCGCGCAGGTCGAACTGACCGGGCAGAGATTCGACGCATAAGAGAAAGGTGTTCTCGGACAGCGGCGGTAGAGTCTCTTCAAAACAGTGGTCGCTGGTCGGATCGCTCAAGACGGTATGGAGAACCTCTTGCCAGCGTTCCGACGGCAGATTTTGGAGGTCATAGCGGTTAAAGAGACGTACTCTAACGTGGGGCAGACGTAAGACTTCTGCGAGTTCGGCTTGAACGGACAGTGCCGCCACATCGAATCCTCGCTTTTTTTCAACGAAACAACGATAAACTTTTTCGGACATGGGAGTAGGGGAAAAACCGATACAATTATATCCGATTTTGACGGTGCGAGGTAGTGCCGGTTTCTTGCCGTTGGTTTCAGAGCCGCCCGGCGGTCGGCGGTCGGCAATCTACTGCCTTCCGCTTCAAGTGCTTTTGATGAATTTTTCAATACTTTCTATTCTTCCGTTTGTGGTCAGAAGACGCATTACTCTTTTTCTCCCTTTCCTATGTCACGGTCGGCTATTGCCAACGATCCAACGCTCAAATTAAACTTTTTCTTGTCCTTGTACTTAGATACCTTCTTCAGATCGTTCAACAAATGCGCCAAACACTTCTGTTTATGAGCGCGGACGATCCCTTTCTACGCACATCAAAACAAAAAAAATCGGGAAACATAAAGTTCCCCGATTCCCCTCCAACCGATCAACTGTTTTTACGAGTCGGACTAATAGATTCCGGGATAGGTCGTGTTCCCCAAATAGAGATTGTGGAACCCGCCATAGTTCGCCGTACTCATCGGCGATGCCTGAACTCCAAAGTGTCCATAAGGATACGCATTGCGAGAAGGCATCCGCAGAGTCGTGTCCGGCGTGATATACGGAGTCGTCCAAGCCTCCATCAACTGCGTAAACGGATCATTGCCTGCTGACGCTTTTCGGTTTTCCCGACGCTCTGCAAGCCGCTCCGCCATTCTCCCGCGACGCTGCGGCTTATTGCTGTTTATGAAAGTCATAATTTGAAGCATATCCGAAACACTCATGCCCCCTTGACCGGACATAAACTGACCGGGCATGACCATTCCCGGCGACGGATAACCGACGTTCATCATATTGTGTCCGAACCCGCCGAACTGTCCCGCCGATTGATTCATCGCAATATAACCGTAGGGAGTCGCATACAGTCCCGCATAAGGATTCATCTGCATCTGCATTTGCATCTGCGACTGCATCAGTGCTTGTTGCATCTGGGCAAGTTGCGCTGCCGTATCTGCTTGCAGTGCCTCCGCAGGAACTTGAATCGCATATCCGTAAGGCGTTGCCACCAGTGCCATCTGGTTTTCCGATGCCGAGTCGGCACCTTCCGCTGAATCCCGTGTGGTCGCATTTCCGCTCTCTTCAGCAACAGCAGGCACCTGCGCAGCCATCATGGGATTCGGAACCGCCATTGCCATCGGAATCTGTTGCGGCTGGAACTGCGGACTCATCATCGGGTTCATCATCATGGGATTCATCATCGGAACCTGTTGGTATCCCACGATGGCGGGTCCCATCGGAGTCATGGCTGTAACCGGCACCGTTTGCATAGGCATCATTTGCGGCATCATCGGCATAGGCGGTTGTGGGGCAGCCACTGACATATAAGGCACTCCGAATCCGCCGGACATCGTTACGTCTTGCGGGGCAGGGGAGGGCATCATGCCGGGCGGCATACCGTATCCAGCAGGGGGCAGTAGCATGGTTCTCGGTGCATGACCGGTTCGGCAACGGATCAAACCGCATTGGCTGTGGTCGGGCGGGGTCGTCAACAAAATCATTCCGTTCGGAAGAATTTGGACTTGCGCTCCGGCGTTCTGTTCCTGTCCATATCCCATCATAGGGGGTCCGTAGGGAACACCCATCGGTTGCGGAATTGCTGCTCCCGTGTTGGGATCAATAACGGGTTGGAAACCGAGATGCTGCACGCTTCCTTTGGGACTCTGATGTATAATGGAACCGGTCTGTCCGCCCCAACCGGCGGGAACCGACGCAACCTTAAAAAGCGGCGAACTGAATGCCCAAGCCGCGGGCGGCTTCGGCGGTTGAGGACAGAAAATCGCTGTCTGCCGAACGGCACCGCCCGGCATCGGAAGTGTAGGAATAACCTCTTCCGCACTGGCAGCAAGCCGAATCGGTCCGTTCACTTTATTGGATAACACTACGTCTCTGCCTTCGTTTTCCTGCAAAGCGAGTTTTTCTTCGACGGCTTCGCTGTCGGCGGGAGCAGGGTGTTCCTTCGGCAGTGGGGCGGGCAACAGCGGCGGCGAAACCGGATAGACCGCTTGTCCGATGGGTCGGAACGTTGCTGTAGGCGGAACCTGATAGGACGGGTAGGCTACGTAAGTTGCGACGTAGGGTGAATTAGGAGCGGTGTAACCTGTGCCGGGCAGATTTTTCGCCGTTTTGTTGTATTGAATTGTTTCCGGCAAAATGACGTGCGGAACCATCTCATGTAAAACATTGGGAGTCCGTTTGGCACTGGTTTCGGCGGCATTGGCAACACCGACGCTGAGTGCGAGCAATCCGCTCAATCCGAGGGTCAATGTTTTTGGAAAATTTTTCAGCATTTTATTCCCCTTAATCTGGTCTTTGTAGCATAAACGGAGCGGACATACCATGCTCCCTGTTGAGTCAATCGTCTTATTGCCCATTGGAAATTGACTGATGTATCGGATTTGCGGATTTTTCCTTCTACTCTATTCGGGTATTGCCGGATGTTCCTGATGTTTCGATTGTTCGGATTGTACCGGCTGGGCAATTTGCGTAATTTTTGTGAAGTGTGTCGCACAAAAAACGGGGCAGGGCAGGGGAGTGAGCCGCTCCGCCTGCGGAGCGCGCAGAGCCCGCCGCGTAAGCAAGGAAGGTTAGCCCCCCTCTACCCTATACGGTATCGGGTAGGGTACACTATTAACCATTGGAGAGCAATTATGCAGAGAAAAACACGAATTTACCTTGAATCGTCGCCGATAATGATGCTTGCGCCCGGTCAAGACTCGCGTCGGCAAGCCATTACGCAAGAATTTTTTCGGATTGTCTTGAGAAATCCTGAAGAATACGCATTGTTTCTTTCGCCGGAAACAATGCGTGAATTGGGTGATGCAAAAATAGAAGTCCACAGACAATCCAATGCTTCTTTTTTGGAAACAGTCCGCTATACAGAACTGCCGCAAAATGACGAAGCGGATAACTTGGCTTGGATTTATACAATCGATGGTGTACTTTCGCAAGCGAACATTGACGATTTGTATCACGTTGCTTATGCAGTTATTGCTCGTTGCGATTATGTCGTGAGTTGGAATATGCGGCACTTGGCAAATGCCAAAACTGAAATGCGAGTCAATCAAGTCAATGCCAAAGAAAACTACACGAGAATTTCGATTGTAACCCCAGAACATTTCACAAATGGAGGTACTTATGCAAAATGACATGCCCAAAGATGCCGTTGCGATGGTTCGTGAAATCCGCAACCGTCATTATGAAGAAACGAAACACATGACTCGTGAAGAAAAACGGGCTCATGATCAACAAAAGGTTGACAACTTCAAAAAATTGATGAAGGAGGTCAATCCTGCCGACTACGATTTTTCGTGGTTGCACAAGAAGCCGGAAGCCCAGACGTAATGAACTGCCGTACCCAGTACGTAACCCTACTTCGCTCCTGGTGCATAAGATAACGTGTTAACCGCTCCGCCTACGGAATGCACAGAGCCCGACGCGTAAGCAAGGAAATGAAAGCCGGAAGCGCAACGAAGTGTAGCGACCGGATTCGCCGAGGTATCCGGTCGCTCCGCGTTGCTGCGCTCTCGGCTTTCATTTTGCGCCCCCCGTCTTGCACAGCGTCTCTCCACAGGCTATAATCCTTTCCATCGGCGGCGCAGTGCCGTCGGTTACATTTTGGTATAGTTCGCAAGTTTTGTCCTCTCTACTTTCATGTTGCACCCGGCTTGCCGGTTTGGAAGTGTAGAAAAATCTCTCGTGAAATATGCGTTTCCCGCAAGGGGGCGTTATGCACGAGACTTGCAGAGTTTCGGTGTGAAGGTATGCCCTTTTCATTGTCGTGTGCGTTTGCGCACGGCTCTCTCGTGCAACAGAGGGAAATTCTCTTGGGACACATAGCGTTCCCGTCTTTTGACGGTATCGTCTCTTGTCGTTCTTGCCGTTCACCCTTTTCAGAATAGCGCACGAATCATGCCCTGGTACTACAACCAAAACAACGAAAGAATTGAAGTTACTATTAGGCAACTCCTATCGCTTGCCGAAAACGGCGAAATTACGCCAGACACCCAAGTCGAAATAGACGAAGGCAACATCATTCCCGCGCGAAGGATGCGGATAACCGATAGAGAGGGTAACAGAACAAGATTGCAGTTTTGCGACATTCCGCCACAACACGACTCGGTCCCTGACCCCATACTGGAATCAACGCCGCCGCCCGAACTTGTTCACCGTATATCCCCAGATACGTTGAATTCTGCATCAAAATATTTTTACTACGATGCAAGTGGTCAGCAACAAGGTCCTGTTAGCAACGAACAACTCAAAGAACTGGTAAGGCAGGGAATAGTCACACCAGGAACGCCAGTGATAACAGAAGGCAGTGACGCTGTGCGCGAAGCCAGGCAAATGCGTCATCTGTTTGCTAATGAAGACACCAAGCCGCAACGCCCCTATGATTTTCCCAACATCGATTTTCCCAACATCGGTTTCACCCGGTTCATCACGAACACTTGGATTTCGTTCATCTGGTTCATCGTCGTCGTCGGACATTTCCTTGCTCCGCTCGTCGTAATGACAAATGTTTCACAGGGCAACACGGATGTTGTATTTCTTATGGCAATACTCGTGATAACTCTCATCTCGCTCTTGTACTGCAGAATGAATTTGGAACACCGTGTGATCGTTTTCCGCATCGAAACAAACACACGAGCAACTAAAGAGTATTTACGTGAAATCAAAGAACTACTGGAGAAAAAGTAAGCGTGCTACGCAAGAGCCAGAAGTGTAGCGTAGCAAAACTTGCGGCTCTTTGTCCTTGCTAACGCGTCGGGCTCTGTACGTCCCGCAGGCGGGACGGCTAACACGCGTTCTTATGCTTCGGACTCTGTGGAATCCTCGTTCGAAAAACCGCCGCACTTCAAATTGAATTTTTCACGATAGTAATCGACTTTGAAATCATACACCGGGGTCGGCGACGCTGCGTATTTTTCCTTGTTACTGCAATAGATTTCCGACTGGGCAAGCGCAATGTTTGCCGCTCCCGACGGAGAATACAGAATCGTCAGTTTGACGGGACGACCAAACACAGCCGGTTCGAGCAAAACTTCACGTTCCTTGCGAAGGGTCGGCGTAATGTGCCGACCGAGCATATCGACGTAAAACAATTTGAAGGCATTGTTTTTACCGAAGCCGCTCATAAAAAGCACTTCACGAATGGCAGAATTCCGAATCTGTTCGAGCATTTCCGTGTTCAGGCGAAGGGGAATCATATCGTTGTCTGCCCAAGTGGTCGAAGTCCGGCGACATTCCCTCACGGTGTCGCTCATTGAAATTTTATGACGATGCAAAAACCGAAGAACTCCTTCCAGTGAAATGGGAGCACCGATCTCACCGCCGCTCGCTTTGTCCAGCAGTTTCCAAAGACTCAATCGGCTGCCGTAAAAGAACGGTATCTTGAAACTGTCCGTATCATGCGGATGAATGGTTCCCACAATGACTCGCTCACTGCAAGGATCAATAGGATATTGATCCAAATACTGATGTACCGTACATGTGTTCATTGTTGTTGCACATGAAGTTGTGGGGCAGGGCAAGGGAGAGTAGGGCAGGGGAGAGGGAGTTCGAAATTATACCATGCAACGCCGCCGATACAATTTGAATCAACTATGAAAGCAGTGAAGTGGAGGCAGAACGTTCACAGAGCCCGACGCGTAAGCAAGGAACCTTAGCCGCTCCGCCTGCGGAGCGCAAAGAGCCAACAACAAAACGACGAACAATGAAAGCCGGGAGCGCAACGAAGTGTAGCGACCGGATATTTAGCCGGTACTCTGGGGTCGCTCCGCGTTGTTGCGCTCCCGGCTTTCATATCCCCGTCTTGCACCGCTCCTCTCCACAGGCTATAATTTCCCCGTCGGCGGCGCAGTGCCGTCGGTTACATTTTGGTATAGTTCGCAAGTTTTGCCTGCATACGTCCAAATACCATCCGGCTTGCCGGTTGGACGGTGTGAAAAATCATGTCAAACGTGCGTTCCCGCAAGGGAATGTCATGGACATGACTTGCGGGTTTCGGGATATGCGCTTGCTTTGCGCTTATGTCGTCGCATAGTTTGTGTGGCATCTTCAGTTGCATGAAGGGGGAATCCGTCTTGGGCGACATGGCGTTCCCGTCTTTTGACGGTATCGTCTCTTGCCGTTCTTGCCGTAAACCTTTTACTCCTTAAAAACTATGCCCAACTTTTTTTAC
>Ga0099364_10013741_pt1 | contig 10837 bp, 7 predicted proteins | sample TergutTh196P3_FD_73070 | JGI IMG/M metagenome (GOLD analysis project Ga0099364, IMG submission 73070) | Microcerotermes parvus P3 segment gut microbial communities from Pointe-Noire, Republic of the Congo - Th196 P3 | ecosystem: Host-associated > Arthropoda: Insects > Digestive system > Gut ... | reverse complement strand
ATTAGCGAACCGTTACCATATTTGATGTGAAACTATGGGTGTGGGGTAATAGTTGGGTTTTACCAAAAAATTTTAAAATTTCGTAAGTTTAATATTTGACATAAAAACTCCAGTTGAGAGGTTTTCATTCATCAACTGGAGTTTATTTGTTATATATTTTTAAAGTTGATTTAAAGGTTTAGATAGATATGATACATGGTTTTATAATGCAGAGCATGAGTCATATCTCCTGCATATAATCGATAAAAATGGGGGACGACCAAGCAGTTCCGCCGTCTTTCTGGGTTATGCGTATATAATAATAACGGCTGTTGTTAGAGCTGTGTATTAGATTGGACGCATCTAACCTGTCGGGCGACATAAGACGGTTATAGTCGAGTGCCATGTCAAAGCAGCGGTCTGCCTCACGAGTGGTTTTTTCGTAAACCGCTGTGCCGTTTTGGATAAGTTCGATTTTTTCAGCCGGGGTTTCAGTAATAACAGAAGCCGCGACATGAATCGGGAAAAGCTGTTCGATTGTGTACTGATTGACGTTAAGCACCGTTCCCATAGGATAGCCGTTGATATGAAAGTCCAGCAAAATCTTTGAGCCGGACGTCGCATAGCACATTCGGCTGCGTATCGCCGTAAAAACGTCTTTGCGCGTCAAAGACGGGCAAAGCACGGCAGTCAGCCCGCCGTCGCCCGGTAAAGTGTTATGAACATCACCGCCGCCGATAAATCCTAACTTGTGACCCTGTGCAAGAAGGTCGCAGACATATGTGCCCGGCATAGTCGTATGGCAGTCGTCCATCGGAGCGAAGCGGCGCTCTGAGTTGCCCCACGTGGAATAGATTTCGACGACAGGCTCGGTTGCTTCACTTATAGTGTTCGGGTCAAGCCTGTGATATATAGTGGTAGGATGATGAGCCGCGCCGAAAGCGTTCATGCCATGCCGGGAGAAAAATGCCCCTAATTTGCCGGGATGGTTGGCTTCAAACGTTTTGCTGTGGAAGTATGGCGGCAGCGGTTTGGTATCCGAAAAATAGATATTGCGGTGTCCGTATTCAAAGCTCGTCCATTCAAAGCCGGGCAGTACAAGTATGCCGATATTTTCCTGTATCTCGTCCATCGTTTCGAAATAACGCCGCCATGAATCAGGCGTCATATGTTCTCCGTGGTCTGCGAACGCGATGAAGTCGTGTCCGCGCTCCTTGGCTATCCTCGCATTTTCTTCCATAGATTGATTGAGCGGATAACCGCATTTTGAATAATTAGTATGAACGTGAACGTCACCGAAATATATATTTGCTTCGCCTGAATATTTATAAGCGCCGGGGGCGATGCCGGGCTGTACCGGTCCCAATTTTCTGATTTCATGCGCGGGGAAATACGCGGTACGGTTGAATACCGGGTTTACGGCAATACGCCGCGCTTCAAAGCCTCCGGCAAGTTTGCCTCCGGTTATATCCAGTTTAATTTCTGAAAGCAAAACCTGCTGCACCGGATAGTCATAAGGGTCACGGCTAAGGCGCAGTTCAACGTTCTTGGATTGACCGCCGGTATCAGGCAGCTGCACAACGAAATCAGTCAGTTCATTGGCGGGCAGTTCAGTTCCGGCAATCAAGCCGCCATTATAATAAGCGTTAATGCCGTTGGTTCCTCCCGCGGATATAAGAGTAAGCATCAGTTCAACTGTATCTCCCGGAATACTCAAACGAAAAACCCGGTCGGCGGCGCGTGATGTTTTATTCTTCATCTGGGTCAGCGCTTCCGTTTGCACCGGGAAATGCCAGTGGTAATCGGGACGGCTCAGCCCGGATATGAGAAAACGAGCATCCTCTGCAGGTTTTCCGATTGGAACGGTGATAATCATTGCAATTCTCCTTTCAATGGGAAACTCGCAGAACCCGACGGTCGGTCCGCTCCTGCGGAATCCCGGTATTTTAATTCGTTCACAAATTTTTATACTTAATCAAGCGGGGAAGTCCGTGTCAAGCGTAAAATTTGCGGTGTTTATATTTCCAACGCAATATTTGCGATACCGTACGGTCGAACCGTATAGTCCGCCGCATTGCCCGCAAACGCAATATCACTCAGGTAACTGCCGCGCAAATCCACATAGTACGCATTTTTTATTTTATAAGGGAATATCGCTTTTCCGGCAGCTTTGCTGCCTGACGCTTCATAAACCCGCAGCACACACGCCGTTGATTTTTCACCCTGCTTATCAGTAACAGACCGGACAGCAAACGACGAGAGTGAAACCGCACCCTGTTCTTCTTCAAGTTTTATCAGAGAATGTTCAGACGGCAGCGTGCCGCTGTGCTTATCCGAAGGAATCGCGAATAAATCAAGTTTATAGCTTTCTCCCGCTATACACGCGGAAGCTGGAGTCAATTCGCTGTCAATATCAAGGCAGTATTCAAAGTCCATTTTGGTTTGCGCTAAATTAGTGCTGCTCGGCGCGCCGCCCACTACTCTGGGGAATGAACGGAATAATGTCAGCGCAAGGGTGCGGGACGGGTCGTCTGTTACGGCGGCTTCATACAGTCCGCGTGCGTAGAGCGCAAGCGCGTGTTTCCCATCGCCGATATAGCTGATACCCTGTGATGCGCGTACAAAAGTTTCCGTTTCGCGTTTGGTTTCCCAGCCGGGAAAAGCTATGTCCCACTTTGTCATATTGAACGGCGTTTTGGTATAAAAAACGTCCGTATCCATGAAGCTTGGGAATAATACGCGCAGACGGTGCATAACTGCTTTATTGTCAACGGACGTGCGTACTGATATGCGTCCCGAACCCCGCGTAAGCGTAATTATATTGGTTATCTCTGTAGGTATAACGGTTTCGGAGCGTCCCTCCCCGTTCGAGTCCGCGGGAATGTCAAGCATCGTTACGAGCCGTATAACGGCGGCATTAGGACCGTCAGCATCAATGGAATAACGGGCTGAATTGGACAGAACAACTCTGTCTGCAAACGGCTTGCCGTAATTCCAGCCGTCGCCGGCATCGCCGCAGTCTTCAAAAGTCAGCAGACTGTCGTACCGCTTGCCGGTAGACTTTTCTGTTACAGTAAGCGTACCGTCCGCCGCGATTTCCACGGTGATTTTCCCGGTATCGAAACAATGCGCGGAAACGCGCAGGCTTCCCGCGCTGCGGTGATGGGGGATATGCTGCGGCTGCGGCATATTATAATCTGTCGGCGGCATGGCAGCGTTCAGCAGATTATCATAGGTAAACACGGCGTATCCGCAGGCGGGTATAAAAACCTCTGCCGCGGCTTTAAGGACGTGATAAAGCGGAAACCGGATTAACTGCCGCGAGTTGTATAAACTTTCGTGGCGGTTTTCACGCGATATTACCTGCGTATGCACTTCACAGCCGTATTGGTTATAAAACACAAAATTGTTATGGTGAGCGGACGGCATAGGCAATTCGATTACGGCGACGCCGTTATATTCAGTCTGGCGCGGGTTATACAGGACTATCGCGCCGTCTTTCCCCTTGCCTTCGGTGTTGATTGCACCCGCCAACGTCATCTTCATATTTTTCAGCAGCGTATCCGATATTAACGCTGACTGGCGGAAACGATAATCGCAGTCCGCGTGAACGTCCGGGATTGAGCATCCGCATATAGAATCATGCGGATGATTTTTCAGCAGATATGTCCATGCGTGCCTGATAAAATCGCCTCTGTATTCTAATGCGTTCGGATTGTCGGTAAGCCCGCCGTTTGCGCCGATATAATGCAGTACCGCGTCCATAGGTTCAACCAAACGCGAAAGTTTAGTTTCACACCGGTCGTTTGCCTGTTTGTTCCATACCATCGATGACAGTACGTTTTTGAGCACTACATTGTGCAGGAAATGCGCCCTGCCAACATCATACAGCGGCTGCCGCAGCGTTTCCAATTCAGGCGCGGCTGAACGCACCGCGTCCATATACTGCTCGAAAGACGCATGATATATCTTCACATCTTGATACTTTTCTTCAAGGCGGCGCATCAGCACTGGTACCATCGGCTCTGCCTCGACATGGTCGCAGCCGTCCATCATCAGGTAAATATCGCACACTTTCTCTTTATCCATGCGTTCTATCAAACCGTTCATCCGTGTGAACATTTCTTCGATGTCGAACTCGCGGTCCTCAAACGGGTATCTTAACGCAAAATAAAAATTGGAATAACAGCGGTCGCCGTCCATTTTAGATACTGTGACAGCGGACCCGTCCGCCGCCTCCCAGTTAAACATACTTTTAGGATAGTCGGCTATTCCGCGGAACAGCAGCGCGTTGTCAATGCCGAACCCGCGTAAAATCTGCGGGAGCTGCGCATTGTGCCCGAACAGGTCGACGACATATCCGCACATCAGCGGTTTTGCTCCTATTTCTTCAGATATATCGAAACCCCGGTTTAAATTGGCAACCAACGATTCCCCCGAACACAGCCATTCCTCCGGCATGACATACCACGGACCGATTAATATGCGTCCGTCGCGGATTAGTTTGTATAACCGCTCCTCGTTTTGCGGACGGATTTGCAGGTAATCCTCAATGAGGGCGGTATGTCCGTCAAAATGGAAATAAGCGTATGCAGGGTCATTTTCCATGATGTCTAACAGCTTGTCGACAAGCCGGACGAGGCGGACACGAAACTCTTGAAATGTGCTGTACCATTCCCTGTCCCAGTGCGTGTGTGAAATGACAAATAATTGCTTGGTTTTCATAAATATTTCCCCCTGTTTTTTATTACCAACCGCCGGCGTAAAGCCCCTTGCTTTAGCTATGGGGATATAAGGCGGCAACCTTTTCATTAGATTTCTGTTGATTTTTTTGTGGAAACCTTGCTTTTTCCGAACATATCGCGCAACTGTATTTCTATCTAACCCATAATCTTTGCCGAGATTTCAGTATTGCCCTAATCAAAGGCAAAAGCCTGAACTAATACATATTATAACGTGATATTTTTGAAAAATCAATACAAAAAGTAGAAAATATAGGATTTTTTTATCAAAATTTATCATTTTTTAAAAACTGACCTTATCTTCATTGATAGGCTTTTTTTATTTGGTGCAGATTTATAAATTTTATTAAAGCAAGCATTTCCATCATATCTATTTTCTAATTGACTTTTTTAAATTTATATTGTATTATATAGCTATATACAGTCGTTTGCGGCATACATCGCAGTAAACGGCATAATACGACAGAAAGGAACATATATAATGGCGATTAGATATATCACTGTACAAGAAGCCGCCGAAATACTAAGTATTAAGCCGCGTACAGTAACCAAATATTTAACTCAAGGACAACTAAAAGGCGCAAAAATGGGGCGTATGTGGAGATTAGACGAGCAAGATGTTCATCGCTTTTTTGAAGAGATAAAAGCGCGCACCGCTGAAGCTATACAGAAAGGGGCGAAGCCTGATGAAAGCTAACGTAATTGTAATCACGAATAATAAAGGCGGCGTGGGTAAATCAACCACAGCCGAAGCTTTGGCAGACGGGCTTACTTTAAATAAATATAAGACGCTTTTAATAGACTTTGACCCTCAAGGAAGCCTTTCCACCAGTGCTGACCAAACTAAACCAACTGCATACGAAATAATGACGAAACAAGTTTCAGCGGCAGATGCCGTGCAGCAACGCCAAGACCGCGCCGATATACTGCCGGCAAACAAGCTTCTTTCGCGCTTGAATACAGAGCTTACAGACACGGGCAAAGAATACCGGCTTAAAGAAATGCTTGCACCTGTTATGTCCTGCTATAATTATATAATTATAGATACGCCGCCCGCGTTAAGCATTTTAACAGTAAATGCTATGACTGCCGCGGATTCTATTATTATTCCTGTGCAAGCCGATATATTCAGTTTGCAAGGCGTCGGTCAGCTGATAGAATCTGTAGACGCGATACGCACTTATACGAATCACGGCTTGAATCTTATGGGCGTATTATTAACGCGGCACAATGCCCGAAGCATACTAACGCGGACTATGACAGACAGGGCAGAAAAAGCCGCTGAAGCAATAGGCACTTTTCTGTATAAAACTATAATAAGAGAAGCAATCGCAGTCAAAGAAGCGCAGGCAAGCAGCATGAGTTTATATAAGTACGCGCCGGGCAGTAACCCCGCGATTGATTATTTAAGCTTTGTAACCGAATTTTTGGAAAGGAACAAAAATCATGGCTAAGAAAAATTTTGATAAAATTGTAGATGATAATCCCGCGCTTGCGTTTATGAGCCGGAACCCCGCCCCGCAAGTCAGCACAGAATCACACGATAATAAATTAGCGATAAATCAGCTTATTAATTATGCAAACCACCCGTTCAAGCTGTATGAAGGTGATAGATTTTCCGACATGGTACGCAGTATACAAGAAATGGGGATTTTACTGCCGGTTATCGTTCGCCCTGTCGATTCGCAGAGCGGACAGTACGAGATATTAAGCGGGCATAACCGGGTAAACGCTGCCAAAGCCGCAGGATTAACAGAAGTGCCGGTTATTATTAAACACGGGCTAAGCGATGACGAAGCTGCTTTGATAGTTACCGAAACCAACCTTGTTCAGCGCGGGTTTGCTGATTTGTTGTACAGCGAACGCGCCAACGCTTTAAAAAATCACATGGACGCGATTAAACATCAGGGCAAAAGGACAGATTTAATAAATGAAATAAATAACCTGATAAACCCTGATAAAATCGAGGGAAACGGGACTTTGGGTACAATCGCCCAAAGTACAAAATCACGTGAAAATACAACTGTGGGTCTAATTGCCCAAAGTACAAAATCGCGTGATATAACAGCTGCTAAATATGGATTAGACGCCCGAAACGTAAGCAGATATATAAGACTTTGCGAATTGAATAAATTATTATTAAATAAAGTTGACGCTGAAGAAATAGGATTAAACGCCGCTGTATCTATCTCTTATCTTTCCCCCGGTGAACAAGAAGAGCTGAATAATATTTTAGATAATAATAAATATAAAATTGACATGAAAAAGGCTGAAATGCTTCGCAGTCATTCAGAAAATAAAAAGCTCACGAAAGATAAAATCGCGCAGATATTATCAGGCGAAATTAACAAGAAAAATAAATCGCCCGCCGTGTTTAAATTAAAACATAAAATATATTCCAAATATTTTGACGAAGCCGTGAATCATGAAGAAGCAGAATTAATAATTGATAAAGCTCTTGCAGAATATTTTAAAAAGTAAAAGGGGTGCTTTGTATGAGAAAATTTAATGTGACCGGTACTTGTATCCCGGAAGAAGATTACATGGTAGATATAAGCGGCAAAATAGCGCAGATTAAAAAGCTTGTAGATAACCGGTGTTATTTTACGGTGAACAGGGCGCGGCAGTACGGCAAGACGACAACGCTCAGCAGGCTTCATAAAACGCTTGCCGCAGATTATATCTGCGCGAGAATAAGTTTTGAGGGGCTTGGGGATGAAAGTTTTGAATCGTCAGAGAAATTCTGCCGCACTATTATAAATAAAATCGCGCAGTCTTTAAAACTCGCCGAAGTTTCGCAAGATTATATAGAATCATGGGAAAAGCATAACGTGTCTGATTTTAATTCGCTGAGCGAGCATATAACAAGAATGTGCCGGGATAAAAAAGTTGTGCTTATGATAGACGAGGTTGACAAGGCGAGCCATAATCGCGTGTTTGTGCATTTTTTAAGTATGATTAGGGGGAAATTTCTGCTTAGAAAAGAAAGCATGGATTATACTTTCCACAGCGTAATACTTGCGGGAGTGTATGATATAAAAAATATCAAGCTCAAACTGATAAGCGAGGGACTGCATACCCCGGCTGAATCAGAGAACAGAATATTAAATTCGCCGTGGAATATCGCTGTAAACTTTGACGTTGATATGTCTTTTAATCCTGCGGAAATCTCGACTATGTTAAAAGAATACGAGGCAGATTATAATACGGGCATGAATATTGCTGAAATATCCGAAGAAATATATAAGTATACAAGCGGTTATCCGTTCATGGTATCGCGGATTTGCCAGTGTATCGACGAAGAATTAAATAAAAACTGGACTGTAAACGGCGTTAAAAAAGCTGTTAATACAATGCTTGCTGAATCGAATACGCTGTTTGACGACGTGTTTAAAAATCTCGAAAATGACAAAGAGCTTCACGATTATATATATGATTTGCTGATATTAGGCAATTTCAAGCCTTATATAATATATAATTCTATCGTAAGCACCGGCGTAAGATACGGATTTTTCAAGAAAGCCGCTAACGGCAGCGACAGAGTCGCTGTATCTAACAAAATATTTGAATTGCTGATGACAGATTATTATATATCTAAAAACTTGAACGTCACAAGGCAAATTACAGGTGTGTTCATGAATGATATAGTCAAAGACGGCAGATTTAATATGGAGCTGTGCCTTCGCAAGTTTGCGGAGCATTATTCTGAATTATATAATCAAAAAGACTTTGAATTTATCGAGCGCGAATGTCGGCTGTTATTTTTATCTTATTTGAAGCCGCTTATAAACGGTCAGGGTTTTTATCATATAGAAAGCCAGTTCACAGACCTTCGGCGCATGGATATAGTTGTAGATTACGGGCGCGAGCAATTTATAATAGAGCTGAAAATATGGCGCGGCGAGCAGAAAGAACGCGAAGCGCATGAGCAGCTGACCGGATATATGAACAGCAAGAAAGCCTCGGCAGGATATTTGCTGATATTCGATTTCAGAAAAGAATCAAACAGGCAGGAAAAAGCCGAATGGATAAGTATTGACGGCAAAAATATATTTGAAATCATAGTCTAAATAATCACGGGAGGAGGAAAATAAAAATGTCGGATAAATTTAATAAAAATAAAGATGAAGAATTGACAGGCGAAGAATTATTACAGGTGGTATTGGATTTAAAACATGGTGCTGTTAAAGAAATTTTGGATGCTGTAATAAAAGAAAAACCTGAATTTAAAAATTTAAGTCTTATGAATCTTAAAGATAATAAGGACTTTCTGCAAGTATTCAAAAAATATATTGCTCAAGAGTTAAGCCTAAAAGAATCAGAAATGCCGGAAGAAATACAAGCGCTTGACAGTATTCTTCCTGACAATTTTTATATTACAAACAACAAATTATCTAATGAAATAATAAAAAATTTCGTTCAAAAAGGAAATATATCGCTCAGAGTTATAAACCCTAATAAAAAAGGGGAAATAATCACGTATAACTCACTGACTTATGAGGGGAAGAACATAAGCATAACGGGGCGATACGAATTTACAGCGTATGACCGGACTATCCACAATGCAGTCTGTTCTCTATATGAAGCGGGGAACGATACAGTAACACCCGCAATGGTTTACAGAGCCGTGAATGGAATGATGGAAACAGAAAAGGTTAGCCCGCAATCTGTCGAAGCTGTCAGAAACAGCCTTGATAAAAGCCGGTTTATGAGGCTGAAAGTAGATTTTACAGAAGAAGCAAAGGCAAGAAATATGAAGATTGATAAGGCTGAAATAGACAGTAACTTGTTAAACGCTACAGTTGTAACTGTTGAATCCGGAGGGCATAAAGTAGAGGCTTATAAAATTCTTGCAAAGCCTGTATTATATGAGTATGCACAACGCACAAGGCAAATAATCTCCGTCCCCCCGAAATTGCTTGACACCAAAGAAGCCACACGCAGCACGGAAGAAATTATCCCGATAAAAGAATATCTTATACGCCGAATCGAAATTATGAGACATGACAAAACTATGAGCAACAAAATTGTTTACGATACCATTTTTGAAGAGGTAGGGATTACAATAACAACCAAGCAGCAAAAGAGCAGATTAAGAGATTATATAAAATCCATTTTAGAATTATGGAAAACAAGGGACGGGTATTTTTATGATTTTAAAGAATATTCAGTCGGCAAAAGCGTCAAAGGCATAGAAATAATGTTATATGAAAAACGCTGAGAAGCTAAAATTGAGAAGCTAAAATCCCCATTTATGAATATTTCACGAGCATTTTATGAATATTTAAAGTCGTATTTTTAGGCTTTTTTAGCCTTTACCCCGTATAAGTGATGACCTACCCCCAATAAGTATCCCCTTTAACGCATCTAAATAAGAAAAAATATGGTAGAATGGCACTTTACCATATATTACCTGTCCATTTATGAACATTTAAAGTCGTTCATATTTGAATTTACCCCGAATAAGTGTTGACTGACCCCGTATAAGTGTACCCCTCAACACATTTAAAATAAGAAAAGATATGGTAAAATGGTGATTTACCATATTTTTCTATTTTCATGGTTCGAATTTTAAAATGTAAATTTTCATCTCCATTTATGTCTAAATTAAGGCTATAATATTTTATATCTGTTAAGTATAAGGCTATATTTACAATATATGGTAAAAAAGTGCCGAATATGAACAAATTCACAGTTTGTTAATGTACCCCGTATAAGTGTTGACCGACCCCGTATAAGTGATGACTATACCCCGTATAAATGATGACCTACCCCGTATAAGTGTTGACCATAGCCTCTCAAAAAAAGTGGACTTTCCCGTGGCAGAATGGGGCTTTTCGGCACTATTGAAAAAACCCTATATATAATAATATTTATATAGTTATTATATCTCCGCCCGTCCCCGGTTGACACGGGACGGGCTTCGCTATATAATATATCAAAAAAAAATTAAAATAAAAATTCAAAATTCTAAATTTTATTTTTGAGACTTTTTATTTCAAAAAAATCTCAAAAAAAAAAAAAAAAAAAAAAAATTAAAAAAAACCAAAAAAAAAAATTAAAAAGGGGGAAAAATTGCTTATATAAATATAGGCAAAAATCCCGACGGCGGTTTC
>Ga0099364_10013740_pt1 | contig 10838 bp, 2 predicted proteins | sample TergutTh196P3_FD_73070 | JGI IMG/M metagenome (GOLD analysis project Ga0099364, IMG submission 73070) | Microcerotermes parvus P3 segment gut microbial communities from Pointe-Noire, Republic of the Congo - Th196 P3 | ecosystem: Host-associated > Arthropoda: Insects > Digestive system > Gut ... | reverse complement strand
CGCCCGGAGACACAGCGTCGAGAATGTCGTACAGTACGCCCGAACCAATCTCGTCCATCGCCACAGCAACATTGTAAGCGTTGGGTGTCGCAAAATCACGCACCTTATCGGCAAAGTTCGCCTCCGTAGTGGACCAGGATATCCAGTAGCCGGCAAGACCGCCGCGAGTACCTACCCCTAGGTTATCGATATCCGTACTCCAAGTTTTTTGGACATCAAACTCTCTGTCAGTTGCGTCAAACTGCGTTTCAGAGTCTGTCGCGATTATCCGCACCGTGCCACCTGTGCCGGGCTCTGTTCCAACGAGTCGGAGTATCGCACCGCTTTCAATTCTAACACTACCGTCCGTAGCCACCACAAGGCTGTCGCCGTGTTCAAACTCATATATCGAACCTGCCTTGAAGTGAAGGCTTCCGACCCCCATGGAGCCGGGAGACATACCAGGCGAAATTATTCCGCCTGATTCGATAGTAACCAATCCGCCGATAGTGCCGATACCGCCGAGCGTTGCGCCGTTTGCGACTATAACATTGCCTGCAATTTTTTTCCCGTCGCCGAGAAGGAACACACCGTCCGCAATCGTTGTTACGCCGTTGCCGGTAATGTTGTAATTGAAATTAAGAGTGCCGTTATAAGCAAATACAATGCTGGTGCCAGTCGCAGTGGCAATATCGCCGTGGACAGTACCTTCGAACTGAATTGTACCTTCGGCAAGCATGATGCCGCCCGCTGTGAAGTCCACATTGTTCTCGAAAACAAGTGTCCCTTCTCCGTCCTTCAATAACACGTTGGTGCCGGTAATGTTACCACTGGTAAATGTCCAGTTGTTATTGCCGGTCACTTCCATCATGCCAACGTTCACGCCGCCAGCAACAACGGTGATGGTGTACGTGCTGTCGTCGCCTTCATCGGCTACACCAAATGTTACGTTATCGTTGTTGACAAATGTTTCACCGTCTTCCCAATTTCCACCGGTAATGCCCCAGGCACCGTTACCTTCCTTCCAGACGAGGTCATAACTCTCTATTTCCTCGATGGACAGCAACAAACTACCATCGGCAGAACCCGTTCCTTGTGCGACACTGATCGCATTGGCAAGCCGCTGGTTCCCGGAAATATCCTCTCCATTGACAAGAATTATTGCCGGAGTGGTGGTATTGTACGTGAGATTATCCGAATCAATGAGAATGTATTCAGCATCTTCATCGAAACTCGCCCAGCCGACCAAGTCAACATTGATAGCGTGGATAGTAGCATTCCCGTCAACTTCTACTGCAGCGTCATCTTCATTAAGCATTCCCACCTGTAATGTACTCCCCGCGTTCATCACAAGGTTGCCGGTAACGGTCATTCCCGCTGCGATGGGGGCAAGCGTGGCACCGGCGTTGACCGTCGTTGTTGCCGCTGTGAGATTTCCTGAATATCTGCCCCCAGCGAGGGTAAGGTTGTTGGCGCCCGTTACCAAAACGGTTCCGGTAAAGTTGTCCGTTGCCAAACTTGTTCCTCCGCCAATCGTCAGGTTTTCGTTAGCAGTTACATCACCGCCGCCAGTCAGCCTGTTGATCGTCCCGCCAGCCGTGTTCAATGTACCGGCAACAGCGGTTTGCGAACCAAAAGTGCTGCCCGTCGCAACAGTAACTGCAGTACCTGCACCGACGGTAAACACGCCGCCGAGTCCGTTCATGGTTAGTGCACCCAGTTCGGCTGTACCTCCACCGGTAATGGTCAGGTTGCCGCCGTCGTCCACTTTTATTTTGCTGGTCGTCAGTTCGTTGCCGTTAAGGTTAATGCTCAAGTTGCCGTCCGTCCAAATGTCCGCTCCAACCCAGTTGGTAGGAGTTCCGGCGTGTGTGGTGTCAATCGTAACGTCCTCTGCCAGTGTAATGTTAGCGATACCGGCGGCGCGGATACCTGATGTCTCGTTGCCAGTACCTATAACCGTGATGTTCCCTTTAAGAGTAAGATTGTTGATCGTCTCGGTACGGATACCGAAAGCGTTCAAGACACTCTCTGATTCTACAACAATTGTTCCCACGGTGGTCGCAACGTCCAGATTGCCGTCCACCTTGAGACCATGGGCTTCGTTTGCCTTGGAATTGACCAGAATGTAGTCGATTTCTAATGTTCCTTCACCGGTAACATCGCCGTCAAAATGCGCTCCGACCGCCCAACTGCCTCCGGCTATAATGCCTTCAATGGTGATATTAGAATCTGCTGTCTCTCCACACACGGCAAAGCCTGCTGCACCGACACCAGGAAAGTCATCTATATCGCCTGCGATGATCCCCCCAATCTCAATGGTGCTGTCGATAACATCGCCATTGACAAGAAAACCGTAGGTCTCGTCGCTATCGTTTCCTGTCCCAATGAGGTCGATTTTAATAGTGCTGCCCATGATACCGCCGCCATCCTGTCCGATTTGCAAACCGGAGCCGCCGGCAACCAAAACACCGCCTTCGATTGTCAGGTTGTTCCCCTCTTCAAGGATGAATTTCAAATCGCCTTCATACACAGCAACGGCAAGTTCGGTTTTTTCTTCGGCATCATCAGCCCCTACTGCCATGATCGTAATATCGCCGTCAATCGTGATTTCGGCACTACCGCCTGAAACAAGGATACCGTAAGCATTCACTTCCTCGTCATCGGAACCATCCACTGCACCGATAGCGGTAACATCCCCTTTCAGAGTGAACGTTGAATCACCGGTTGTCCAGATAGCCGCAACGGTCGGCGTATTGGGATTCATGCCGGCAGAGTCCGTTTTGCCCGACTCCGCATAGATTTCACCGAACGTACCGCTCGTGATTCCGCCGTTGACGACATGCACACCAAACGCTGCGCCTTCCTCCGAAATCGCCGTAATAGTGCCTTGCACTATCAGTGATGCGACGTCGCTGCCAGACAGACCATCGCCAAAACGTAATCCGGTGGCATCTCCGTCTGTCGTTTCGGCACGTACATTGCCCTCCACAGTAATCTCTCCGCTGCTTCCATCGATGGCAAACAAGCCAAACGCATGACCCTTTTCCGCCGTTGCTTCAATGCTGCCTTCGATAATAACTTCGCCGCTGATGCCTCCCATTGTCATGAAACCGATTGCATCGCCCAGATCCAGCGCGTTTGCGGTGATTGCAACAATCGTAGTTTCGGCTTCGAGCACGCCGTTGACGAAAAACCCGACCGCCCGGCTATGTTCGTCAACACCTGCAACGGTAACAGATATACTGCCAATGTCCAGTGTAACGCCGTCGTTAACTTTGGTAGGGGTGGGATCAGGCATACCGAACAGTACACCGCCCGCTTGACCGTATCCGAAAACTGTAACATCGCCGAGAATAATTTCGCTGTTCTCTGCACTGCCGGCTACAAAGCCGACTGCCCTTCCGCCTGTGCCAGCGCTGCTATCTTCTGGTATGGAAAGCACAGTGATGTCGCCGAGTTCAATGACCGCTCCGTCAATGTCCAACAGGCCCCCGTCTAAACTGCTGAAAGCAACCCCGAAAGCGTCGGTAGTTTCTGTGTTATTGCTTACCCCCAGGACGCTAATGGTTGAGCCGTTTATCACACCGCCGAAAGCCGTAGTGCCTGTGAGGTCTGAGTACAAAAAACCCATGGCGTAACCAAGATCATCAGAACCGCCATATTTCCCCACGAAGGAGATTTCGTCGAGGTTGAATACACCGGTGCTGTCCGTAGTAACGACGGCAGCCGCCACAAACGTCTCGAACGTTTTAACATCTTGGGATATGGCAGTAAAAGGCTCGAGAGAATCGACGGTGAACGTACCTAGCCTTACAGGAACGAGGTTGTAGGTGTTTCTACCGTCGGAATTGGATGTTCCATCGACAGGCTGCCAACCTTCTGGCGGGTCGGTTTGTTGGCTGGAATCGGCAAATCCTACGAGAAGTCCGGGGGCAAGCACGACACCTGCGGTTATCACAACACCAGCATCAACTTCCAACTCGGAGGCTTCGGTAACTTCGGCGGTTTTCCCTTCGAAGTCGTATGTATTGTATTGTGCTATTGCGAGTGGTGCGGCGAGCAGCATGATGAGCAGCATGATGAGTGCTGCGATTAAACTGCTTGCTTTTTTCGTTTTTCTTGTGGGGGGGGTATGTATTTTTGACATCTTTTGGATCTCCATATCCTAATAGTGTGCTTTCCTGTTTTGGGGACAATCCTTATCCTTTCGCACTACATCGGCAGAATTTTAGGAAAAGTTTAACTTTTCCGATAATTCGGAATATACCGGGCACTTTGTCGTTATCCGCCGTTGCGTTTTGCAGGCAAAACGGCTAGTATGGAGGCATGCTTGCGTCGCACGTCATCTTCGGCGCCTACGGCTTTTGGCTGCCGAACGATCCCCGCGGGTCTTGGTCGGATTACGTATTCAGCGATGCGCTGTACGAATTCGGACCGGCAACCCACGTTAGCCGCTCCGCCTGCGGAGCGGAGGGTAGCCCTCACGGTTTTGCAGGCAAAACCGCTAACGAACTGAACCGAAGTCGTGCGCACGTACCGCACAACGCGGCACAACGCCTCGCCGCAAAAGATGCCCTACTGTATCCGCCGGTAAAATTCACCGGACACCAAGCGTTAGCCGTCGCACGCGGTTTTAGCCGTTTCGCCCGCGAAACGCAGATACCCATCTACGCCTGCGCCATCATGCCGGATCACGTCCATCTCGTCATCGGCAATCATCAGCGTTCCGTTAAATCGCTCGTCGGACATCTGAAGAGTTTCGCCACGAAACAGTTAAACAAAGAAGGAATCAATCCCATATTAGCGGTTTCGCCTGCGAAACCCGGCGCTCCGCCTGCGAAACCCGGCGCTCCGCCTGCGAAACCCGGCGCTCCGCCTGCGAAACCCGGCGCTCCGCCTGCGAAACCCGGCGCTCCGCCTGCGAAACCGCTAACGCCCTGGGCACGCGGATGCTGGAAAGTCTATCTCGACAACGAAGAAGCGGTACGACGAGCGATCCATTATGTCGAACAGAATCCCGTCAAAGACGGGCTCCGTCCGCAAAAGTGGTCGTTCGTCGTACCGTATCAATAGGTTTTGCAGGCAAAACCGCTAACACAAACGCGTTAGCCGCTCCGCCTGCGGAGCGCTGCGAAACCCTGGGTGCCGCAGGCGGCACCGCTAACTAACGTCGCGTCGCTCCGACGCGGCTAACTCTACCGCACCAGCGAAGCGGCGTACTGAGGCAACTGATTCGCAATGCCCAACGTCTGCATGCCCGATTGAACCAATAACTGGAACCGAGTCAAATTCGACGACTCCACCGCAAAGTCCGCATTCGTAATCATCGCATTCGCCTCAGTGAGCGCCGTCAACGAATCCTGCAACGCAATTACGTTCGGCTCCAAACTGCCCCGCTGAACCGCACCCAATCGACCCCGAACATTCGCCACATTCGAAATCGCTTGGTTCACAATCCGATCCGCCAGTTTACGACCATTGTCCGTCGAATCCAACGCCGCAATCTGACCCGTCCGCAACATAAACATGTTGCCGTCCACGCCGCCGAGATTCGTCGTAATCATCGAACCAATGCCGACACGCATCTGCTGCTGCGAAACCACATCCGGTCCGAGTTGGAACAACGCCCCGCCGCCGGTAATCGTAAAGCCCGTGTTGCCGACACCATTCGCCACCGTCATCGACACAGACAAGTCGGACGAATTGAGCGAAATGTTGTTGCCCTTCGTCGTCGCACGCAAACCATTGATCGTCGCCACCATGTCGCTGCCGTTGGTGAAATTGCTGGTTTCACCCCAAGCATTCACGGTATTGAGATAACCGCTCACGACATTGACCTCCACGAATTGGTTGCTGCCGAGTTCTTCCGACTCAATCACGAGCCGCTCATTATTGTCGCTTTGACCATACATGCCGATACCGCTGGAAGTCGAGACTCCATCGCCAGAGTCGATCCGGTAACCGCCAGTCGTGGTCGCCTGCGGTGCGGCAATGTTCGTGTTGAACTGAATACTGCCCGTCTGACCACCGCCAACCGTGGCACTTGTCATCAGTTGTCGGGCATTCGCCTCGAAATTCTTTTGGAACTCCGCGTTTGCATTGAGTGCCTTCGCTAAGAGACCAGCATTGACTTCACCATTCGATTGTGCGCCGAAGTTTCCGGTAACAATCAACTCACGCGAGCCATCTTCCTTCGTGTGGAACTCTACCTTGATGTCGGGGAGATTCGTCGTGTTGGTGTACGGCTCGCCCAATTCGTATTTTTCGTTCCACTGTTTCAGACCGCTTGTTTCGCCGCCATTGATGAAGTGGATGTTAATGCCCGCCATGTGCGTTCCCGTATCCTTTGCGATGATGTCCAGCGTGGAGTCGCCAGCACTAATACCCCGTGTACCATAGACACCGTTCATGGCTGTGCTAGCGGCAGCAACCACTTGCTCCAAGTAGGAGGAGGAAATATGCGTTTTGCCTGCACTGGCAAGAGCACCTGGCGCATCGGATGCGGCAGCGTCTGTTAGGGCAGCAGCAACGGTTCCGTCGGCAATCGTACCGACAGCGGCACTACCAACAACGGTAGCCCCGGAAGCCGCACCGCCCAACCTTACAGCATTACCGGTTGCTCCGGTAAAGGCACGGATATTTTCCCAGTTCGCAGCAATCGCATCATTTACCGCAGTCTCAAAGCGATTCTTCATTGCATCACTGTCGAGTGTCCCCGCAGCAGTGCTGGCGGTGAGGAACTCGGAGCCGAGGAACACGATGAGCGTACCAGTGGCTTCATCAAAACCCTCTTTCGTTTCGTCCCGCGTAAAGCCGAACGTCAAGCCGTTCAGTGCTGAAGTGTTTGCAAATGCCAAACTGGTTGTTCCGGTATAGGCTGTTCCCGTCAAACCGCCAGAGATCGCATCGTTATTAGTCGCAAGTACAGCGGGTGTCCAGTTATCGCCGTTTGCAAATGTGACATTTGGCGTTGCAGTTGCCAAAGCGGCGGCATCGGCAGGAGCGGTAAGGGTTCCGCTAGTGCCAGTAATCTCCAGTGTTAGCGGCATATGTTCAGCCGCAAGTTTGCCGGCGATGTACTGAATGAAGGTTTCCTCATTGAGTCCATGCACCGCGGCATCGTAATCGGCAAGTCCCAGTGTCAATGTGGTTCCCGTAAACGAACTGCTCTCTTGGGTTGCACTTGTTGCAATGGTGATGTTACCGACTGTACCTATGGGAGCGGCACGCAGAGCGAACGTGATACCGCCGGATACGAGGTTTCCAGAGGCTCGCACACCGGCAGTCGCCGCAGTACCTATCCTATTCAGATCGACGTTTCCCTGCACTCTTGCGATAGCGTTGTCGCCGACGATCATTTGGTTTCCACCGAGGAGGACGAGGTCGCCTTGGTCTGGTCCGCACACTCCGGGCAGACCGGTCGGCTGGACGATACCATCAATCGGTGTGGGGCAGGTGTCGATGACGACTTCGTTTCCGCACTCACCAATGCCGAAGATTCGACCATTCGGATCGACACCCGGCGGATAGAGTTGCGAAACGCTGACTCCCATCGTTTGCTCCGGTGTGAGACTGTTGAACAGTTTCGCAATGTCGCTGGCGGTGGTAATGCTGTTCCCTTGGGCATCGGTCGCCAGACGGATTTCAAGGATGGGAGTGTGAATTCCCGCTTTGACGTCCGCTTCGCTCGGATGAATGATGTTGACTCCGAGTTGCTGGTTGGCGACGGGCATGCCATTGGTTCCCAGATTGGTCAAGCGGACAATCGGACCATTGTCCATCCCGGAGAACCGGAGCGCATTGCCGAGGTTGATGTCTCCCCAAATAGCGGAGGCATCCATGAAACTGACACGTCCGCCGGTTCCTTTGTCGCTGGCAAGTCCCTCGGCGATAAACTTGTCGCCGAGTTTGCTGTTGATGAGGTCAATCACTTCTTGGGCAGTCGCACCGGACGAGAACCGGCTTGTATGATTCATTCCGCCCTGCTCCGCCGAGGACATGTAGGTTTGACCGGGAAGCAAATTGGGGATGAGAGCGTCGCCCTTAACTCCGCTTGCCAGCGATGCCGAAACATTCGGTGCATTGTTGAGCATGGAGAGAATGTCATTGACGGTTGCCCCTTCCTTGTAAGTGATGAAGACTTCCCCTTCCATGGCACCGCCGGAGAAGGAGAATCGGTCGCCGTTGGCAAGCACATTAGTGCCATCTATTCCAACAAATTGTAGATTGATGGTGGGAGTAACAGTTCCGAATTTCATCGAGTCCGCCAACGCATTTCCGAGAGCGGCAGCAATATGTGTGTTTTCCGCTGCCGTACTGACATAAAGCGTTTTGCTGTTGAGGTCCACTTTCGAGTCTGCCGCAGCAGTCCCAGCGATATTGTTATCGACGACAACCGTCCAGCCGTTGAGTGCCGAATTGGTCGTGTCGCCAGTACCGCCAATGACATTGGCTATCATCGACTTGCTATCGACGACGTTTGTAGAAGCACTGCTGCTCGTATCGGAGTACACCACCTTGTTAGAGTCCCCGCGAGTCATCGTAATCGCTGTGGCGGCACCTTGCGGATCGTCTCGGTTGGTGGTATCAATGGTAATGTCGAACAGTCCGGCGAAGTTCGTGTATTGTCTTTCCATTCCTTCAACGAGCGAGATTTCGACAATGCCTGCTTTTCCATCGACGGCTTCTTGAACGATGCGGGCATCGTTGGTATGACCGCGAGTGATACGGAACTCATAATTTCCGTTATCGAACCCCATCTCTTTGGCTGTGATAACAATATCGTTGCCTGCTCCGGCACTGGAAAGTACGATACTTCCTCGTTCTTCCTTTCCTTCGACGTAAGCGAGTACGCCGGTGGAGTCGGTGCTGCGGTTGATGGCAGCGGCGATGTCATCGTTGGTGCTTCCTGCGCCGACGTTCACGGTTGCGGAGCCTCGGTTGCCGATCACGTCGAAGACGGTATCGACCCCTACTCCTGTTCCGTTGGAGACGAGTCTTGCATAATCTGCGGCTTGGGTCACGTTAACATTGACACCGATGGCATCGGCAGTTCCGAAGTTTGCGGAGTTGATTTGTACGTTTGCGAGTCCTCCTGACATTCCTGCTGTTCGGAAATCGAGCGATCCGTCGAGTAGTTTTTGTCCGCCGTAGTTTGCCGTTCGTGCAATTCTGTCGATAGCATCGAGTGCTGCATCGACTTGCATTTGGTTTGCCGCGAGTTGGTCGTCATTCATCGTTGCCGTTTGTGCTGCTTCGACGGTCAAGCCTTTGATGTCGTTGAGCAGGTTGCCGATCATGCTGAGTGAACTATCGGCGGTGGCGATGAGTGCGTTTGCCCGTTGGGTATTGGTGATCGCTTTGGCGGTGCCTGTGATTTGTGCTTTGAGCAGTTCACTGGCGATGAGTCCCGCGGGATCATCTTTACCGGAGTTAATTTTGAGACCGGTTGACAACCGGGTCAGCGTGTCGCTGAGTCCGCCCATGTTTCTGATCAGTTGGAACTGAGCGGAAAGCGCGGTGGAGTTCGAGGCTACATAAAGTCCTGTCATGGGTTTGTTCCTTTCGTAAAAGGGTTGTTGATGTTAGAGCGTCCATGCAGGTAAGCAAGATCGTTCGGGGGGCTTAAACCCTCCGCTCTTGCGTATTGAGTCCATTCAATTCACGTTGGAGGGAGTATAACACGCAAAGTTTGCGCTGTCGGGAAAATTTTCTATTTTTCCTAGATTTTGTAGAGTACCTGACATACCTAGAAGGCACGATTGGTGTAAACGGTATAATGTGCGTGACTCGCAAGAGCGGGGGGTGTTAGCCCATATACTGCCAACGGCATGAAAATGGTCTTTTTTGCAGCCAGTTTGTTTCCGTTTACAGTATAGCCCCCCGGTATGTTTGCACCGCCCCCTTCACAGTTTTGCAAACTGTGGTACAATGAGTTCCCTACTAACCATGCACACAAAGCACCAACCACCCCACAATGACCGCTCTTCAAGAGCCCCCAAGGACGGGGAATCATTTAGCCGGTACACCGGTTGCGCCGGAATATCGGCTAAATAATAAGGATAGTAACATGTCTTCCATCGCCCTACTGCGTAACATCGGCATTTCCGCTCACATCGACTCCGGCAAGACCACCCTCAGTGAACGCATACTGTTCTACACTGGCAAGTCGCACAAAATGGGAGAAACCCACGACGGCGGAGCGACGATGGATCACATGGAACTCGAACAAGAGCGAGGAATCACCATCGCCAGTGCCGCCACCAGCGTCAAGTGGAAGGACTACGCCATTAACCTCATCGACACGCCGGGGCACGTCGATTTCACCGTTGAAGTCGAACGCAGTCTCCGCGTTCTCGACGGTGCCGTGCTTGTTCTCTGTTCCGTTGGCGGGGTGCAGGCTCAATCCATCACGATTGACCGGCAGATGAAGCGGTACGAAGTTCCCCGACTCGCCCTCGTCAATAAAATGGATCGCGTCGGTGCCGATCCGCACCGGGTCGTCAAACAACTCAAAGAAAAACTGGACTGCGATGCCGTCCTGATGCAAATTCCCATCGGCAAAGAAGCCGGGTTTATCGGCGTAGTCGATCTGGTCGAACAGAAAGCAATCTATTTCGATGGCGAACAAGGAGAAAAACTTCGATGCGAAGAGATTCCCGACGCTCTTGCCGACGAAGCAAAAAAAGCCCGGCAGAATCTGCTCGAAGCCCTCGCTATGTTCAGCGATGAGTTAATGGAACTGCTCCTCGAAGAGAAAGAGCCGGGCATCGAACTCATTCATCAAGTCATTCGCAATGCTGTTTGGATACGGGCGTTGACTCCTGTGTTTCTGGCGACCGCCTATAAGAACAAGG
>Ga0099364_10013739_pt1 | contig 10840 bp, 10 predicted proteins | sample TergutTh196P3_FD_73070 | JGI IMG/M metagenome (GOLD analysis project Ga0099364, IMG submission 73070) | Microcerotermes parvus P3 segment gut microbial communities from Pointe-Noire, Republic of the Congo - Th196 P3 | ecosystem: Host-associated > Arthropoda: Insects > Digestive system > Gut ... | reverse complement strand
TGTAACCGCGCCATTAATTTTGTAATTATAGTGGCTATTTTTTCAGGTGCGAAGCTGAAGTGGTCATAAATATGCGAGGAGGTTCGCACCATGATATTGCTCGATTATTACTAGTCATTGGGGAGGTTCGTATATTTAGAAATGAAGACCAAGGTGAAAGTTGACATCATTATTAAATCAACACTGCATTTTTATAATTTTATTATTTATTTTTGCTGTCGCCCCCCGCGTGGGGGCGTGGATTGAAACTGTGGCTGCACCGGGCTTACGTCCGTGACGCTCCCGTCGCCCCCTGCGCGGGGGCGTGGATTGAAACCAGCGTGGTTGTCTTGGCGGTTTCCGAACACAGTTGTCGCCCCCTGCGCGGGGGCGTGGATTGAAACACGATATCAAGGTTATCCAAGGCCCTGACCGCCTTGTCGCCCCCCGCGTGGGGGCGTGGATTGAAATGGGAACTGGCACGGTTAAGACACACGAACATGAACGTCGCCCCCCGCGTGGGGGCGTGGATTGAAACTGTCTTTATACATTCCTAACTGTGATAATTCATGTCGCCCCCCGCGTGGGGGCGTGGATTGAAACAACCCGCCCCGTACATAGAAAGCGAACGGTACGAGTCGCCCCCCGCGTGGGGGCGTGGATTGAAACGAGGATGTAACTGCTTATCGTGCCGCCGCCGCTTGTCGCCCCCCGCGTGGGGGCGTGGATTGAAACTGGTATAAAGTCGATAAAACAAAACTTGAATCGAGTCGCCCCCCGCGTGGGGGCGTGGATTGAAACAAGTATCAAGTATAGCGCTATAAAATAGCGGGGCGACCGATGTTGCCCCGCTACCCGCATAGATTACCATTGTTCAATTTCAAGCGCTTGCTCCTGCTCCTGCAACCGCTCAAACCGCTGCTGTAATTGTTTGCGATAATCCTCCGGGATGGATTCAATAAACTCCTCATATTCCCAAGGCTGCCGTTGCAAATTATCAGCGTTCACTTTGTAGTGCTGAATATTCCATGATTGCCGTTCAACTTTTTCGTGAAGATAGCGGTTGTCATCCTGCGTTTCTTTAATTTGGCGCTTAAACGGTTCAAGCTGTGCCTGAAAACTATTGTAGAGTGGAATCCAAGCGTTGAATTTCTGCAGAACATCCTCTTTCTTTTTCTGCGCATTAAACGTGCCGATGGATGAAATCTCACTTTTGATAAGCGTCATTTCTTCTGTCAAGCGCACAGCCTGTTAATAAATCCGCACCGGCATATGTTTGCGCTTAGTCTCGATGACAGGCTCGCCGCGCTCAAGCTCCGGGAACGCCGCCGACATATAGGTAAATATTGGCCTCCCTTCAAAATGGGCAAACAAAAAACCGCGCTGCCGCCGGGGAGGCGGAGGGCGGTTATGGCGAACAATTATTATTTCTCAAGGTCATTTGGTAAGACATCGTCTAACCATTGCGGCAAAACATCTTCATACTCTGTTAACGCACCTCGCTCAATTGATAGAACATAGCGGAGACTTTCTTCCGAATTATCATAAATTCGAACGAAGTCACACAGAGGAATCGCTAGCTTTAAATGCTCCAACGATTTAAAATATCTTTTTTCTATCAAGGCTTCGTCTATGCCATGACCGCCTTTTTGAACGCGGGTGCGAACCCGTTCCTTTGCGACACTGGGAGAACTAACGCCAACATAATACATTGCGACTTCAAAACCAGCCTTTTTCGCCTGCCTGATTGTGCGGAAAATACTTTTGCCTGCAAGCGTGGTTTCTTGATGGAACGAAGTGCCGTCACTGAGATATTGACGCACAAGACGGACGGCTTGTTTTCCTGCATCAAGCTGAAGTTTTTCATCTCGCCAATCGCCAAGCTCACGGACAATCTCATCCAAGTTGATGCGCTTGCCCATAGCTTCACTGTTCATAAAAGCAACATTGTACAAGCTGGTCTTGCCTGCGCCATTCACGCCGGCAAAGATTGTATATCGCCTCAAAACGGTTTCTCCTCCATTATACGAGGCTGGTTCTTAGCAAGAAAAAAGTTGCAGAGTTGGACATAAAACTCACGCTCGGTCTTATCGTTCGCTCTGCTTGCCAACTCCTCAAGTTCCTGATAATCACAAGTGGAGAAATCTTTAAATAGTCTTTCACCGTTCTTTTGCTCCGACATGTAAGCACCCCCTCGGGTTGATTTCTAATTTCAGTATACTATATTCCATGCAGTTTTACAAGAATACGGAATGGTAAAAAACCTTGTCAGTGGCAGGCTTTAGCTTTTAACTCTCTAAATTCCTTGGGTTTTCTACCAACACTTTTCCTACACTTCAGTTAGAAATCGCGAATAGATTTTTGCCGGCGGTATTCCAGCGCAAGGAAGAGAAGGAAGGTGGGCTGACGTCCTCCGACGACGATGACGCGGTGATGGGATGCCGCCGGTAGAAAAGATGTCGTGATTTGTGGCTGGTCAGGGTACTAATATGCCTTCCCCCAGACGACCATGCTTTTCGCGGGCTCTTTGCAGCAGACGCATCCGCCGGAAATTTCCTCCTGCTCAAACGGGATGCACCGCGACGTCAGCCCGGCTTTGTCCTTGATTAGAAGCTCGCATTCAAGCTTGCCGCACCACATCGCCTTGATGAAGCCTGTGGTCTTCTCGGAAATCTTTATCATCTCATCGACCGACCCGGCGGTAAACGTCCTTGTCTTGCGGTTTTCTATGGCTTTATCGTAAATAGACCGCCTGTATTCCACAAGGATTTTCTCTATCTCCGCCTCAAGCCCGTTTAGGCTTACGAAATATTTTTGGCGGTTATCACGCCGCACGATCACGCATTTGTTTTCGGCGATGTCACGCGGGCCAAGCTCCAAGCGAAGGGGTACGCCCTTCATCTCATACTCCGCGTATTTCCACCCGGCAGAGTTGTCGGAGTCGTCAAGCTTCACCCGGTAGGAAGCCGCGCGAAGCCGGTCCGCGACTTTGTTTGCGGCGTCCAGCACACCCTCCTTATGCTGAGCGACCGGAATCACCGCCACCTGTATCGGAGCGACCGCAGGCGGCAGGACAAGCCCGTTGTCGTCGCCGTGCGTCATTATAATTCCGCCGATAATCCTCGTGCTCATTCCCCAGCTCGTCTGGTGCGGGTATTGCTGTGTGTTGTCCCTTCCCTGAAACGCGATATCAAACGCCTTCGCGAATCCGTCGCCAAAATAGTGCGACGTTCCGGATTGCAGCGCCCTGCCGTCGTGCATCATGGCTTCTATTGCGTATGTCGAAACGGCGCCCGCGAACTTTTCCTTGTCGGTTTTGATTCCGCGCAAAACAGGTATCGCTAAGGTATTCTCGCAAAAATCGGCATAAACGCCGAGCATCCTGAGCGTCTCGGCCTCGGCTTCCCCTGCAGTCTCGTGGAGCGTATGCCCCTCCTGCCACCAAAACTCCGCCGTCCTTAGGAACGGGCGTGTCGTTTTTTCCCACCGCATGACGCTGCACCACTGATTGTACAGCTTCGGCAAATCGCGGTACGACTTTACGATATGCGAAAAATGTTCGCAGAACAGCGTCTCCGACGTGGGCCGTATGCAAAGCCGTTCGCTTAGCATCTCGCTGCCGCCGTGGGTTACCCACGCAACCTCCGGCGCGAAGCCCTCCACATGGTCTTTTTCCTTTTGCAAAAGGCTTTCCGGGATTAACAGCGGCATCCCTACGTTTTCGTGGCCAAGCCGTTTAAACTCGGCGTCAAGTATCCGCTGTATATTCTCCCAGATCGCGTAGCCGTAGGGCCGCACGATCATACAGCCTCGGACCGGCGAATAATCCGCAAGCTCCGCTTTTTTAACGATATCCGTATACCATTTGGCGAAATCAACATCCATCGACGTGATTGCCTCAACCATTTTTTTCTGTTCCGGCATTGTTTACCCTCTCCTTTACAGAGGAGATTATAGCACGGTAAATAAAATTTTACAACCAACCGTATTGACATTTTTTTGAAATATGATATATTTTGATTGCTGTCTTTTATCGAAGCCTTAAAACCCCCGCTTCTTTCGCGGCGGGTTGCCGATTTTGGCTTCGATATATTCTGGGTCGCCGCGAGGTTTTCACGGCGACAATCAAAGGGGGATGTATAGTTGGAAGAAAACATCATCGTATCGCTTAAAAACATAGCTGTTGATTATGACGGTGAACGCGTCCTGAACGGTATTGACCTTGATATCCGCGATAAGGAGTTCGTCACGTTTCTAGGCCCGTCGGGCTGCGGGAAAACAACGACTCTCCGCATCATAGGCGGGTTTGTCGAGGCCGGCGAGGGGGACGTTTTTTTTGACGGGATGCGCATCAACGATTTACCGCCTCATAAGCGCAAGGTCAACACCGTGTTCCAGAAATACGCACTGTTCCCGCATTTAAACGTATATGAGAACATTGAGTTCGGGTTAAAAATCAATAAGGTCCCGGAGCCCCAGCGCCGTGAGCGGATTAAGGATATGCTCGAGCTTGTAAACCTGATGGGCTTTGAGACACGCGGCGCAAACCAGCTTTCAGGCGGGCAGCAGCAGCGCGTCGCAATTGCGCGCGCGCTCGTCAACCGCCCGCGCGTCCTGCTGCTTGACGAGCCGCTCGGAGCCCTCGACTTAAAGCTGCGCAAGGAAATGCAGGTGGAGTTAAAACGCATCCAGCAAAGCATGGAGATCACATTCATCTATGTCACCCACGACCAGGAAGAAGCTTTGACGATGAGCGACCGCGTCGTGGTCATGAAGGACGGCGAAATTCTTCAGGTCGGCACACCTCAGGACATCTACAACGAGCCTGTGAACGCGTTTGTTGCTGATTTCATCGGCGAGAGCAACATTCTTCCCGGCGTTATGAAAAAGGATTTCCAAGCGGAGTTCGCGGGCCATGTGTTCGAGTGCGTCGACAAGGGCTTCGGCGAAAATGAGGAAGTACAAGTCGTCGTCCGCCCCGAGGACGTAAAGGTCGTCTCTTACGAGGACGGCCCCATTGACGGCATCGTGGAGTCCGTCATATTCAAGGGTGTACATTATGAGATGACGGTCGATTCTCACGGCTTTAAGTGGCTGATCCACTCGACTAAGAAAGAGGATGTGGGCAAGGTCATCGGCATGGACATCCTGCCCGACGACATTCACATCATGCGCGCGGAGGAGGAATAAGCTTGAAGAACAAATCCTCCGCCTTCCCCTACGGCGTATGGATGGTCATCTTTATCGTCCTGCCGCTTTTACTCGTCGGATACTTTGCGTTTACCACCGAGGACGGCGCGCCGACGATGGAAAACATCTCAAAGGTCGGCGAATTTATGCCCGTGCTCATGCGCTCCGTCTGGTACGCCGTTGTCGCCACGGTCGTCTGCCTTGTCATCGCCTACCCGCTCGGATACCTGATATCGCGCGGCGCGGGCAGCCGCCGGCGCACGCTTTTGATGCTTGTCATCCTGCCCATGTGGATGAACTTTTTGCTCCGCACATACGCGTGGATGACGCTTCTTGAAAATAACGGCTTAATCAACCGGTTCTTAGGATTTTTCAACGTCGGCCCGTTTGAGATGATCAACACGTCGGGCGCCGTTATCCTCGGCATGGTGTACAATTATATGCCCTTTATGATTTTACCGCTTTACGCAGTCATGTCGAAGATTGACCAGACGACGCTCGAGGCCGCTCAGGACCTGGGCAGCAGCTTCGTCTCGACGTTTGCAAGGGTGATCCTGCCGCTGTCCATGCCGGGTGTTAAAACCGGTATCATCATGGTGTTTGTACCTAGTGTATCTACTTTCATCATATCACGTATGCTTGGCGGCGGAGGCAACCTGCTCATCGGCGACCTGATTGAGCTTCAGTTCCTTGGCAACGCGTACAACCCGAATCTGGGCGCTGCAATTTCGCTTGTGCTTTTAGTCATCGTATTACTATGTATGAGCCTGTTAAACCAATTCGGAGGCGAAGAGGAAATGGAGGGTGCATTGCTTGACAAATAAACTAAGATGGTACGCGAAGACGTATATCGGCTTTATTCTTGCGTTTTTCTATATCCCCATCCTCGTGATGATCGCCTATTCGTTTAACGAAAGCAAGTCCCGGACTTTTTTCACCGGCTTTACCCTTGACTGGTATAACCGGCTTTTCACAAACGACTTAATCATAAGCTCCCTGCAAAACACGCTTATCATCGCATTTGCGGCGTCAATCACCGCCACGGTCATCGGCACTGCCGCGGCCATCGGCCTTTACAACATGAATAAGTGGCTCAAATCGGTGATGCTCAACTTCACGTACCTGCCCATCGTCAACCCCGAAATCATCACCGGCGTTTCGTTTATGCTGCTGTTTGTGTCCATTCAGGCGCTGATCGAAGGCATAAACACGTCGTTTGGCGCTGCTATCCCGATGCTGGAGTTTGGCCGCGCCACGCTGATTTTGGCGCACATCACGTTTTGCCTGCCTTACGTCATCTTAAACGTGATGCCGAAGCTCCGCCAGATGGACAAAAACATCTACGAGGCGGCGCTTGATCTTGGCTGCAACGAGTGGCAGGCGTTTTACAAAATCGTTGTGCCCGATATAATGCCCGGTATCATCGCGGGATTCCTCACCTCCTTTACCATGTCGCTCGATGATTTTATCATCAGCTATTTTGTTACAGGCCCTACCTCACAGACGTTGCCGATAACCATATTCTCCATGACGCGGCGAAGGGTAAGCCCCGAAATCAACGCGCTTTCCGCAATAATTTTCGTCGTCGTCCTGCTTGTATTGTTAACCTTGAATTTCTACGATATCAGGCGCGAAAAGCATATGCTAAAACGCATGGAGGTGCGAAGCCGTGCGTAAACTGTTTATACTGTTGATGTTGTGTTTTGTGTGCTTGATGTTGTCATTACTTGTATACGCCGAACTGGAGGACCCCTCAACTGCTGAGGATTATTACACGCGCTTTATGGGTCAGAATATTTCGCTTAACGTGTATAACTGGGGCGAATACATCTCCGACGGCAACTACGACCTGATGAACGTCAACGCCGAGTTTGAGGCGCTTACCGGTATCCGTGTATATTACACCACGTACGCCACAAACGAGGAGCTGTATTCGAAGCTTCGCGGCGGCGGCGCAAGCTACGACGTCATCATTCCGTCGGATTATATGATAAGCCGCATGATCATCGAGGATATGCTTGAGCCGCTTGACCTTGCGAATATACCGAATCTAAGCGAAGTGGGCGACGAATTTTTAAATCCCAGCTACGACCCGGATAACCGGTACTCCGTCCCCTATATGTGGGGGATTACCGGCATCATCTACAACACAACCATGATCGACGAGGACGAGGAGATTACAAGCTGGGACATCCTGTGGGACCAGCGTTTCATGGGCCAGATACTGATGTTTTCGAACCAGCGCGACGCATTTGGCATCGCGCAGTTCCGGCGCGGGTTTTCGGCCAACACGACGGACCCCGACGAGCTGAAAGCCTGCCTTGACGACTTAAAGGAACAAAAACTGCTTGTCCAGGCGTATGTAATGGATGAAATCTTCGACAAGATGTTAGGCGGCGAGGCGGCGCTTGCACCGTATTATGCGGGCGACGCCATGATTATGATGGAGGAAAATCCCGACCTTGATTTTGCAATCCCGGAGGAAGGCGTTAACTTTTTCGTAGACGCCGCCTGTATCCCCAAGGGCAGCCGCCGGAAGCAGGCCGCCGAAATGTATATCAACTTCCTTTGCGAGCCCGAGGTGTCGGCGGCAAACTCCGAGTATATCGGATATGCAACGCCCATTACAAAAGCGCTTGAGCTTGTGGATGAGGAATTCGCCGAAAACCCCATCGTCTTCCCCTCCGAGGAAATACTCGCGAACACTGAAACCTTCACCTCTCTGCCGCGCGAAACAAACCTTTTGCTGGACGGCTACTGGACGCAGCTTTTAAGCAGCGATGAAAATTACAGCCGTTTGCTTGTCCCCGTCATGCTGTTTTCGGGTATCATCCTTGTCGTCGGCATCAACGTCTACCGCGCTATGAATAAGAAGAAAAAGCAGAAATATTACTTCTAACAAAAAAACCGGGTTAAAAAGACCGGGGATGCAGTCATCCCCGGTTTTTTGGTTAATTTTCTGGCTATAGTTTTGCAAAGCTCTTTTCAAAATCTAAAAGGATGTCGTCAATGCTCTCAAGCCCTACCGAAACCCTCACAAGCCCCTCCGGTATACATGCTTCGGCCAAGGCTTCGGGCGTATAGCTGTGATGCGTCATGGATGCGGGATGCTCCACAAGGGTCTCCACGTCGCCAAGCGAAACTGCCAAAGCGCAGGTTTCCAGGTTGTTGAGCAGCGTTTCGCCTGCTTTTCGGCCTCCTTTTACCTCGAACGCGATCATGCCGCCAAACTTTAACATTTGCTTTTTGGCGGTTTCATGTCCTGCATGGTGTTCAAGCCCCGGATAATACACCTTTTCCACCTTAGGATGACCGTCTAAGTATTCGGCCATCTTAGATGCATTTGAGCAATGGCGGTCCATGCGGATATCCAGCGTCTTAAGTCCGCGGAGAATCAAAAACGATTCGAACGGGCCGATAACGCAGCCGGTCATTTCCTTGAGCCCGGACATGCGGATATCATTTATGTCGCCGGTTTTTCCGCAGACAAACCCGGCGATTACGTCGCCGTGCCCGTTTAAGTATTTTGTGGCGGAGTGTACGACTATATCACAACCCAGCTTCAGCGGCTGGGTGAGATATGGAGTTGAAAACGTATTATCGGCGACGACCTTAATCTTCGGGTTATAATCGTGGACGATTTGAGCGACAGCCTCGATATCGATAATCTTTAATGTCGGATTGGCGGGAGTCTCGAAGTAAACCGCCGCCGTATCAGGGCGCAGGGCCGATTCAAGCTCCTGCCTGTTGCTTAAATCGGCAAGCGTCAGCTCAACGCCGAAACGCGTGATATGGTTTACCAGAAATGAGAAGGTACAGCCATAAAGGGTGCGGTCCGCCACGATATGTTTTCCGGCTGCGCAGATCGTCCACAATGCGGAAGTGATCGCCCCCATCCCGGAGCTGCACGCCAGCGCCGCTTCGGCGTCCTCAAGAATGGCGATTTTGTTTTCCAGCACACCTGTGGTAGGGTTTCCCGCCCTTGTGTATATGTACCCCGGTTCAATGCCCGCAAAGCGGTTTCCGCCTTGTTCGCAACTGTCAAAGCAAAAGGTCGAGCTTTGATATATCGGCATGGCAAGCGAGCCGTACTGCGCATCCCGTATATTGCCCCCGTGAATCGCTTTTGTCGCAAACCCCGCGTTATTAACCATCTCATCTTCTCCTCTAAGTAAATTATGCGTCCGGTTTTGAATGATTTAAATTTATAAAATTATCTTGGATTTGTCAACAGATAAATGTGGAATAATCAATATTTATGTGGAATTAACAAATTATTATATTGTATTATGTTGATTATCCCTATTGATACCGCAATGAAATTTATATATAATATGAATATGTTTCGGCGCAAAAATTGGTAATGAGGCATAAGGCAAGCAATTATACCATAACGGAAGAGCGGAGCGATGGAAATGTATCCTGAGAATCGTTTGGAGTATATCACAAACAAAATCACCACAAGCAAATATGTTTCGGTTGAAAAACTGGGGCAGGCGCTTAACGTAAGCGGTGAAACGATACGCCGCGACCTTAAGTTGCTTGAGGAAAAGGGAATCCTTAAGCGCACGCACGGCGGGGCGTATCTTGAGGGCTCGACGCAAAGCGACGTCAGCATACAGGTGCGTAAGAATATACTGCTTGCGAATAAAGAGCAAATCGCGGTTTTATGCAGCCGCTTCGTCCAGCCGGACGACACCGTTTTTCTTGACAGCTCCACAACGTCGTTTGAAATCGCAAAGAACATTACGCAAATGCCAATCACGGTCATAACCCATTCCTTGCCGATTATAAGTTATCTGTCCAATTACCGCAATATCCGGCTCATGGCTCTGGGCGGCGTTTTAGACCATGTTAACATGTGCTTTACCGGCAAAATTGCGTTGGAATCCATGTTAGACTTATATGCGCGCAGGGGGTTTGTGTCCTGCCGCACGGTATCCATGCGGTATGGTGTAATGGATTCAAACGAACAAATCGGCCAGATACGGTCCGCCGCCCTTAAAAACTGCAATAAGCGCTATCTCATAGCGGATCACACTAAATTTGGGAATACATCCATGCATAAAATTGCGGGCCTTGACAGCTATGACGTCATCGTCACCGACAAAAGGCTTTCCGACAAGTGGATGGAATACTTTGAACAGTGCGAAATACCGGTGCATTACCCTGAAGGCGTGACATATTCTAAAACCCCTTTGGACCCCGATAATACAGATGAAAGCCTTTGATCTGCGCCATAAAGTCAGGAGATGAAAAGCCAATTGGTACAAAAGATAAAGCCCGGACAGGCGCTGGAGTTATTACGGCAAGGCGAGGAACAAAACCGTTATCCTGTCTTGCTGCTGCTTCAAGACATGGTAAGCGAGTGCTGGCTGAATAACAGTAGTGTCTGTCTGTGGGACAGTATGTTCAATAAGTACTGCTTTTCCGTGCAAAGCGCCGAAGACTTAAGCACACTGTATGATGTTGTCAAGCATCGCGAAGGACCGCTTGTTTCGCTTTTAAGCGATATTAATTTGCTTGACGCGGCCCGGGCGCTTGACATAAACATGCGGACGCGCGTCTGCGTTCAGCTTAGCTCATCGCCTTACACGGGGACTCCGCCTAGATTGGACGGCATACGCTTGGGCGGCGTTACCGGGGCTGTCGCGAAATGGATGCATTCGGT
>Ga0099364_10013738_pt1 | contig 10841 bp, 10 predicted proteins | sample TergutTh196P3_FD_73070 | JGI IMG/M metagenome (GOLD analysis project Ga0099364, IMG submission 73070) | Microcerotermes parvus P3 segment gut microbial communities from Pointe-Noire, Republic of the Congo - Th196 P3 | ecosystem: Host-associated > Arthropoda: Insects > Digestive system > Gut ... | reverse complement strand
CAAACCACAAAAGGCGGGTTCCCCCGCCTTTTGCGCGTCTAAAGCTTTTTGTCTGGTTCCCGCCTGCGGCTAACGCGAATCAATCACTTACCCAGTGGTTGTAATAAACCCTGCCAACCTCATCGCCGGAAAGGTAACTCGCATTCCTTTGGGATATGAACACATGGAGATTCTCGCCGTCAAAATGACAAGATGCGCCGTATCTGCCGTTTATGTGAACGGACTCCGGAGTGACAGCCGTTAATCTCTTTGGGTCCGCGGCGGGTGAGACGCTCCTAAGGAACCTCTTTCCGTTACCAGAGGGATTGGGCTCCGTAAGTTTATACACATACATATTGGTATAACGGCTGGTGTCGCCCTCCTCAAGAAACGCGATCATCCAAATATCGTCATCGACGTCCCGGAACAAATTCATATTGTTAAACTTCCCCGGAGGATTTTCAATTGTTATTATTTCCAGGAGAGTGTGATCCCCATTAAGATTCCCAAGCGAGGTAGTCTTATGGAAATGACGTATCTCAACTTGATATTTGTCATAGTTGACTATCCCGATTATATATTTTTTTGAACCGGTATTCTCCCAATCTTTATCGTCCCAATCCTCCGGGCGATAACGCAATGAGGGATTTACGTCTGTGATACCTACCGCGGAGTTCGTATACGCGTCTCCAGCTCGTTCAAACAATAAACCCTCCCCGGGGAAATTCGGTAAATAATGCGAAATTACCGCCCCCTTACTATTTTTACCGTGTGCTTCTTCCGCGGCGCTTAAGAGCAAATAATCACCTATAACCTGAACGCCGCCCGGGTGATTATAATCATGCCAGATTTTATCGAGCTCAGAGCGATGTTTTCCCGTTCCCGATTCATTCCAATAACGATAAATTACCCCGCTATCGAGATCGGAATGCGTAAGAAAAAGCTCATTATTCCAATATCCAAACCCTTGTATATGGTTACCCCAATTGTCATGTGTAAAGAGACCAAATGCTTCACCGATGCTTATCTCATAGGCCGTACCATTACCGGGGATTGCGTTCACAAGGGATACCACGTCGGCAGGCAGCGGCCCAATATGAGTATCTCGCGTACCGGAGCGCGTATCTTGCGGAATATTCGGCGGCAAAGCGGGGTAATATGTGCTGCCCAGTAACATCATTTCCGCGTCGGCTTCTTCATCATTGACGAAAAATCTAAAATCAGCTTCGAGTCCGTCAAGTTCCACTCTGACATTTTTGAAGCGGTTAAAATTTCTCAGAGCCTCGGGGCTGCTCTTGTCGTTATAAATGAACGCTTCCCTCAAAGTAACCCAATCCTTAAAATTTTCATCCGAGCCTTCCACATTCTCGATCTGAAACACTATTCCCACAAACTCGGCGTTTTTCGGGATACCGAATTCGCGCTCGGCAGGGGGAGAATCCGGCCATTGACGCGTCGTTTTGCCATCGGCGGCGCCGATGAATATGCCGACCCGGAAAGGCGGTGAGTCAAATTTTTCGTCTACTTCAGCCTTGAATTTTTCAAAACCGACAATACTGTTAAAAGTTCCGTTGCCTGAGCCACTGTCACCGCCGCAGCCCCCGGACATGATAGCAAACGAAAAAATCGCAAGAATTACCCACAAAACCGAAATTTTTCTCATCACAAAACTACCTCCTCGCGGAATATGCACGTCGAGCGCACAGCTAACCTCTTGGTATTAATAATATATCTTACGAATTATAATGTCTACGTTATTTTTTAAATTTTTTTGTGAAAATCCCCGGCAATTATGTACATGTAACGTTACATCCATTAAACTAATTATGCTTCTTGGAAATGGCTTTGTCCGGCGCGAAAATTTGAAGCGGTTAAAGGAGAGGATATAAAAAATGGCAAATCATTTCTGTACTTGTCCAGTTGCGCAATGTCCCCAACATCCAAGCAGTCACGATGATGGCTGTGACCCCTGCATCATGGATAATCTGAAAAAAAAGAAAATGCCTGCTTGTTTTTTCATTACGGTAAATGATGATGTCAGTGAAGTAACTGATTATTCCATGAAGGGCTTTGTTGAATTTTTCCTAAAGCATCAAAAGTGATATGAATTTGAAATCAAGGGCCTGAAGCAAATAGTCGCTGATCACCAACTTCAGACCTGGCTCATCCAACACACGGAGGGCTTTCCGAGCAACTTGCTCTTCACCTTGAAATGCTGCGATAAGGACGTTTGCGTCAATATATACCTTTTTCATTTTTCCTTCAGCTCTCCCCGCCGGCGTTTCACCTCTTCCAGCACTTCTTCTTCGGAAAGCAGTTTCATTCCGGCATGAACGGCTTTTGTCCTCAAGGCAAAAAGCCTCTTTCCCAATTTCGTTCGGGGAGTGAACAAGGAGTAATCCGCTTCTTTGACCGGCGCAATGGTTATCACTTCGTCCGTTTCATATATTTTTATCTTGTCAGACCGTATCATTCGAGGCAAAGGCTCAGGCAACGTGTCGGCGTTCAATACTAGGTCGTTCATGAATAATCCACTCCTTTCCCGGATAAGTATAACATTTTGGCTTGTCCCCGCGTCCTAGATCAAATCCAAGGGGGGCGGGATTGCTGTCCTAAAAAAACCTGACGAGCGCCACCGCGGCTATCCCGGTCATTACGGCGCAAAAAAGGCTCCTGGTCTTCCAGCCCACGATAGACGTGAGCAAAGCCGCGAAAAGATAAAGGTTGTAAAACGACAAAGAGGGAGAAATTCCGCTTCTGTCTACCAGGAGTTCGGGCAGGAGAAGCGCCGACAAAATGGCCGGGGCTATCAGCGCCAGCCAGCGCGTCACTATTTTGGGCATTTTCCGCCCCGTCAGCAGCAATATCGGGATGACGCGGGGCAGCGAGGTGACCAGCGCCATTCCGGCAATTATTACCCACGTCCCGCTCATCAGTCCTTACTTTCTTTCATGAAAAAAACTCCGGCCGTCGCGCCTGCCAAGGCCCCGAGAAACGCGCCCCAACTGCCGGCGTTCAAAAGATGGAGTCCCACGGAAACCGCTCCCCCCGCAACGGCGGCGATGATTCCCGCCTTATTCCCGCAGGCGGACAGGAGCAGTCCCACAAACATCGCCGGAAGGGCGAAATCCAACCCCCATGCTTTGGGGTCGGCTATCATCGCGCCGAGGTTATAGCCCACCGCGCCGGCCGTTGCCCACGTGACATAAGCTGTGACATTGAGCGTCACGGCCGAAATCGGGTTCAGGTCGTTCCGCCCCATGTTAAGGGAATGCAGGACAAAGGTTTCGTCCGTCAACATCCCTCCCAGCAACAGACGCTGCCATGTTTTCCAGGAGCCAAGGCAGGGCGCGACCGAAGCGGACATCAGCACGTGCCTGAAGTTGACCATGAAAGTTGAGCCTATGATGACTGCCGTTTCCACGCCGCTCTGTATCATCGAGACCGCCATGAACTGCGAAGCCCCGGCGAACACGAAAATCGACATTCCCAATGTGGCCCATAAGCCCAACCCCGCCTGCTGTGCTAGAAGCCCGTAAGCCGTCCCGATGGGCGCATATCCCAGCACTATGGGAAACGCCTGCCTAACTCCCTTTTCGACGGAAGCGGCGGTTTTTCGCGCGCCCTTTTGCATTGTCCGCTTTATCCATCCGCTTCAGTGTGCTGTTTCAAATTGCACACTGAAATGATCGTATTCACGAACGCTTTAAGTTCCGGGCATTGAGCAATCGCAACTGATAAATCTTGCCCCTCAAGGATTCTGCGGACATCACGCGTTTTGACATAGCCGTAACCATTATCTCCCATTTCAAATATTTCCCTGATATGACAGGAAGGCGGTTTGCAATGATTCACCGTTTCCGGATTTCCTGAAGGGGCTTTTTTTTCCTGCTTCGTCAATTCTTGAATCCTCGGCCAATAGGGCAGCAACCAAGCCTCGAAGTCATATTGGGCAGCGTGAGGATAAAACCGGGGTTCGTTTCCAACCCATTTTTTCATTTTGTCCTTTGCGTCGGACGCGTCTTTGAAATCATTTGTCCCTGTATACACATCTGTAAGCGCCAAGACGTAATCGGCGGGATTTCTGCTCCTGCCCGAAAGGAGGTTCTCTACAACACGTTTCAGTTTTTCACCTGTTGGAACCCGTCCGTCATAGGGGATAGTGTCCAGTCTCGGCATCCTGCCCGCGAGTATTTTCCCCAAATATTTTCTTACATAAGGCATAAATACCTTTTCGGTTTTACCTTCCACAATTATGGCAATATTCATGACCGCCCACCCATCCGGCCCATTCGCCACACTTCATCCAGGCTGTAATCGGCCAGCCATTCATCCAAATCCATTGAATCCGCCCAATTTGCTGAAGTACAGCCCTCTGCGTCTATGTCCATTACAACAACTTCTTTCGGTTCCAGGAATCTGACAAATCGATCCGAATGAGTGGCAACGACCAACTGAGTTCGTTTTGAGGCTTCTCGCATAAGCTCTGAGAGTATACTAAGCAATTCAGGATGAAGGCTCACTTCCGGTTCGTCAATCATAGTAACAGTGGAAAGGTTGGGGCTTTGTAAAAGGGAAGCGAGCCAGAGGAAACGCAGAGTTCCTTCCGACAATTCATGCGCATACAGAGGTTTATTGAATTTTCTATCTTTCCAGGTCATCGCAAGCATACCTGCCGCCACCGGAGGAAAGTTCAATTCCTCGAAATCTGAGAATGCAGCCCGTAAAGATTCGAGAAGCATGTCAAATCTGTCTCGGTCACATTCCCGCAGGTAATACAAGTATGGCACAAGCTCTTCCCCTTCGGCTCCGGGCAAAGCCGAAGGCGTCATTGGTTGAGGAAGTTTTACGGGCGCTCTGTTTCCTACGTCGAGAACGTGGTATTGGGTGGCCGTTGACAAAATTCTCCTCAATTCTTCCGGTTGCCGGAACATTTTAGGGACTTGAGCCAGAGACGTTTCCAATTTATTATGATCCCAGTCGGGACGGACAAATCCTTCTTTTTTATCGATATTGTAGTAACGGATATCTCCATACGAGGAAATTATGTGCATGAAAGGCTGAGCAAATTCGGGACGCTGCTGTGCCAGGGTTTCTTTTGAAACAGCGTAATTGATCCCTTCCGTCACGATATGAAGGGCATATTTCAGAGGCGGATATTCCGGTACGTCCATATCCACCGAAAAAGATAATTCATCAGCCCTGCTCCTGGTCAAGATATTTGCTATGCCCCCTAATTGTGACAGTACGCCGTTCAAAGTTCCCGAAGCCGAGGCGGATAAAGTTCTGAGAGCATCAAGGAAAGATGTCTTGCCTACGCCGTTGGCGCCTATCAACACCATAAAGGGCCTGATTTCCAAATCCAACGCCAATAATCTCTTAAATCCAGAGATTTTTATATTCTTGAGCTTGTGCATTTCACGCTCCTCCAACTTAGTTGCTCCTTTTGGAAAACTCCGCTTCCAGATTTTTGACTATGCCTTCCATAATTTCCATTGACGAGGCGTTGTCTTCCAGGTTTTCCAGCTTATCCACCATAAGGCGCAGCCGTACTTTTTGAGCCGGATTGAGCGCCGGCTCTATGGGCACGAGACGCATCTTCAGATCCCGTAAACGCTTGCCGGGCGCTTTAGCCGCAGCGGATTCGTCCGACAGGCGTTCCTGCCCTGCGGCGGCGTAAAGCGCGGCGCCGGCCGCTATGGATTCCTCGCCGCAGACGCTCAGGCGCTCGGGGGGGACTATCTCCCGTTCCAGCAGTTCCCGCAAAAGGGGAATACGGCTTGAGCCTCCCAGCAGTAAAAGGCGCTCCGGCTGGTGTTTGTCCCACAACCTGCCCGTCACGTTCAAAAGATGTCTCACCGAAAAGCGCGTCATGCGCTCCAGTTCCTCGCGCTCCACCTGAAAAACCGGTAAATCCCGGTTTTCTTTGTTAACCAGCGAAGGAGGTTTCCAATCGTATACGAGGCAGGAGGACAACGCTATTTTGATTGCCTCGGCTTCCAGCAGCAAGGCACGCCGGCGCGGGTCATCCTCGGGCATGGGGTCCAGCCTCAGCCTTTCCAGCAGCCATTCCGCAAGAACAAGGTCGATATCGCGGCCGCCGGCTTTCGCGCTCTCGATGCTCTCCAAACCCCGCCACGCTCCGTCCTCGCTTTCCACAACCGATATGCAGGAGGAAGCGCCCCCAAAATCCAGAATCAGGAAACGCCCCTCGCTTCCAAAAGCGATAGCGGCAGCCACAGGTTCGCTCACCATGCGGACATTGGTTATGCCGGCGGCTTCAGCGGCCTTGGTCATTACCTCTCTCCGAAGGGGCGAAAAACTCTCCGGCACGGCCAGCGCGCAGGAAGAAACGAACCTCCCCAGGAAAACCTCCGCGTCCTCCCTCAGCGAGCGAAGCAAGGGCGTCAGGACGTCCCCGGTGTCATCCTCCCCTGCTTTGCGCTTGACGTCCCAGCACACGGAGCCGGAACCTTGAAGGGCCAACCGGACGGCGTCCTCCCCCACAACCCAGTCCCCGTCCCAACCCACCACCGACGGCGTGGACGTTCTCCCCCACCGGTTGGGAATCATCACCGGGGCGGCGTTTTTGTCTGCTTTGTCTGCTTTGTCTGCCTTATTTGCATAGGCGCAGAGCGCGCTGCAAGTTCCGAGGTCTATGCCCACGGCGTCAAGCGCGGCCTTCATGCCCTCACCCCAAATAATCTACCGCCGGAACTCTCCGTCATACGCGCATTTACTTCCTCTCCCGCTTCCAGCTCAGTTTCTGAACGAACTGCCGCCGAAATAAAATTCCGGGTGTAGCCGGTAAAAGAATCCCCGTCATTTTCTTCTATCAGTACCGAAAGGTTCCGCCCCGCGAAGCGGGAGGCGTAACGTTCCAATAAAGACGCGCCCAGCGCCGTAGCGGCTTTCACCCTTTCGGAAGCCGCCTTACTGGATATCTGATCCGGGAACCCCGCCGCTTCCGTGCCTTTGCGCGGCGAATACGGAAATACATGCACCCGTCCCAATTTAACCTTCTCCATCATTTTAAGGGTATTTTCAAACGCCGCGTCGTCCTCTCCCGGAAAGGCGGCCATTACGTCGCTGCTGACGTGCAGGTCGTCGCCAAGCGCCTCCCTGGCCATATCGCACACCCGTTCAAAGTCTTCCGCCTTGTGTCCTCGCCTCATACGCGCCAGAACCGCGTCGTCGCCGCTCTGCATCGGCAGGTGCAGGTGACGGCAAAAAACGGGCGACCCGGCGAGCGCGTCCAAAAGCTTCGCGTCCAGCGTAAAAGGTTCAAGCGAACCCATGCGCAACCGCGCAAGGCCGGACATGGCCGACAGTTTCCCGACAAGCTCGGCGAGGGAGGTATCGGTTTCGCGTCCGTACATTCCAAGATGAGTACCGGTCAAAACTATCTCCCTGCATCCGCGCTCCACAACGCGCCGCGCCTCGGACAACACCTCGTCCAATGGCCGGCTTGTCGAGCGTCCGCGCAAAAACGGAATGACACAGTACGAACAAAAATGGTCGCACCCCTCCTGAACCTTCAAAAAAACCCTTGTACGCAGAAACGGGCGCTCCAGGGACAGGGAATCCCACAGGCGCTCGCCGCCGACGTCCCGCCTGACGTCAATGAAGTTTTTTTCTCCGGTTACGGCGGTTTCCAGGATGCCGGGCAGAAGGTTTTTCTGCCGGTTGCCCGCCAGTACGTTGATACCCATTTTCCGCGCCTCGTCCGCGTCAAGCGCCTGGGCCCAGCAGCCGCAGACGGCAACTATCCCATTTTTACCGCGTGAATCGACCTCGCGCCGCGCCCTGCGAACGGCCTGACGGCACTTCTTGTCGGCCGCGGCTGTCACCGAGCAGCTAACTATCAACGCGGCGTCGTATGTATCCGGCTTATCCGTGACCGTCGCTCCGCGAGACGCGAGTTCTCCGGCCAACGCCTCGCCTTCGTACAGGTTGGACCTGCAACCCAAAACGCTAAGCCGGATTCTCAGACCCCTAAGCGTTTCCCCGAGGCGTTCCACCTCGCGGCACACCCCCACCAGTCGTTTATAGTAAGTTCGGCCAGGAGAGAAAGCCCCGACTCGGAAAGAGCGGGGAGAAAGACGGCCCTTTCCGCCGTCGTCATCCCGGAAAATACCGCCGTTCCGAAGGGTTTCAGGAGGTTACTCATCTCGCCCAGAAGCCTGAAGTTGGTTTTCAGCAAAATATTGGACATAAGAAGATCCGCCTCCGCGGCTCCGTCCCACAGGTCTCCCACCCGCAGTTCGCATGACGAGCCGGGAAGGCCGTTAATCTCCATGTTGCGCTTTGCCTCGGCAATGGCAACAGGGTCTATGTCGCAGGCGGCAGCCCGCGCCGCCCCAAGTTTCAGCGCGGCAATAAAAAGTATTCCCGAACCGGTCCCCACGTCTAAAACCACGTCGCCGCTTTTTATAAACCTTTCCACGAAAGAGAGCCCTATCTGAGTGCTCTCGTGGTATCCGGTTCCGAAAGCGGAGCTTGGATATATATAAATCGGAAGCCGTTGGCGTCCCGATGCGGCAAGCTCCCCGGATTCGTTTTCTTTATCGAGTTTGCGGCTATGCCAAGGCGCCGCCACGACAAGACCGGCTCCGACCGGAATGGGGGGAAAAGCGTCCATGTGTTCCGTATGCCAGGGCCTGTTTTCGATTTTTGAGTGAGCGCGGACGCGCGCGCCCGGAAAATCTTTTTTGAGAGCGTCAAGCGCGGCAAGCCAGTGAGAAACGTCCCGCGAACCGAGATACACGGCGCGCAGAACCGTTTTGCCGTCTTCCTCGAACAACTCCGACCCCACGCTGCCCGACAGGTCCGCCATCGTCAACAACGTCTCCTCGGCATTTTCACCCGGTTTACTCAGGCTGCCTTCGGCCTCCAGTTCGACGCCCCACCAAAAATTACAATCGTCTTCGTCCGCCTTATCCAAGACAACTACCCCCATATCATAATAATTTTTATTGATATTAATATACCTTACATTGTCATCGCCCTCATGAGGATTTCGGCGGCTTCGCCCCGCGTAATCGGGCGGTTGAGGTTGGGTCTCGCTCCAAAAAGCCCCGGAACGCCCAAAGCGTCCAAATCAAACCCGAACGCTCGTGAAACCGATTCCATAAACACCGCCCGCGTCACCGGTTCAGCGCCTCCCGCGCTTTCTCCCGCATCCCGCCGCGCCCTGTTAATCATTACGGCCATCTCGTCCCGCGTGACCGGCTTATTTACTCCGAAAACTCCCCTCGTCCACCAGACGTTCCTTATCCATCGGTTGGGATAAGGCGGGGTGACCGGATTCATCAGCCCGTAGAGCCCGGCGAACTGAACCGCCTTGTAAAAATTATGCCTTGGCGGAACGTCCAGATAATTGTTGAGCGACAGGGTGACTCCGGCGTCCAGCAACACGCGCTGCACCCTGGCCGCGGGGATTTCCCCGGGCGATACGCCGTCACGGGCGGCCAGCGCGGCCAGCGCGCCCGCCGCCTGCCCTATCAGCATACAGATAGGCTGAACGCGAAGGGCCCCGGACACCTGCCGCGTCATCGAGAGATTTTTTTCGGCGGCGATAAGCCCCTCGATGTTTCGCGGAATCAGAATACGCAAAGGGACCTGAAACGGCCCGCGCGGCTGATTCAACCCTATGGAGGCGGCGCTCTCGCCCAGTTCCCGCTCCATGTGCGAATCCGCGTTTGCCGCGTGCAGATCCAGGCTGTACCTGCCTATGCCTATGGAGTCCTCAAACTCGTGGCTTTCGCCGCGCGTATAATTTTGCGAGTTACGCAGAAGCTCGACCGAGGTCAGGGTATGCTCTCCGACAATCCTGCGCGACTCCCGGACGTAGGGAATGGGAGGCATATGGCGCGCGATTTCCCTCCAGGACTCCGGCAGAGCCTGGATTATGGAATACGGCACGACGTTGTCGTACTCGTCGTCGGCAATCGACCAGGGTTCCTCAAGTTCGTTCTGGATGTAATAAATGAAGTGCAGCGTTTTGATGAAAGCCTCTTTCTCCATCCACGCGCGCTGGTCTTCATCCTCCAGGTATTTCACCGGCAGGCCGGGAATCGTCTTGATCACATGCCCCGGATAGTCGTTGCCCCAGTTTACCCCCGCTTTCGTGATGCGATTCCAGTAAGAGCGCCGCGCGTCGTAATAATGACGGGCCGACGAGTCGGGAAGCCCCCGGTACACGTTGTGAGTGATGAAATCCACCGGCAGGCGGATTGGATATGTACCCGTGAAAGCACCGCCGTCAGCCGTGACGTAACGCTCGTAGATACGCCTGGCCAAATCGTAGCCGGGCAGAGGCTCCGTGACCCTGAGCCTCTGCGGGATGCCGTCAGGATATTTTTTTATTATCGCGACCCAGGTGATATCCTGGATGATGGCTTCGGGGTCGATGGAGGGAGAGACGGAGTTTCCCGCCCGATACTCCGCGCCGGCCAGAGGAATGACATCCCCGTACTCCGTCGCGTCAATCAGTACGCGGCATTTTATTTCCCGCTCCATCCCGTCGTCCAGCACTGTCACTCCCGTGACCGTGTTTCCCTGCCGCTCCACGCGCGTCACGGAGGCGCGTAAAAGTATGTCGAGCGGCTGTGTGCTGGAAGCCCGCGCCTCCGCGGTCATTTCATACAACATTCTCTCCCCTGTAAAAGGCTCGAAGGCGATGCTTCTCCTGTTCCAGTAGCACGTCCCCATTGATTTTCCCAACCCGTCGTAATAGCTCCCTACCTTGGCGATAAACTCGCGGTACAGCCCGCTGCGCGTGGGGAGCAGGTCGTCCATATTGGAAACCCCTGCGGCGACAGCCTGCCCGCCTATCCAAGCGCTAGGCTCGACCACCAGGA
>Ga0099364_10013737_pt1 | contig 10841 bp, 4 predicted proteins | sample TergutTh196P3_FD_73070 | JGI IMG/M metagenome (GOLD analysis project Ga0099364, IMG submission 73070) | Microcerotermes parvus P3 segment gut microbial communities from Pointe-Noire, Republic of the Congo - Th196 P3 | ecosystem: Host-associated > Arthropoda: Insects > Digestive system > Gut ... | reverse complement strand
GTAAAACAGAACAGAAAACAAACACATTCACAGGGGTAAACCAAAGTATTACTCCAGGTCATTATGCACAATGGAACAATTACGTGCATAAGGCTTATTCTAATGACATTTGAAATATTTCAAAGCTGTATTTATAAACTTAACACATAATTAATATACCAGCATTTACTACTAAGGTAATCCGTCATAAAAGTAGTTTTGTACTTTATATATTATCTTTGTCTGTCTTGCATTATAAAAATCGAGAAATTGAATAAAAGAAATGAATAATAAGGTATCTGTGTAACTTGTTTTTGAATTTATCCTGTCATTTCCAACAAATCATTGTTGGTTGTAAACGTTGGAATTAATATAGTAAATTAATAAGGATCCTGTGGATAAAAGGATGAGAATATTTAAGTATAATGTATATATTGCAGTCCTTTCTGCATACAAAAACTTACATCTTATGCTATTTTCACCAATCTTACACCGATTTGAAATGGCGGTTCTTCATCACAGATGAAATATGAAAGTGGGCTTGGTTCGCGCTGGTCATATGCCAGCGATCTATGCTCTTTCCGTAGCAGTTGTAATCTGTGGTTTTGTGCGAAATGACGATTAATATGTTACGCGGAAGCAACACGGTATAGATACTGTTGAATTAGTTAGAAATATATGCCATATTTCGCTACCGAGAGTAAAAATTGCTCGTCACACTGCCCAGCTTCTGTTACTTTTAAGTTTGTGCTGCGTATATGTATGTGTATCAAATAAATGATCGAACAAGCAGTATACACAACATGGAGGATGTGGCGAGTAACCTGGAAAGTTTAGTTCGTAAGTTGATGTACCACACATTTTGAATTTAATTTTGTATGCGTAGTGTCAGATATAATAGGCGATAGTAGTAGGTTACAGTATCATCAACGTGCACATGTTTGTAGGTTCTGTATTTTTGAGCTGGAAGGAAAGAATGAGACGTAAAATTGTACATTACGTACAATGTGATAGTAATAATGCCAATTTTAGGTACATCCTCCCAGCATTTATCATGAAAGCCTTACAAAACTATCAGATTAATATTTTAGAATTTTGAAGGATGTGAGGTAAAAACTTGGTTTGTTGTAAGCTTGAAAGTATAAGATGTGTGAACTTAAAGAGGTTGTGTGCACATTATTATTTGGTATATCTGTTGCTGCTGCAGGCTTTGTAAGTTATGACCAGAGTCTTTTAAGTAAGTGGTATTAGCATACTGTTTTTAATAAACTCCATTTGCCCACAAATTACTTGCACCTGTATTTTAATGACTTCTGTGGGATGCGTAAGTTCATCTGGGGTTTAACCACATCGTGTGGTACTGAACTTAGCATTTACCAGCTTCAGGGTGAATTGGTTGGAAGAAGGGTGTACCCCATTATTGTTCTGCAGTGTCAGTAAGGGTTGAAATGAGGAGTGTGGTGCTGTCCAAAGGACAGGGGCTACGGCCTGATATGTAGGTCTTGCTTTGGGAGTAAAGGTTGGGGTTTGGAGAGTGACGATATCCAGTGGGAAGGAATCTGGTGGGCATGAAGAAAGTTTATAGAAAAAGAGGTGAGATCCAGCACTCATATTGTGTTCTTCCTCTTGACAGGAATTGAGGAGCATGTGACTGTTTTAGTGGATTCTGTGGTGATTTTTGGATGGGAATGATAAGTGTGGATATGTGCCATGGTTTGTGTTATGTTAAATTAATTGCGAGATTTGGAAAACCCTTAGAGAGTTGTGATTTGCAGTTTGAGCAGTGTACACTCAGCCAGATGTGCCAGGGATATTGTGGGTACATATAAGGAAAGTACAGAAACCAAGAAGTACCACTCACTTTTTGACAATTGTCAGTATAGCACTACATGTTTTGGCTTCACAAGGTCATCATCAGGCACTTGTATTCAGAACACTATAATGAGACATTTATATACAACACAATAAAATTTATGAATCAGATTGAGATCTCATTCTTGTACAGAAATTTGTGAAGTTAAAAGTGTTTTTCATGTTTTCATTTAAATTCTTGCCAAAATATGAGGTAACATGTCATTAAAATTTGAACAATAGTTTTTAAATTGTGTTCCTTTTTTTTGGGTGGGGGAGAATACTTTCTTACTTACTTGCATATTTACTTACTTACTTAGTCACTCACTCACTCACTCACTTCATAGAGCAGAGTCCTTCTTGAGCAGCTAACCAGTTTTCAGCTAGTCAAGAAATTCCCTGCATCTTATGGAACCTAAAGGTTCATTACCGCTTTCACAAGGGCCTGCCACCTGTCCCCGTGCTGAACCAGATCGATCCAGTCCATATCCCAACATCCCACTTCCTCCTTTTCCACTTTGTAGCTGTAAATGAGTTTCAGTTTTTGGTGGCAGTGTTGTATAACATCTCTGATTTTTCCAAAAAGCACAAAATATTCTTTTCAAATTGTTCCTTTAGTTTGCTTATGATATATAATATTTCTGTGTAAATATCAAATTGTATATTTGATGGATAATATCTGGTTTATGTACAGTGCCAACACCATGTTATCTATGTAATATTGTTATCTGTATAATATTATTGGTACTTCATCTTCCATTCACGTGTAACGTTGGAGTGGTGGAGTTCAGATAGTTGAGGAGCTCTTATGGGCCGTAAAGTTCACGTGGTCAAATAGCAGATATAGTAGGCACATAACTTTGTTAGCTTTGCGGATTCACCGGGCTGGTATTGGTTGTCTTCTCTTTATGAGCCTACATAAATATGTTGGTCAGGAGAGTGAAGGATAGGACACCTTTCACTTGTAGGTAGAATTTTCCCTGGCACATGAAGAAGGTTGTGTTGCCACAATGGTCTGTCAGTGTGGTAAGGTCTTGCGGAATGCTGGATGAGTTTAAATGCTAATACATAATGTTGGTTAAGGACTTTGGTGTACTGAGATTCCACATCATTGTCAATTAAGATGTCCTGGCCATCACAGTGAGCTGACTTGGATCTTGGAACATCATACCACATTGCCAGGCTATTCAAGAAAAGTGCTATCCACTTTATTCACTAGCCACTGTATAAAATGACAGATTTCCTAAGATAATTAAGAGGATATAACCCTGAACAGAAAATAACTATTGCTTAGGGTATCCTCTGCACCTGTTACATAGCATGTCGTAGTGTAGTGAAACTGGTGATCAAATCACAACATTTTTAGAGCACATTAGAGACCCCAAGCTAGGAAACAAATTTTCTGCAGTAGCTAAACACCAACAAGACCAAAACTTGGCATCACATTTTGCAGTACAGGCCCTAGAAAATATTATGGCATTGTCTCAGTGTATTAGGGAAGCCATTTATATTTGAAGAGAAACTTTAATTCAAGCGTAATGTGTTTATCTGTGCTGAAACTGCCAAATTCTTGTGTACCATAACTTTTTTGTACTGTTCGTACAAGTTATCTTACAGAAACCTTCAGAGGGTATTATTGACTGAGACTGGATGGTGATTGCTTTGTAATAAAAGAATAGTGGTATTTTAATTTAAAGTTCAAAGGGCATTCAGAATAGTGTGCCAGTAGTGTTAAGAAGGCAACTGATCAGTTGACTCAGACTGTACCATTTGGTGTATAGTGTGACTGCATCATTAGGTTGTACTGAAAGTGCACCACGTCTACCAAACTTTATCTTTACATGAAAGATTTGATCACCTAATTGATTCTTTTGAAGCCTGAAATTAATTTAAATGCTATCTAGAAATGCGGTTCCTATCACATAGAGAAAACACTGCGTTTCCAGTACAAAGACAAAGTATTTTATGCTAATTAGGGAAATAATTGCTGTTGATTTTTAGAATCTTAAGGTAAAGCTATCCAATTACAGGCCTGGGCATGCTCTGAGGCCTGCAAGATGTTGGGGCACCCAGAATTTCTAGACAGTGGGCACATGAAGATGGTAAGGTTGTCAGCTCTATGCACTGGTTGCCTTTACCCCCCAGGAGATATCCCTTGTACTCATTTATGTTAGAGGCTGAGTTGACTTCAGAGCCATAGTATGGCCAGAAGGATTAAGTCAATGAAAAATAACATGACTTCTTCTGGGCTTGTAGCGCAGTGCTTCGACCAACTGCACCACTGCGTACCCCAATGCTTGGTATCGTACAAGACATGAACACATGGTGTGGGCAGGTAGAGTGTTTTTTTTAATCTTAAGCTAGATAGTATATACAGGAACCACTGTGCTTTATATGGTTAATTGAACTTCTAGATTTCATGTAAACTGGCTGTCGAAGTACAATTATGCTATTGATATAAAACCATTAGATTTGGAGTGTGGTGGAACTACAGTCTCCCATTGGGTTTTCAGCTTTTGGATTTAGTTACGTAAGTCTTAAACAGTTAAACAGGAAATTTGGTGTTTTACGCAGCTCGCGTAGTGTTGTGAACTGCGGAAGGCTACAGTGAGCTGGACATGTGGTTCGGTCTGAGGAGACAAGAAATACATAATTGTGGTGGGAGAGTATGCTTGGAAAAACAAGGAGGTCATAGAATACTTTTAAGGTTGTTCTGAGGGAGATGGAAGGGATGTTAATAGAATTGACTCTGGATTGTGTGTAATGGTAGGCTTATGGTTATGTTAAGACTGATACTGCTACTGCAGTGTCAGCATAACTTTGTGGGACATTCTGTATAGCAAAGAAATAATGGAAACTGTTCCATAGGTATGATGAACAGCCTACTTGTCAATATTAACAGTGCTAAATTTCACACTTCTGTGTGAATTACATTGCTTATTGACTAAAATACTGACACTCGGTAATCGTAACATAAGGCCAGTATGCAGAGTTTAACCTTTAGGGGATGGATTGAGATGCCAGTTGTCTCTCCTAATGGCCAGAGTCTTTCTGGTTTGGCTGGACATTTAAATTGCTACCAAGCAAAGCTGAGAGACCAGCATATGGCATGCTAGGTGATTTGCCAGCTCATTTTAGAGACCAGCATATGGTCTCATAGCACAGTTAAATTTAAAATGTGTGCTCAAGGTCAAACAAAACAGGTGTCAATTGAGTAAATAAGAATGCAATGCTGATCTGTTTTTGGCTGTCTTTGAAGTATCGAGGGTGGAGGGAGCAGAAAGCAAAAGGGTTGCATTAATGATTGTAGCCAGTGTTGAAACTGATTGTCACAAAGCCAGATGTGCAGTTGAGTGTGTCGAACTTGGCTTTAAATAAGGGACAAATTTTTGTAGTTTCGGTCTGTCCCTCTAATATCGTACCTCTTGTTTGGCCATTACCACTGCCTTCTGTGTCACATCCTTGGACAGTCTGCTATGCTAAGCGGCTTTTCTCAGACACTTTAGTGAAACTTGTAACATGCTTTCGCAGATTTAACGCACAGCGTTGGTGATTAATTTGAATGCTTGTAGGAAGGAAATATTTTGTTAAATTCTGATGATCTCCAAGAAAACCTGTGATTCAATTAGGAGGTTAGGTGTGCTATAAAATCTCATTGAATGTGGTGTTCCCATGAAGCTAGTGAGGTTAACTGAAATGTGTGTAAATAAAAATCGTAATAAAGTCCAGGCAGACAAACATTTGTCTGATACATTTAAATTTCAGAATGTTCTGTAACAAGGAGATTGCTTGCAGCCATTGCTATTAAGTATTGCTTTAGAAATGTTAGTAGGATGGTCCAAGTAAACCAGGAGCAATTGAAATTTGATGGGGCATGTCACCTTTTGTTGCGCATTGATTTATGGGTGAAAAATGTAGATACTGTAAACCAACACAGAAGCTTTGTTAGTCCTTGGTGAGGATGTTGGTTTAGAAGGAAATGCTGGGAAAACTAAGTATGTTTTGATGTTTTGTGAACAGAGTGCAGGACTGATTCACAAAATACTTATAGCTAGTAAATCATTTAAAACATGGCAGAGTTCAAATATGGTAGAGCCCCTTTAATCCAGCACCCACAGGGCTGGACAGGTGATAGATTATCAAATATACTGGATTATCTGATGGTATACTGACCTAGGTTCTTGCAGATAATTTTTGTTACTGCCCACAGAGGAAGTGCCCTTGTCAGTTATTCATATTTCATAATTTCATTAAATAGACTTGGATTTTTCAATTATCATATGCCCCATCACAGGTTTTTCTTCAGGACGTATTGCTGTAACCACTTAACATGCTGTCAAGTTGTGCTTACTTAGGCCATTTGAACGTCTGTTGCTTGAAAGGGTTTTTCACATTTTGATTTTATGCCATAAGTGATTGTAATTGGTCTTTTGTTTCTTCATATCATAAGCAGTTGATGATCCAGTGTTGTATGAAGCCACAACCTTCTTTTAACAGCCACCACTGTCAAGCCTTCTAATTGTTTCAAGTTTCTGAGGAATAGTTGTTAAAGCTTTTTGTTTTATCGTGCCAGTAGTACTTTGTTTGCTCATCTGTTGATCTTTCAAAGTCATTTTAATAGCTTATAAAGGTATGATATCATTATGTGCACCGGAAGTTACAGACGACAGAACTTCTGGTCTTGGGACAACTTTTTGAGTACAAAACTGTCAGGAGTGCCAGATTATCAGGTGTGGGATTAGTGGAATTCTACTGTATGTGGGAATGATACTAACAAATGAAAATTGCGTGTGTGAAAAACATAAGAGCAGATTAAATTTGGGGTATGTATACTACCATGTGGTCTGGAATTTTTTGTCTTCCCATGTGCTGTCTAACAATGCTATGATTAAAATATACAGAATTATGATTATGCGTGTTGTTCTGTGTGGGTATACAGCTTGATGTGTCATATTATGGGAAGGACAGAGGCTGTGTTTGGGAAGATATTTGTGTGCTTGTTTATAGTGGTAATAGTTATGTTATTTGTAATGTAACAGTATTGGATGTGTTTGTATGCTTTCACTACGTGAAATATACCGAAGGTCACATGATTATTAAAGCAGAAGCACGAAAGTAAGACTGACAAGATGTTTGAATTTACAGAATTTTAAGTTTTCTGTTTTATGTTTCATACCATGAAGCTAGCAGAAACAATGATCTGACATTAACTCAGTTCTGTTTCCAGTGTGTATGGTGGCAATGCCTGTTAAAATGGTGGGTGAATTGTATTGTACAGTTTGTTGGTGTAATTCAAGTCCTCATTCCCAACCTTTTCAGGCACATTCATATCGCTTGGGTACACCTATTTAAAATTACTCTGCCCTTCTGTCTGTGCTTGTAAACGATGAAATGAATTTTAATGAATTTTATTAATGGAGATTTATGAAAATTTGAGTGTTTTTGATTTGGGTTAAAATCTGACAAAAAATAAAGGATACTTAACATTAGGAAGGCATACCCCCAGTTGCATCTCCATTGTAACTCATGAAGTATTCGTTGGAATGAAGAGTGTTATCATTGTTGTATTTTTTTAATGTAGTGTTTGTTAAAGTGCAACTTTAAAGCATATTGTAAAGAGAGTGAAAAGGCCTCTATATATATATAACTTTGTGGAACCAAGTTCTGTTGACAAGATAGTGTTTTCCTAGGTAGTCCAGTAATTCCCCCCATTTTTTGGAACTTTGTTTGTTATTAATGTGCTCTCAAGAGCCTGCCACTGGCTCACATCCTGAGTCAGATGAATCCAGTCTACACCGTCCCACACTATGTAACAAGTGTTTTAATATTATCCTGTTATCTGTTAGTGGGCCTTTCAAGTGATCCCTTTTACTTCAGGCTTTTCTACTAAAACCGTATGTGAATTTCTCTTCTCTTCCATGTGTGCCATGTTCCCCATGCATCTCATTACATGTGATTTTGTCACCCTAATAATATTTGCTGAAGAGTACAAATGATGAAGCCATGTGTTATATGACAGTCAGTTGTTTATGTATTTACTACATATTTTTTGTTTCTCACCAGTTTTATGTAAGTATGCACTAATAGTGAACTCTTGCCTATGAGTTTAATGGTCCCCCCCACCCCGACAGCAAAGAGATCACAGCAGTCTTCATTGATTTCTGGTTAACGTGTTTTCTGTGCCATAATGGATTTTTCATGTAAAAGGTGGAAAGATGCACAGTGCTTTGCATGAAGTTGTAAGTTTTATGCTATTTGTAACAGTATTAAAAATTAGCATTCACACATTACAAGATCTAACTGCAGCGACAGAGCAAATGCATAGAATTGTTATGCTGTATGTACTGTGTCAGTCTGCTGTCTGTGATTACATCATGAAATGTCTTAATTTGACTGTTATTTGTTCTCTAAAGTTGTAGTTACTCTAAACAACCAAGCAAGTTTGCTCAAGCAGTAATGATTGATTTGTATTCAGAATGTGGCTGGTTTGAATCTTTGCCGGGGTACCAGATGTCTCAATAGAAATTGCTGTGGTATTCCTTAGTCCCTAGGGGCAAATGCCAGGATAGTACCTAGTATTCCTTGCACATCCACTTGAGGTCACTTGTCAGTAAACCCCTACCTTTTGAAGCTTGTTACAGCATTACTGCGTGAATGTCAAATATGAGGGCCAGGAAAAAAGTAATGCCGCTTATTTTTCTCTTCATAATGTGGCTTTGGGTCGAGTTTCACTTGTGTTCAACACAGTAGAAGTGCAAAGTGGCAGATGTTACAGACATATGTACTTAAGCAGAGTGGTGATTGAGTTGTTTAATCCAGAAGGCTCCAGTCCAATAGAGATACACAGACGACTGAGAAGCATGTGATAAGGGTGCCACAGATGTTAGATACTGGCTCGGTTGTTTTAAGAGCATTGAATAGGATATTGGTGACAGGCCCTGCAGCATCCAACCAGCCATGCTAGTGACATCTGAGACAGTGAAGGGATATTGTTAGTGTAATTCTTGCAGATAGGTATCACATTCAATTCACAGCAGTATGTGCAGACATTTAAGAAATTACAACAATGAATTTGAAGGGTTTGGCCAAACAGAAGAGAATCAGGTCCTCCTCCTGCATGTCAGTACCAGACCACACACCATTCTGTGCACAAGGGAGGCAGTTGCAACAATAGGATGGACTGTTACCCCTAATTTTTCCTGCAGTCCTGATTTAGCACTGTCCAGCTTCCAGCTTTTTGGCTTCCCAAAGGCTGAAGTCTGAAGATGCTGTTTTGCGAACGGCGATGAGTGGAAACACAGTGTGTGTGTGAAGAGCTCCAACGCTCCAGCAAAGAGTTTTATTTGACTGGGGTACAGCATCTCATGCAAATTTGAAAAAAACTGTGTTGATGATGGAGATGTGGAAAAGTAATCACAGCTTTGTAAAGGATGTATGTATGGTATGTGTAAATTTAATTGTAATTGTATTTCTTGAGAAAAATATGAGGCATTACTTTCGTATTGTTCCTCATAATACGTTGTGACATTTGCAAGGAAAGCTACCAAAGCCCAACTCTTCTGCTTGTAATCAGATAAGCAGTTGGTGTCAAGAGGTGTACTGTTGTAGGTGTCCTGCGTTATTGTAAATTTCTAAACTAAGTGTCAATGGAGGGTGGAGGAGGAGCAGTGTGAGACATTGCATATGTGAATTTCACTGTCATGTACATGTGTAAAGACATGCGTGAGTTCTTCATTTATTGTAGAGCATTGTGTGTGTAACATTAACAGCTTACTTATTTGTTCTGGAACATGCTCGTGAAAGGAAAAGAAGGATATTCATGACTTGCTGTGTTTGATCCACACTTAACATTTAGAAGTTTCAGGGTAATAACTGTTATCTGAGTGGGTTTGTGTTTAAGTTTTAGTGCATGGTTTATGAAAAATGTGAGTATTGTTTGAATACAAAAAAGATACTGTTACGAAATAAGCTGCATTTTGGGGAAAATAAAACATTATTCAGCATGTCTTAAAAAATACAGTTAATTTCCTTGTTGCATAAGTCTATAAAAATAATTTTAAGGATATTATTTACATGCAGACACAGGTCTTTTAAAGGGTAAAGTCCATTGAGGCTCTAGGATTTTACATTGGTGAAGATTCCAACTGGTGTTGTGCTATGTCACTGTGTAGTCTGATGGATGGTTATCAACTTTTGATAAGAACATGCTCTCTCCTGCCTTTAAGGTGAAGGCAGTACGTTCTTCTGAGATACTGATAACCAGTCACTAGACTACGTGTCATAACCCAGAAGGCCACAATGCAAGTATCCAAGGAATCTGATTTGAATCAATGCCAATTGGTACTAAGTGGTGGTATGTATTGAGTTTCAGACTGTAGTTGCATCTTATATGCTTCACGGCAGACAGGCAAGGTGGACATTTAGAATATTGTATCCGTTCCTCTCAATGTATACAGTTTTGATTTAATTGAATCTGGAGTTTATGCAGAGTACTTGTATTTATTCACAAAATGCTTGAGTGAAGACGAAATTGTTTGTATGAAGGAAAAAGTGGATTCCAGTAATAGGAAAATTTACTGGCAGTGGAGTAACAGATTTACATATTTTTCATTGAACATTATGTAGGCAGTGAAATAAAGGTATTGAAGTCACATGATGTCATACAGGTTGGGGCATGTATGTGCACGTGTGTATGTATGTCTGTGTATATATCTGTTTATTGTTTCAGATAAAGCAACAAATCCCACGAATCACATCACAGACACGGCAGCTGTGGTGGAGATCTGCAACATTTTGAACAAAGAGCCATACTGTGCCCATGTTGCAACAAGAGTAATAGCAACCAAAATTCAGTCACCACAGGAGTGGGAAGCTCTGCAGGCCCTTAATGTAAGTATGCTTGCTCCATTGTACTCACAGATGTCAACAGGAGTACCCCTTGCTAAGGAAATGATTACCAAAGAGCAGACTTCTAACATGAGGGTGTTGCTGTCCTTTGCAGGCCCTTAATG
>Ga0099364_10013736_pt1 | contig 10841 bp, 12 predicted proteins | sample TergutTh196P3_FD_73070 | JGI IMG/M metagenome (GOLD analysis project Ga0099364, IMG submission 73070) | Microcerotermes parvus P3 segment gut microbial communities from Pointe-Noire, Republic of the Congo - Th196 P3 | ecosystem: Host-associated > Arthropoda: Insects > Digestive system > Gut ... | reverse complement strand
AGCTGGCGGACGATTACGGTAACGTCGTATTCCTATGAAACTGATAGCTTTGATATCCGGCGGCATTGATTCCCCCGTTGCGGCATACAAGATGATGCAGAGAGGATCGGAAGTTATGCTTCTGCACATGGACAACCGTCCGCATACCGATGACCGATGTATCGAAAAAGTGAAAAAATTAGCGAAACGTCTGTGCTTTGTGACCGGCAGGGATGTTCCCCTTTATACTGCCGATCACGGTCTGAATCAGACTGTTATCAAAAAATGCTGCGATAACAGATACCATTGCGTCCTGTGCAAAAGGACCATGATGAACGTTGCAAAAGAGATCGGAATGAGGAACGGCTGCTCCGGCATAGTAATGGGGGATTCGCTGGGTCAGGTGGCTTCGCAGACGCTAAGGAACATACGTTCCGAATCTTACGGTCTGGGGTTCCCGGTGATACGGCCGCTGATAGGTCTGGATAAACTGGAAATAGAATCCGTTGCCAAAGACATAGGGACTTACGAGATATCGATACTTCCGGAGGCGCCGTGCGGCGTATTGCCGCGAAGACCGGTTACCGAATCCGATGTCATTAAGACCGTTTCTATGCAGTCGTCCCTGAGATTTGATGATATGATAAAAAATTCTGCGGATTCCGCGAAACGGATTCAGTAAAGTTTGCGTAACGATCTGAGCGCGGAACAGGAGAATATCTCCTCCGGATCGTATACCATGTCCATTGTTATACGGGATATATAACGCATCTGGACCGCCGATATGTACAATTTGAGATCGCCTATCGGTATAGCGGTATCGGATTCTTTCGCAGGTTTTATTATCGTGGGTACCAGAGCGGGTCCGCTGCATGTTGTTGACAGCCTGTAATCAATGCCTTCTTTGATTATGAACTCCTTGACCGCATCGTCCACCTTTATTTCCATGACGGCAGGAATGAATCCTAAGATAAAACCGTTACTGATGAATCTGATATTTTAGACCGATTGATTTCTGCCGCCAAGGGCGGCAGAATTTTATTCGTTGAAGAAAGTCGCATTCTCCAAATTCCTTGTCATCGTTTCACTGTTTCTAATGTATGTTGTTGTTTCCCATCAGCCGCCTGAGAAGAACAAATTAATATCCCTGAGCCTATGTGAATACAATGGTCATGATACTCGATACTTCTGCACTGTTCTCTATGGAAGATCTGCCTTCAGACGATATTGCGGTGCCGGAGGGGGTTGTCAGAGAGCTTGAGAGGTACAACGACCGACGGTTGGATAGATGGGGAGATATGCTCAGGGTCTCGGAGTGTACCTCTGTATCTCTGAAAAAGGTTAATGATACTGCCGTCAAAAGCGGCGATGCCGGACGGCTGTCTGAGGTCGATATGACCGTGATCGCATTGGCCGCCGATCTTGACGGCACAGTACTTACGGACGATTTCTCGATACAGAATGTGTGCTGCATAATGGGCATCAGGTACATGCCCGTCGGAACAAAGGGCATAAAGAAGATCGAGAAATGGAATTACAGATGCAGCGGATGCGGCAAATGGTACAAAGAGAGATCGAACGACTGTCCGATATGCGGCTCGTCCATGAGATCTTACAGAAAAAGATGATCACGGGAATATGCGTCTGCAGCGTATCAGGTTACCCAGCCTTCTCTTTCCGAGAAGTTTCATGCATATCTCTGTCCTGAGATCCGATCCGAATGCGAAAGTATCTGCCAGCATCTTCCCTCTGGCCGCTGTCCGGAGAGGTTTTAGCATAACATCCGACCATTCCTTCTGGTAATCTTCCAGCGGCCTTCCCGATATTATGTTGTCTGCGGCAACTTTGCCGCATATCCTTCCTGCGATCATGGCCAGCGGTATTCCGCCTCCGTTCACGGATATCACATGACCCGCGGCATCGCCGACGGTCATCCCGTTGTCCGTGTATGTTCTTTTCACGGGGCCCTGTGACGGCACATATTTCCCTTTCGCTTTGCTTATCACGTCAAATTTGTGTTTATTGACGAACTTATCAAAATATTCCGTGAGCGTTCCGTCCGCGAATTTCGGTGAGAATCCCACCCCGATGTTGGCCTGCCCGTTCTTCGGTATTATCCAGCCGTAAGCACCCGGCGCTATGCCTCCGAAGAACATCACGACCACCGGATCGAAATCGCCTTTGGCCTGTGCGGTGACCGCCGGATAAGGGTTCCTCGGCCTCGGAAGTCCCAGGCTCCTTGAAACTCTTGAGCCGGGGCCGTCCGCTCCGATTATAACTTTAAAACTTATGTCTCCTCCGGACGTCTTCGCAACACCGTTCTCGATCCTGCCGAACGCGCAGTTTTTTATTACGGAAACGCCGGCGTCTTCTGCCAGCGACGCCAAATGTTTATCGAATTTTTCTCTGTCTGTCGTATATCCTGTGAACGGGAGGTCGGTTTCCTTCATTTTAGGACATACGACCCTTACCGCTTCCGTTTCCCTCTGTATCAGATGGCGCGGGATATCGAAAAGTTCACTGATATCTCCTGCCTTCGGGAACATCCCTTTTATCTCTTCGCCGGAGGGCATGAACTCTCCGCAACGGACCGGTGTGCCTATCTCCGGCCTCCTTTCTATCATCGTCACGCTCACTCCTCCGGATGCGGCGTATCTTGCCGTTACGCTGCCGGCAGGCCCTGCTCCCACTACCAGAACGTCCGTTCTGATCCCCATGGTCTTACCTGTCCCGGTCTGCGGCATATCTCGCAAGGCTGATGAGCGAATCCTTGTACTCGGAATCCCCGATGCACGAAAGAAGAGGTATTGCGCTTTCAACCAATTCTTTTGCTTTCGAAAGACATTTTCCGACCGCGTCGGTTTCTTTGATCAGCGTGAGGGCTTCGTCAATATCCTTACCGGATATGTCCTTCTTCTCAAACAGCTCCCTTATCCTCTTTCCGTTCGAATGGGAAGACATGGCATATATGACCGGAAGAGTGGGTTTCCCTTCCACTATGTCGATACCCGCATCTTTCCCCGTGAACCTTTGATCCCCTGTTACATCAAGGACATCGTCCGCTATCTGGAATGCCAGTCCCAGATTCAGGGCGAATTCGGATACCGCATCGACCGTTATGTCATCCGCCCCTGCCATGAGTGCTCCGGCTCTGGCGCACGCCTGTATCGGCATTGCCGTCTTCCCGCGTATGATCCTAATATAATCGCTTTCTGTGACCGCCGCCTTATGTTCGAATCCCTTTTGAATGAGTTCGCTCTCGGCCATCGCAGATGATGCCGATGTTATCGTGTCTACCACTTTCCTGTCTGCCGAACCGACAAGCTTGAACCCCATTGCGAATATGAAATCCCCTAATATTATGGCTTTCGACACTGTGTATTCCTTGTGGACCGCTCTGCGCCCCCTCCTTATCTCGCTTTTATCATTTATGTCATCGTGAACGAGCGTGGCCAGATGTATCATCTCGAATGCGGATGCCATCCTGTCTATCTCTGCGTCGGACCCTCCGCATGCGTAATGCGTGAGTATGCATATCGCCGGCCTTATCCCTTTTCCCCGGGTATTCATCAGGTAATCGCACATTTCCTGAAGTTCCGGCCTTTCGGATCTGAGTACGGATGAGATATTGACACTGACCTTCTCAAGATCGGAGTTAATGGGGGTCTGCCACATGCGGTCCATTGTCCCTCCATAAGAAGGGGTATACTTAAAACATTCCGATAATTAAAAAAGAAAGGATGATGTAAAATGTTTACGGGAGCGACGGTAATAACAGATCCGCCGCATTCTGGCACAGCTCCAGTACCGGCCCCGGATATATGCCGAGGATCACAACCGCTATCGCACAGGCCGCTATCGCTGCCTTGAAACTCCCCGATACATATATCCTTTCGGTCGTGGCCGCTTTGTCAACATACATCGCCTTTACCACTTTAGCATAATAGTAAAGCGATATCGCACTGTTTATAACCGCAACGGCCGCCAGCCATATCCATGTATCCGCATCGACCGCGCTTGAGAACAGTATGAACTTGGCGCTGAATCCTGCCAGAGGAGGTATTCCCGCCAGAGAGAACATGAACAGCATCATCGCGAATGCGACAAGCGGCGCCCTCTTCGACAGTCCCTTGTAGTCGGTAATGTTCTCTCCGATACCGCGCGCGGCCAGCGCACCTACTACTATGAACGCTCCGCCTTTCATGAAGACATGTACGAACATGAAGAACAGTCCGCCCATCAGCGCGTAGTTCGTGCCCACCGCCAATATTATCATCAGGTATCCTGACTGCGCTATCGTGGAATAAGCAAGCATTCTTTTGATGCTCGGCTGCGATATCGCAACTACGTTACCGACTATCATTGTACCCGCTGCGATGACTGCGAACACCCACTGCAGTTCGTGTATCTCTCCTGTTGCATTTGTGAGGACGAACAGTATCAGGAACACCTTGAAGAGCACCACGAATCCCATCTTCTTGGATCCTACCGCCAGGAATGTAGTCACCGGTGTCGGTGCGCCCTCATACACATCGGGCACCCACGCATGGAACGGTATCACGGATACCTTGAATGCTATGCCTGCGAACAGCGTTGCCATTGCGACCATGTATGTCAGCGACGCTTCTGATGAGAACAGTGCCAATGCTATTTCTCCAATATTCAGGGTCCCTGTCAGACCGTATACCAGCGACATGCCGTATACGAACAGCGCCGTTGATATGCCGCTCACTATCAGGAACTTGACCGATGCCTCCGCGGACCTCGGGTCGTTCTTCTTGAACGCCACCAGCGCGAACGAGGTTATGCTTGCCAGTTCCAAACCTATGAACAGCGACAGCATATCATCCGCCGAACATACCAGCATCATACCTACCGTCGACACTGCCAGCAGCGAGAAGTATTCGCCTTGGTGCTTCTTCGACTCGCTTCCCGTGGACATCAGCACCACAAGGAGGAACACTGCCAGGAAAAGCAGCGTCATGAATCCCGTGAATGCGTCGAACTTGTAGAATCCTTCAAAGATATCTTCGTATTTCTCAAATACCAGCAGGTAAACGGTCAGGACCGCCGCCGATACGCCGGTTATCAGCATGAGTATCCTTGCGGCCCTGCCGCTCTTCATGCCTATCGCAGGCGCTATGATCGCCGCTATTATCAGCAGTATCTGCGGCCCTATCGGCATTAGATAATCCGTGAAATCCTTTAAGAACGTCGTGATATCTTCTATCAAACGATCACCCCCATTGATAATAATCCTGCAAAGGTCGGTTCTATGATCATGATAACGAGACTCGGCATGATACCGAACAGCGCTATCAGGGCGCACAGTACGCCGAGGGAGAATCCTTCGGATCTGCTGACATCATGCACATGCTCCATATCTATCTTATCCGTCTCCTTACCGAATATCGTCCTCTGCATCGCCCAGATATAATATCCTGCGGTCAGAAGCAGAGACGCCAATACGAATATTATCAGCCAAAGATATTCGGTCGCTGCGAGATGTTCGTAGAATGCCATTATCAGACCGAATTCGGCAACGAAACCCGCCAATCCCGGAAGGCCGAGAGACGCCAGGAACCCGAACATCATGAATGCTGAGAATATCGGCATCCTGTCCGCAAGCCCTCCCAGCAAAGGTATCTCCCTTGTGCCTGCGTTGTGCCCGGCTATTCCGCAGACCATGAACAGCACTGCGGTTATCAGACCGTGCGCGAACATCTGGAATATGGCGAACGTTATCCCCAATTCGGACAGCATGGCTATACCTAATAACACCATGCCCATGTGGCTGATCGACGAGAACGCCACCATTTTCTTCAGATCCTTCTGTGCTATGCATGCGTACGCACCGTACAGTATTGCAAGTATTGCTAAGAATATCATTACCGGCTGCCATGCGAGTGCGCCGTCTTGTAACGGAATGCATATTCTGATTATACCGTAAGCTCCCATCTTCAGCATAACACCGGCCAGCAGGACGCTTCCTGCCGTCGGGGCCTCAACGTGCGCATCCGGCAGCCATGTATGGAACGGTACCACGTGCATCTTGACCGCGAACCCGAAGAACAGCATACCGAACACCGCGGTCTGCATAACAGGAACTATCGTCCCTGCACCCGAACTGACTGCGTCGAACGAGAAGTTTATCGTCCCTCCGTCCGCCGCCGTGATCGCCAGAAGGAATATGCCTATCAGCATGACCATGCTCGAAACGTGGGTGTAGATGAAGAACTTGATCGCCGCATAATGTCTGCGCGGCCCTCCCCACCCGTTTATCAGGAAATACATCGGTATCAATGCCACTTCCCAGAAGATAAAGAACAGGAAGAAGTCCCGTGCCATGAAAACACCCAGCAGACCTGCCTCCATCGCCAATATCAGCCCGAAGAACGTGTTTGGGCTGTTCTCTTCCGATGAAGAGAATATCGACACGAGGAACACCAGTGCCGTCGTAAGCACTATCATTAGCACGCTCATTCCGTCAGCGCCCAGCGCGAACGATATCGATAAGCTGCTCGTTTTTATCCATGAATGAGTTTCAAAGTCATAGAACGAGGTCTCTACCGACAGTGTGTAAATATAGACAAGCGACAGCAGCAGTGTTATACCTGAGAATACCGCCGCCGTGATCCTCGCTTTCCTGCGCGATAACGCACATGCCAAAGCCCCTATTACAGGCAGGAGAAGAAGAAGGTTCAATACCGTGATCTCCGAGATAATCGGTAAATCCGATAAGAATGATCTGATCTCCGGTATGAACGGCAGGTCGACGAACGGCAGTTCCAGATCGAAGAACTTCATATCAGATACCTCCCGTCGACACCATTAGATAGATCACCGCGAACAATATTATCACTCCCGCTACCATAAGTGCCGCATAATCCCTCACATGCCCGGTATGGATCTTCCTCATCGGTTCGGATGCCCCGACGACCATGTTGGTTATACCGTTCACCGTGCCGTCTATCAGATTCTTATCCAGATAATCCACCCCTTTGGCAATGCCGAGGCCGCCCTTCATCGCTATATTGTCATACAGCTGCGGGAAATAATACCTCGCATTCAGGAGCTTGTACAGACCCGACTTCCCGTCGCCGTTGAAACGCGACACGTCTATGCTCTTCTGCGCATATATCAGGTATGCCAATGCTATACCCGCCAGCGAAACGGCGATCGACACATACGTCCATACGTTGGTCATTATTTCTTCCAGCAGTTCCATTCCGCCGTGGCCGTGGCCTCCGAAAACGAATTTTCCGCTTACAACGGAGAACGACATCATGTCGCTCAGTCCGAAGAATATAAGGAACCCGGACATTACCGCGAACGCCGACAGTATGACCAGCGGCACGGTCATCGACTTCGGTGATTCGCCGTGACAGTGCGGTTCCTCTCCCGGCCTGCTCTTGAAGGTCATGAACCACAGCCTGAACATATAGAATGCTGTCATGAATGCCGTTATCAGTGCCAATACGAACAGGAACGTGAATATGTTCGCGGACGGTTCCATAAGTGATTCCAATATCAGGTCTTTGGACCAGAACCCGCTGAAGAACGGGAATCCCGCAATTGACAGACATCCGATCAGCATTGTCAATGAGGTTATCTTCATCTTATTGCTTAGTCCGCCCATCTTCCTCATGTCCTCGGTTCCCACCGCATGTATGACCGATCCGGCACACATGAACAGCAGTGCCTTGAAGAACGCATGGTTCATCATATGGAACACACCCGCGGTGTATCCCATGGACCCATCTATATCGGCATGGCCTAATGCCATCTCTGTGGCTATTATGTACCCTCCGACTCCCAATGCCATTATCATATACCCTAACTGAGAGATGGTAGAGTACGCAAGCACACGTTTGATGTTCATGTTGTTCAATGCCATGGTGGCCGCTATGAATGCGGTCACTCCTCCTATGACGGCCACGAACAGCATAACATCCGCACTCTGCACAAAGAGGGGGTATGACCTTGCGACAAGGTACACTCCTGCCTTGACCATAGTGGCCGCATGTATCAGTGCCGACACCGTGGTCGGACCGGCCATCGCGTCGGGCAGCCAATCCTGCAGCGGGAACTGTGCGCTCTTGCCTATCACACCGCCGAATATCAGCAGAGTTCCCAGTATTATCATCGAACTGTCCACTTTCAGGATCTCTGAAGAATCGAACAGCGTCACGAAGTCAAGGCTCTTGAACGAGAACAGCAGGACGAACAGACCCGTCATGAAACATATATCGCCCAGCCGTGTCACGAGGAACGCTTTCTTCGCGGCGGATGCCGCCTTTACGGACGCTTCATCGCCGTCCGGGTGCTTGAATGACCAGAATCCTATGAGCAGGTACGAGCATACGCCCATCACTTCCCAGAATATGAACATCTCAAGGTAGTTGCTTGATATTATCAGTCCGAGCATTGCCGCCAGGAATAACGCTATTTCTGCGTAGTATCTTCTCTTCCTCTTTCCTTCGTCGTGCATATATCCTATCGAATACACGAATATCAGCATCGATATGAACGACGAGAACAGCAGCATCACGCATGTGAGGCTGTCAATATATATCCCGAAATTAAGCTTATAATCTCCTATGCTCAGCCATTCCGCGGACACATAATAGTAGTCTATTCCGGAAGTGAAGTATTCGCATGTCACCAATCCCGAAAGTACGAACGCCAGTATGGCGGACGATATAGCTATCGCGCCACCTTCCCCTCTCATCTTCGTTCCGAATAATCCCACTATGACGAATGCAAGAAGCGGTATCAGCGGTATCAGCCATGCATATTCCATGAATGTTACCGAATCAAGGAACGGTACGGACTTTACGAGGTCCATTATAGTTTCCATTACTCCCATTTTACCACCTCATTGTCGTAAGGTCGTCAACACTTGTGGTTTTCTTCACCTTATACGCATGCAGCAATATTGCAATGCCCACTCCCACTTCCGCCGCAGCTACGGCTATCGATGTTATCACGAATATCTGCGCTATGGGGTCGGGAGAGAATGCCGCGAACACTATGAAGTTTATGTTCGCCGCATTCAGCATCAGTTCTATGCACATCAGTATCACGATGGCGTTAGATCTGGTCAATACTCCCACGACACCTATGCCGAACAGCAGTGCCGCCATCAGGAGGAAGAACTCAACCGGAATCATCTTCATCATCCTCCTTGGATATGTAAACCCCGCCTATGATCGAACCGAACATCAGCAAGGCCAGCATAAGCAGTATCGGCCCGTATTCTTCGAACAGGATATGGTTGACCGAATTATCGCTCAAGGTCCCGCCTTCCGGCTGGAACTCCCACTTCTCCATTTCTGCATCTTTATCTATCGCCCAATCGTCCGATACTGCGGCGACCGAGAACACCAGTACCAGTGCTACCGCCAATGCGACGCCGGGTATAACTGCTTTCTTAATCTTCATCGCCGTCGCCTCCTTTCTTGACCATTATCTTAGTTCTGGTAAGCATTATGCTGAATGCGAACACTATCGTCACCGCACCCACGTATACCATGATCTGAACGATCGCCACGAACTCCGCCTCAAGGAAGAAGTACGTTGCGGCAACGCAGACCGATGTAAGCGCAAGATAGAACGCGCTGTGCACGACCTCGGTCGATATCACCACGAACACGGCGGAGAGTATTGTTATCGCGAACAGTATCAGGAACGCCAGTGCGTCCGGATTGTTCAGCAGGAATGACCCTACCTCGCATATCTTATCCCATATTCCGCCGATCATTGATATTACATCCTCAAAAAAGCCCATCACAGCACCTCCTTTATCGTGAGAGCATCTTTCGGACACTCATCCACGCATCTCTCACAGCATACGCACTTTATGTTGTCGAACAGAGGGATCTTTATAGGCTTGCCCTTGTCGTTCTGGCCGACCGTGTACAGCTCAACGGCATCCACAGGGCATGCTTTGACACATCTGTTGCACCCGATGCATTTCTTTTCGTTCAGTTCCGGCCTGTCGACCGTATAGAACGCAGTGGTCTCGCCGCGGAGATCCGACATAAGTTTCTCTTCAAGGAATATCTCCATTCCTACCGTGGCATTCGGCCACGCCAGTTTGCGCGGGCCGTATATCAGTTCCTCCCTGGTGTATGCCGCCAATTCATAATCGGGAGTCACTATCATCGCATTCACCGGACAGTATTCCGCACAGTATCCGCACATCATGCACCTTCCCAGATTTATCTGCGGCCTTTCCACCGTGTTACCGTTATCATCCGGGGAATCCACCATCTCTATGCACTTTGTAGGGCACACGCGCTTGCATATCGCACATCCCAAGCATATATCGAATATCAGGCCGGGGCGTCCGCGGTAGTTGTCCGGGACCCATTCCTTCTCATACGGGTACATTATGGTGACCGGCCTGTGGAATGTGGTCTTGAACATTTTCTTCAGTGTTACCCACATCGGTTTCATTACCCACAGGGAACGGCCGTTCTTGCCCTTGGGATATTTGTTAAGGTACTTTATGACCATGGTGTCCCTCCGTACATCATTATGAAGATGACAACCATCAGGTTGATCACCGCCAGCGGCAGCAGCACTTTCCATCCGAAGCGGAGGATCTGGTCCGTCCTTACACGGCAGTGTGCCGCCCTCACCCACGTGAAGACGAAGAACACGAGCAGCACTTTAAGCAGCATCACCAGCTCAGGTATCCACTCCTGCTGCACCGAAACATCTATGAACGGCAGGTACCACCCTCCGAGGAACATTATGGCCACCAGTGCGCATGCCACATATCCCCTGAAGTAGTCGCCCAGCATTATCAGTCCCCACTTCATTCCCGAATATTCGGTCTGCCATCCTTCCACCAG